>Ga0335395_10003223_pt1 | contig 10140 bp, 2 predicted proteins | sample MAT02_FD_205744 | JGI IMG/M metagenome (GOLD analysis project Ga0335395, IMG submission 205744) | Freshwater microbial communities from Lake Fryxell liftoff mats and glacier meltwater in Antarctica - MAT-02 (spades assembly) (version 2) ...
CATTGGTGCCCGGCCACCAAAAGAGGATGCCCCGGATCGGACCGGGACCGGGCGGCAGGCTGACGCGATAGGTGGAAGGCTCCAGATTGTCGTTGATGTTATAGACTGTTGAACTGGTATTTTGAATCGTGAGCAGGGCAGAAGGGACCACGCCGAGGACGGAGCCATTGGTCGGAGCAGAGAGATTAATCGCCACGTTGAGCGCACCATTTGCACTGCCCGTCGCGGGAAGGGGCACGCTGAAGGTTTTTACCGCGGCATCGCCGGCGGCCCACGTGAGCGTGCCCGAAGTGGTGGTGTAGTGAGTGCCAGCCACACCGGCACCGATGCTTGCTTGGAACTGGCCGACGGCGGGCAGGGTGCTGCTGGTGGTGTAGTTGACGGAGACACTGCCGGTGGTGCCGCCATCGCGGCGCACCGAGATGAGGGCACTGCCACCGTCCGCACCGTAGAAGCGACGGGAGGTGAGATTAAGCACACCGGCGGCGGGTGCTTGGGCATCGGTGACTTCGAGCTTGGCGGTGGAGTTTGCGCCCAAGGTGCCGCCGACAGAGGGGCTCACCAGGCGGGCAGAGTAAGTGATGGTTCCCTGCACGGCAGAAGCAGGGGAGAGGGGATATCGAGTTTCATTAAAGATCAGGAACGAGAACGGGATCGTCTTGGGCGAGCTATCGCCGTTAGCCCAAGTGAGTGTGCCTGCAGAAACCCAGCGTTGTGTGAAGTCCACCGATTTGTAGTTACCGCCAGCAATATCGGGCCATCGATATTCTTTAGCGTTATCGGTCGTTTCGTCCACCCAGACGCAGAAGTCCACGCTGAGCACTCCCGTGCTGCCGCCAATGCGGGTGACGGTCATCACTGTGGGGTTGATAAAGGTCTTACCATTTCCATCCGTATGGACCACGGGGATGCTCTCAGATACCGTAAACACGGGCTGCGAGAACTGCACCGTGCCGGTCTGGGCAAAGGCTGATGAAACGGTGGCTGCGAGGGCCAAGAGAAGCAGGGATAGGTTTTTCATGGGGCGGTGACCGGCGGAATAGTGGGCACTTTTTTTAAAGCAGAATGGTAGGCTGGGGTGCGGTGATGCGGACGCGGACGAAGCGTTTGGCGGGGGAAGCGACGTTGTCGGTGACGGTCACGCGCTCGAAGGTAGCGTCGAGATCGATGACGGTGGTTTCGGTGGCTAAGGGATCCACAGCCCAAGAGACGAGGTCCTCGGAGAACTCGACTGCGTTGGTGATGCCGGGCGCGGGGTTAGCAGTGGCTTTGCGGCGGATGTAGGTGATTTCGAGCTGGGAGCCGGGAGCGGGGAGCAGGGAGACGAAGGGTAGGCCGGCGGTGCCGTTGGCGGTGAGGACGGCGGCGTTGGGCGTGGTGAGGGTGGATACTTGGCCGGTGCCGGTGCCGAGCATGTTGAAGGCGTATTTGAGGAGGTTCTCCACTCCATCGCCAGCGGGGGTGAGCGAGTCTCCTGAGCCATTGGAAGCGAGGCCGTAGGTGGTGCGGAAGGTTTGGACGCCGGTGAGGGACGCCCCGCTGGAAGGCACCACCGCCGCAAACGTGCCAGCCATGCGGATCTCGTCGATCAAGGGAGCTGCCGCAGTGCCAAAATTAGCAAAGCTGAGGGTGTTGAACTGGGCGAAGCCAGTGGTCGTCACCGTGGGCGTGCCCTCCGTCGTCTGATTCACATAGACATCTACCCGCGAGGTGTTGCCTGCTCCGAAAGTGAACTTGGCCACATACAGGTCGGCGTTGACCGTGGGAGCCACTGTGGAATTGCTGTAGTTCTGCCAGCCGGAGTTCAGCGCGTTGGCACTCATCGCCCGGATGAAGTCGTTGGCGGCGGTCGTGCCGACGGACACGGTGGTTTCATCTACAGTGGGAAGGGCGGTTCCATTTCCCGTGCGGAAATCAAAGGTGGTGGAGCTGTTCGGGAGGATCCCTTTCGCCAGCCAGCTCACATAGAGCACTCCCGTGCCGGTGCCGCCGATCATGCCGCCGCTGACATACGGGGCTACGGAGGGCAAGGCGGTGTTCAGCGACATGAAGAACCGGCTGCCGTTGGCCGTGGTTAAGCCGTTGCCCGACGAGGCCACATTGGTGTAGGTGAGCGCCGAGGCGGTTTGCACTGTGCCCGTGCCGCTGTGGCTCGTCACTCCCGTCACCAGTGCCATGGCAGTGGAAGCGGTGCCGCTGGCATCAGCGAAGGGTTGATAGATCCACTCGGCCCCCGGTGGGGTGATGGTGTAGGCGGCAGTCACCACGGCGGAATCGGTCAGGCCGCTTTTGTAAGCGATGGCCTTGAGCGTGGTCGTGGCGGAGACGCTGATGGCACTGCTATAAACCGTGCCGGTGGAGCTCGTCGGCGTACTGCCATCATTAGTGTAGCGAATGGTAGCTCCCGATGTCGCGGTGCTGATCGTCACGCTTTGCGTGCTGGAATAGGTGCCAGCTGCAGGACTGAAGACAGGATCGGACACGGCCGTCGGCGGCGCGGACGTCCACGGCGTCAGACGATGAGAGGGAATGGGCTGCTCCGCCACGCCGCCGGGCAGGGTCACGCCGACCGCGACGTTGTCGCCGCCGCCGCCTTCCTTGTGGCGGGCCTCGATGTAGTAGCTTTGGCCCGCTACCAGCGACACCGGGACCGAGGTCTGGTTCTCCTCCTTGGTCCATTCGCGCGAATTGGTCCAATTGATGACCGAGGCGATCTTCACGGCGTTGGCCACCGTCGCGTTGGTGCTCAGCCACAGTTCGCTCGAATCGTCGCTGGCGATGACGAAGGTGTAAGTGCCGGTGGCGGGCGGCAAGAACCAGCCACGGAAGCGCTGGCCGTAGTTGTCGCCGAAGTTGGTCGGGCCTTCGAACAGACCGCCATTCCCGCTGCCAATCACGACACTGCCGGTGGGGACATTGGCGAAGGTGTTGGTGTCGGTCAGTAGGCTGGCGACCGAGGTGCCGGCGCTTATGCCGGTCCACCATTCGCGCAGGATGCCGGTGCCGGTACCCACGCCATAGGTCACGGTGGCGGTGCCGGTGCCGGTCAGACCGCCGCCGGTGGCGGTCACCGTATAACTGCCGGTGGCCGTCGCCGTGAACACGCCAGACGACGAGTTGATGGTGCCGCTGCCATTCACCGACCAGGTCATAGTCGGCTGCGGCGAGATGAGCGCGCCAGCGCTGTCGTAGGCCAACCCGCTGAAGGTGATGTTGCCGCCGAGGGCCACGCTGCTACCGCTTGGAGAGACGATGATGGTGCTGGAGGCAACCAATTCATGCATGCCGATATCAATCAGCGATGATGCGGGCAAGGTGGTATCAAAAAGATCCTTTGTGCCTGGATGAGCAATGGTGCCGGCTCCATAGGTGGTGGAGGAAGTGGTGGCTCCGATGAGGGAAACAGCCGAGATGGAGCTGTTGCGAGCAGGAGAACTGGAGTTCAGCTTCCAGGGATTGAGCTGGGTCGCTGTCTGGCTCCAAGCCGTCAGCACCGGGGGCACCGCTGCAGCATTGTTGAGATTGGGGTTGGCGTGAAGTCCTACGGGATTCCCGGAAAGCATTTCCTGACCGGTTGCACTACGAAAGGCGGCGAGTGTTGAGTAGGTTGAACCACCCCAGCGGATGCCTGCGTCGGCGGCATTATCCAGGCGGTAGTAGAGGTTGCCTTGCATGCTCACGCCCGTGGTCTGGTTAACCATGGTTGTAAGACGGCCATTGCCTGCAATAAAGATATTATTGAAGACACGGACATTGGTCAAGGCACCATCTGCGGTTTGGAAACAGCTCCCTGCGCTGGCGTTGCCTGTCTGGATGACCGTGTTATTGTAGATATAGACGTTCTGAATAGTGGTAGCCGAGTTGCCGCTGGCATTCCACACGTGGATGGAGCTTTGATTACGAGCTACGCCTTTGGTGGCATCGTTCACGCTGAGATTGTAGCGTAAAACCCCATTGTTCACCCCATCGGCGTTGGCAAAGGCCGCAAACAGAAAGCCGGCGCCTTCATTTTCAAAGCTGTAGTTATATTGCATGATGCAGTTTCCATCACCGCCATCAATGTCGAACCCGCCTCCATCCCATAAACCCGCAGTGCCGTTGCGATAGGCAATACAATACTGAATAATCACGTTATTGCTCCGCCAGCTCCAGATACCAACAGGTCCGCCGCCGGTCGTGGTGCATTCCTTGCCGTTTTCGTAGGCGATACAACGCTCGATCATTGCACCGTTCGCACTGGCAAGTCGGATGCCATTACCGCTGGAATTGGGAGTTGCCCACCCGCGATTCCGGTAAACGCTGCCGTCTGAGAGGATCACATTGGTGTGCTTGCTGGCACCGGTGAGAACACGAAACTCGATGCCAGTGTCCTTGTTGTCATGGATCTCAAAGCGCGTGATGGTGATGTTGGTGTCGGCGGATTGCGCCTCGACGCCGAAACTGCCGTAGCCACTGATTTTTAGATTATCTAAAAGGATGTTGGTGGGAGTTCTATAGAGACGGACGCCAATAGCAGTATTATTGGCGGTAAGGACGGCCGTGTTGGTGGCGTTCTGCCAGTTACCGCGGAAGATCAGATTCTGCACCGTGACAAAGGATCTTCCATTGATGACCAGGCCTCCGGCTGCGGCTGAGCTGATCGTCGCGCGGCCTGTGCCGTAACTGCCAAACGTGATCCGATTTGCAGAGGTGCCGCTGCTGGCGGGCGTCAAGGTGCCCGTGAATGTTTGTCCGCCCTCGAAGAGGACGATATCCCCTGCCGCGAACGTGCCGTTGGCCTTGACGATGGTTTGCCAAGGAGACGCCTGAGTGCCCGGATTAGTGTTATTTCCCGTGGGGGAAATGTAATAGGTAGCAGCTTGAGCTAAGTTAAAGCAGAACAGGGTTCCCAGTAGGGATAGAATTTTCATGTTCATTTTTTATCTTTTTTATAGTGCGGTGATGCGGACGCGCACGAAGCGTTTGGCGGGGGAAGCGACGTTGTCGGTGACGGTAACGCGTTCGAAGGTAGCGTCGAGATCGATGACGGTGGTTTCGGTGGCTAAGGGGTTGACCGCCCAAGAGACGAGATCCTCGGAGAACTCGACGGCGTAGGTGATGCCGGGCGCGGGGGTAGCAGTGGCTTTGCGGCGGATGTAGGTGATTTGGAGCTGGGAGCCGGGAGCGGGGAGCAGGGAGACGAAGGGTAGGCCGGCGGACCCGTTGGCGGTGAGCACGGCGGCGTTGGGCGTGGTGAGGGTGGATACTTGGCCGGTGCCGGTGCCGAGCATGTTGAAGGCGTATTTGAGGAGGTTCTCCACTCCATCACCGGCGGGGGTGAGTCGGTCCTGCGAGCCGTCGGGGGCGAGGCCGTAGGTGGTGCGGAAGGCTGCGAGGCCGGTGGTTGCCTCGGTGTGGGGAGTGACGGCGGCGTACGAGGTGCCCATGCGGAGCTCGTCGATTTCGAGCTGATTGGTGGAGGTGGTGCGTGCGCCGATGCCGTTGAAGTCGAGGTTGGGGGCGGCGATGCTGGCGGCGGGGGTGCCGAGGGTGCCACCGAGGGTGGGATTGACCCAAATCTCGAAGATGTCGTTGGTGCCGGTGGGGTTAAAAGTGCAACGCACCACGAGAAGCGTGGTGGCGTTGGCGGTGACCGGAGTGGCGTTGTTGGTGATGGTGGTGCCAGCCGGGGTGGCTGCGCCGAGGGCCCAGTTGCCGTTGCTGCTTCCAGTCAAACCGACATAAAGTATATTGGAGCCGGCGAAGTTAAGGCGGGCGATGTCGGTGGGGTTGTAGGTGCCAATTCGGACGAGAGCGCTGAAGTAGATGACCGTGCCGTCCCTGCCGAAGTTACCGCCGACGGCGTTGCCGACGCGCAGGGCCACGAAGGGATCGGTGGTCATGTTGCGGTAGAGAAAGATAGGGAAAGTTTCGGCAGAGGCGACTTTGGTGGCTGCGAGTCCGGAGGTGACGAAGGTCTTGGTGCCCTGGGTGTAGGTGAGGGCAGCGGTGGCGGTGAAGCTGGAGTGCCACACGTTGCGGAGTCCGGTGCTAGTGCCCGCAGGGGTGCCGCCTACGTTGGTAAAAGGAAGGCCATTGCCGCTGTTTACTCCCGCGTCGGGATCAAATTCATTGGTGCCGAGGGGGTAGTTGAAGGGCTCATACACGATCACCGAGCCGGCATCGGTGGGGGAAATATTTAACGTGATGGCGACGGCGGGCGAGGTGCCGCCTGCGTTGGTGGCGGTGAAGGCGGGGGTGTAGGTGCCGATGGTGGTGGGCGTGCCGCTGAGGACGCCGGTGCTGGTATTAAGCGAAACGCCGGGCGGGAGTGTTCCGCTGGCGAGGGCGTAGCTGGTGGGGCTGTTGCTCGTGAGGATTTGATAGGTGAGGCTTTGGCTTAGGTTGCCGCTGGCTGACTGGCCGGAAGTGATAACCGGGGCGACGAGAGCGGCAGTGAAGTTTTGGGCGGTAAGGTTGGCGGAGGAGACGGTGGCGGCGAGGGTGCCGGGGCTGAAAACGTAGCCGGTTCTCGTCGGGGTGAGGGTGTAGCTGCCAGCGGGAACGCCGGTGAGGGTATAGGTGCCGTTGGCGGCGGTGGTGGCGGTGCGGGTGCCGTCGGAGACGGAGACGCCGACGAGGCCGGTGCCGCTCGCGGTGATCGTGCCGCTCACGGTAAAGGTTGAGGCGGTCAGAGTGGCGGTGAAGTTTTGGACGGTGAGGTTAGCGGAGGAGACGGTGGCGGCGAGGGTGCCGGGGCTGAAAACGTAGCCGGTTCTCGTCGGGGTGAGGGTGTAGCTGCCAGCGGGAACGCCGGTGAGGGTGTAAGTGCCGTCGGCGGCGGTGGTGGCGGTGCGGGTGCCGTCGGAGACGGAGACGCCGACGAGGCCGGTGCCGCTCGCGGTGATCGTGCCGGAAATGTTCCAGCCGGTGGTCCCGGGGGTGGCGTTGGCGACGCTGGTGTAGGCCGAATCGACCGCGAAGTTGGTCGCGCGGACGCGGTAGTAATAGGCGGTGTTAGCGGAGAGGCCGGCGTCGGTGTAGCTCGCAGTGTTGGGCGCGAGGGTGGCGATCTGCGTCCAACCGATGGTGCTAACGGTGCTGCGCTCCAATTTGAAGCCGGCTTCGTTGGTGGCGGTGTCGGCCCAGGTCAGCGAGATTGCGGAGGTGGAGTTGGCCGTGGCGTTGAGGCCGGAGGGGGCGACGGGGCCGACGGGGTCGGTCGGTTGGGTGTGAGGGGTGACGGCACTGTAGGAAGTGCCGAAGCGAATCTCGTCGAATTGGAGCTGGTTGGCGACGGTGGAGCGGGCGCCGAAACTGCCAAAATCGATGTTGGATGCGGCGATGCTGGCGGCGGGAGTTCCAAGAGTGCCGCCGAGGGTGGGATTGACCCAGAGGTCGAAGATGTCGTCGGTGCCGGTGGGGTTGAAGGTGTAGCGACCCACGATGAGCGTGGTGGTGTTGGCGATGACGGGGGTGGCGTTGTTGGTATTGCTGGTAGGGGCCGTTTGCGAGGCGAGGGTCCAGTTGCCATCGGTGCCGTTGAGTCCGACGTAGAGTTGATTGGCTCCGGCGAGGGTGAGGCGGGCGCGGTCGTTGACGGCGTTGAAGGTGCCGATTCGGACGAGGGCACTGAAGTAGATAACGGTGCCGTCCTTGCCGAGGTTGCCGCTGGAGGTATTGCCCACCCGCACGTCCAGGAAAGGATCGGTGACCATGCTCCGATAGAAGCCGACCGGGATAATGTCACCCGTGGCGGTTTTGGTGGCGGCGAGGCCGGAGGTGACGAAGGTCTTGCTGCCCTGGCTGTAGGTGAGTGCGGCGGAGGTGGTCACGCTGGCGCTCCATGAGGTGCGGAAACCGGTACCGATGCCCGAGAGGTCGCCTCCGACGTTGGTGGCGGGCAGGCCGCTTGCGGAATTAAGTCCTGAGTCCGGGTCGGTGTTGGTGGAGCCGAGCGCGTAGTCGAAGGGCTCATACACGATCAACGAGCCGGTGTCTGGGGGCGAAAAATTGAGGGCAACCGAGACGGTGGCCGAGGTGCCGAATGCATTCGTCGCCGTGAAAACAGGCGTGTAAGCGCCGGGCATCGTGGGCAGGCCACTTAGTCGGCCAGTGCTGGTATTGAGGGTAACGCCCGGGGGCAGGCTGCCGCTGGACAACACGTAGCTGGTTGGGTTTTGAGTGGCCTTAATCTGGTATCTAAAATCGACGCCGGCCCGGCCGAGGGATGACTGGCTGGCGGTGATGACCGGGGTGGTGGTGGCGATGCCGGCGACGGCGTTGATCCCGTCGAACCACTGCTGAGCCATGACACCGTTGCCAGCGGCGTTCGTATGCAGGTTGTCCGGCTGCATGAAGGCATCGAAGTTGCTGTTGAGCGGGGTGAAGTTATCGACGAAACGCACGTCGCGACCGAGATCGGCCTGGGCGTTGACGACACTTGGCAACGCCGCGTTGAAGGTGGCAACGTTGGCGGTTCTTTGCAGGGTCCGGCGAGTGGGGGGCACGCTGGCGATGAAAACGGTGGGGTTGCCGAAGCCGGGGAGGGCGTAGAGGGTATCGATCAGGTTGCTCAGACGGGCCGGAGCTTCGGAAAGAATGTTGGCAAGAACTTCCACGTCGTTCGTGCCGAGCATGATGAGGACGACGCGGGGTTTGACGGTGTTGAGGCGACCGGTGACCCACTCAACGGGAGCCTGCACGGTGTGATTATAGCGGCCATTATCCGGGGTTCCGATGACGGCACCGCTGACGCCGGAGTGCGAGGTGTAGTTGGCATCGTTGGGGAGACCGTCCGTGTTGCTGGTGGAATGGCCGGTGTAGGAGAAGGTGTAGGAGTTGGCGAGTAAGAGGTCGTAGAGGGATTTGCGCGGGGAGCTGGAGCTATCGAGGTCCGCGTTACTCTGCGTGATGGAGTCGCCTTTGAACCAGATAGGGCCGATGGATTTGTTGTTGGGGACCAGGCCGTTGGTCGGGGCGGTGTTGGCGGTGATGGTGATCGTCACCGCGACGGCGGGGGAGGTGCCGTCCGCGTTCGTGGCGGTGAAGCCGGGGGTGAAGGTGCCGGTGGCGTGTGCGGTGCCGGTGAGCAGGCCGTTGGAGGTATTCAGGGTAATGCCGGCAGGGAGGCTGCCACTGGCGAGGGCGAAGCTGGTGGGGGTGTTATTGGCGGCAACCTGGTAGCTGAAGTTGCCGACCGTGGTGCCGGGGGTGCTTTGTCCGCTGGTGACGACCGGGGTGGCGGCGTGGATCGTTGAATGCTCTGCTGCCAAGCCAAGAAAGAAGCTCATAATCAGCAAACGAAGAACTTTTCTGATCGGCCGAAATTGGGTGCTATCTGTGAATAACGGAAACAGGCAATGAAGCATAAAAATAAAATTACTGTGGACTACGGGCAATTGACCCGTCGCCAATATGACGATGGGACTGGAATGGAGCATCAGATGACAGTGATCTTGATACGGACGAACCGTTTGGCAGGTGCTGAAAGGGAGTCCGTGACGGTAACGCGCTCGAAGGTGGCGTCGAGGTCGGTGACGGTTGCGGTAGCGGCGGGATCCACAGCCCAAGAGACGAGGTCCTCGGAGAACTCGACTGTGTAGGCGATGCCAGGATTCGAGGAGGCTTTGCGGCGGATATAGGTGATTTGGAGTTTACCAGTGACATTTTCGACGCTGATGAGGGGGAGACCAGCGAAGCCATCGGCTGTGAGGACGGCGGTATTCGGTGTGGAGAGGGCGGAGGCTTGGCCAATCCCGGTTCCCGTCATGTTAAAGGCGAATTTAAGGAGGTTATGCACGCCATCCCCGGCAGGGGTATCGCTGTCCTGTGATCCATTGCTGGCGAGGCCGTGGGTGGAGCGGAAGATTTGGACCCCGGTGGGGGAAGTATGGGGAGTGACAGCGGCATACGAGGTGCCCATGCGGAACTCATCGAAAACCATGGCATCGGCGACTTCAGCGCGGGTCTGGACGGTGCTAAAAGTATAGCTATCTGTGGTGGTGCGCGTGGCATTGGGCGTGCCGAGCGGAGAACCTAAAGTAGGGTTAACCCATAAGCTGACGATATCACCCAAACCGGCTACGAAATCGATCCGCACTACTAGCAGAGCGGTGGTATTGATGGCAAAAGCACCGGTCGATGCGGCGACGCCAGATT
>Ga0335395_10003224_pt1 | contig 10140 bp, 6 predicted proteins | sample MAT02_FD_205744 | JGI IMG/M metagenome (GOLD analysis project Ga0335395, IMG submission 205744) | Freshwater microbial communities from Lake Fryxell liftoff mats and glacier meltwater in Antarctica - MAT-02 (spades assembly) (version 2) ...
GGTCATGACGGCCGTGCTCGCCTGCGGCCCCGCGCCCGCGCCCCGTGATCCCGCCCCGGACCCGACCTCGACTGTCACTCCCGTCACCGATGTCCCGGTGATCCTCGCGCTCGGCGACAGCTTGACCGCCGGTCTGGGCCTCGCGCAGTCGCAGGCGTGGCCGACGCTGGTCCAGGCCAAACTCAAGGCCGCCGGGCACAGGCACCGCGTCGTCAACGCTGGCGTCAGCGGGGACACAAGCGCTGGCGGGCTCGCCCGGCTCGACTGGCAACTGTCCCAAAAGCCAGCCATCGTCGTGCTCGAGCTCGGCGGCAACGACGGCCTGCGCGGGCTCCCGGTCGCGCACACGCGCGACAACCTGGCGAAGACCATCCAGCGCTGCCAGGCCGCCGGCGCGACGGTATTACTCGCCGGCATGCAGATCCCGCCCAACATGGGCCCCGACTACACCGCCGCCTTCCGCGAGCTGTTCCCCTCGCTCGCGGAGGAGTTCAAGGTCCCGCTGATCCCCTTCTTGCTCGAGGGCGTCGCCGGCGACATTAAACTCAACCAGCGCGACGGCATCCATCCGACCGCCGAGGGTCAGGCGATCGTCGCCGAGACCGTGTGGAAGTCGCTGCAACCGCTGCTGGCCGACTGATCTCACTCTTCCGCCTGCGCCTGTGCCCCCGGCAGCAGACCGAGCCCCACGAACGAGGCCATGCCCTCGTCGGTGACGATGAGGTGGTCGAGCACGGGGATCCCCAGGAGCTCGCCGAGCTCGACCAGCCGCCGCGTGATCCGCAGGTCCGACGGGCTCGGGTGCAGCTCGCCGCTGGGGTGGTTGTGCACGAGGATCACCGAGTGCGAGCCGGCGCGGACCAGCGGGCGAAATACCTCGCGCGGGTGGACCTCGACGTGGGACGCCGAGCCGATCGCCACCTCGCGGACCAGCCGCACGCGCTGGCGGCTGTCGAGCCCGAGCACCACGAAGATCTCCTGGGCGCGCCCGCGCAGGCTGGCCCGGACGAACCGGCGCACGTCCTCCGGGCCCTGGATCGGCGACTCGAACGGCATCTCGTGCTGGCCGATCCGCCGCGCCAGCTCGACCGCCGCGCACACCGCCGTCGCCGACGCCTCGCCGATCCCCGGCGTCTCCAGCAGCTCACCGGGCACGCAGCGCAGCAGCCCACCGATCCCGCCGACCTGCTGCAGCAGCGTCAGCGCCCGCTGCTCCGAGTGGCCCCCACCGAGCAGCAGCGCCACCAGCTCGACGTTGCTCAGCGCCCCCGGCCCGAACGCGAACATCCGCTCGCGCGGCCGCTCGATCGCCGACCGCGTCACGCTCAGGACCTCGATCTCCTCGTCGTCGGCCACGAAGCCCATCGGCGGCCCGCTGCGCTCGCGCCTCGCGTAGTCCACCTGATAAGTAATGTCCTCGTGCATACCAACCGCTCTTCAAGCCGCGTGCCAGCGCGCCGCTGCTGCGACGTCACGCACTTCACCGCGGCACCTCGCACACCCGTGGCCCACCCGCGGACCACCCGTCCAACGGGCGGGCCAGACCTGACCCTTCGGACCTGTCCCTTCAGACCTGACCCTTCGGACATGCCACGTCAGCCCGCGAGCGCCTGGCTGCGGGCGACCAGCTCGCGGTCGAGGCGGCTCAGCTCGGCGCATAGCGCCTCGACGCGGGCGCCGAGCTCGGGCGGGCGCTGCGGGGCGCGCTCCTCGACCTCTCGCGCCAGCGCCAGCGCCTGACTGGCATTAAAGATCCCGACCGTCCCGGCGATGCGATGCGCCGCCCGGCGCAGGCCCTCGCCGGTGATGACCGTCGCTCGCAGCTCGGCCAGCACCGCCGGCAGCTCGTCGCGGTACATCCCGACCAGCCTCGCGAGCAGCGCCGGAGACCCGTTGACGCGCTGCAGCACGCCCGGCCAGTCGTCGATCGCGTGCCGCCCGCCACCGGGCACCGGGGCGCTGGTCGGCGCGACGCGATCGGGCGCCTTGCCCTCCTCGCACAGCGCCAGCAGCTCCGCGACCTGCAGCGGCTTGGTCAGGAACCCGTCCATGCCGTGAGCCAGGCAGCGCTTGCGGTCCTCCTCGGTCGCGCGGGCCGTCAGCGCCACCACCCGGGTGCGCCGCGCGTGCGCGTGCGGGCTGCGACGGATCGCAGCGGTCGCCTGCCAGCCGTCCATGACTGGCATCTGCACGTCCATCAGCACCAGATCGTAGCTGCCGCGCTCGACCGCATCGACGGCGGCCCGGCCGTCGCCGACGAGAGTGACGCTGTGCCCCATGCGCTTGAGGATCTCGACCGCCACGCGTTGGTTGATCGGGTTGTCCTCGGCCAGCAGGATCTCGAGGCGCCGAGTTCCTGCCGCCCGGGTCGACAGCGGCCGCGGCAGCTCGCGACGCACCGGCGCGTCGGCGCTGACCGCCGCGAACATGACGTCGAAGGTGAAGGTGCTGCCGACCCCGACCTCGCTGGCCACCCCGATCTCGCCGCCCATCAGGCCGACCAGGCGACTGGCGATCGTCAGGCCCAGGCCGGTGCCGCCGAAGCGCCGCGTGGTCGACGGGTCGGCCTGCTCGAAGGGCACGAAGATCGCGCGCAGCCGCTCGGGTGGGATGCCGATGCCGGTGTCCTCGATCTCGAAGACCACCCGCGGCGCCGGGCCTGGGGCCGCGCGCACGCGCACCGCCACCCGTCCCTGCTCGGTGAACTTGATCGCGTTGCCGACCAGGTTCACCAGCACCTGCCGCAGCCGATCCGGATCGCCGACGACCTGCGCCGGCACCTCCGTGGCGATCGTGCAGCTCAGCTCCAGGCCGCGCTCCTGGGCCCGCAGCGCCAGCGACCGCAGCGTCAGCTCGACCTCCTCGCGCAGCGCGAAGCGGGTCGGGTCGAGCACGAATTTTCCCGCCTCGATCTTCGCCAGGTCGAGCAGGTCGTTGATGATCGCCAGCAGCGAGCGCGCCGAGTCGTGGACCAGGCGCAGGCGGTCACGTTGCTCCTGCGCGAGCGCGTCGTCGAGGGCCAGCTCGACCATACCGAGGATGCCGTTCATCGGCGTCCGGATCTCGTGGCTCACGTTGGCCAGGAACTCGCTCTTGGCCCGGTTCGCCCGCTCCGCCGCCTCTTTCGCGCGCAGTAACTCCGCCTCCTGGTGCTTGCGCGCCGTCACGTCGCTCGCCGTGCCCAGCATCCGCGTCACCCGGCCGTTGCCGTCGCGCTCGACCGCCTGGCCGCGCGCCAGCACCCACGACCACTCGCCGGCCGCGTCGCGTACCCGATACTCGCGCTCGTACGCCGGCGTGCGACCGGCGAGGTGGCCCAGCACCGCCTCACGCACGCCGGCGATGTCGTCCGGGTGGGTGCGCGCGTCCATCTCTTGTTGCGGCAGCACCGGCGTGCGCGGGTCGAGGCCGAGGCGCGCCAGCCAGCGCGGGCTGACATACATCTCACCGGTGACGAAGTCCCAGTCCCACAGCGCGTCCTGGGTCGCCTCGAGCGCCATGTTGAGGCGCGCCTCGCTCAGGCGAAGCTGCTCCTCGTCGCGCTTGCGCTGCGAGATGTCGCGCGAGGTCACGACGATACCGTCGCCGAGCGCGACCACTTGCATGCGCATCCACTCGACCATCGGCACGAAGCCCTGGCGCAGCGCGAACTCCTCCTCGAGCGGCTGACCGGTCTTGATGACCTGCTCGCAGCGGGCCAGGAAGGTCCACATCCCCGGCGAGTCGTAGAACTCCGACATGCGCGCGCCGACCAGCACCGCGGACGGCTTGCCGAACATTTGTTCCGCCCGCGGGTTTACATCCGTGAACATCAGGTCGATCAGCACGCCCGCGTCGTCGCGCAGCGCCACCAGCATCACGATCGCGTCCATGCTGCCGTGCAGCGCGCCCTGGACCCGCGCGGCGCTCTCACCGAGCGCCACCTGGGCCGCCTTGCTATCGGTGATGTCGCGGGCGATGCCCACGAAGCCCGTGATCTCGCCGTCGCTCCCGCGCATCGGCGAGGCCACCAGGTTGACGGTCACCCGCTCGCCATTGCGATGGTAGATCCTCCACTCTTGCTCGTCGTGGTCGTAGAGGCGAGCGCGCAGCGCGATGACCTCGAAGCCGTCGATCGGGCGCCCGAACTCGGCGCTGAGGCGCGCCCGCCGGACCGCAAATTCGGGGTCGTTGCGGATCAACTGCGTGCACAGGCGACCGATCACCGCGTCCGCATCGACCCCGAACATCTGCTCGGCGCCGCGGTTCCACAAGGTGATCTCACCGTCAGGGTCGGTGGCGACGATCGCCACCTGATGCGAGGCATCGAGCACCGCCTGCAACTGCGCGTTGACCTTCGCCAGCTCCTGCTGAGCCCAGCGCCGCGGCGTGATGTCGATGCAACTCCCCACGTATCCCGCGAACTCGCCGCCACCGCCGACCATGCGCGGCGCGCCGCTGTCGACCATCCACCGGTACTCGCCGTCGTGGCGGCGCAGGCGATACTCCATCTCGAAGCCGCGGCGCGCAAAGAAGGCCGCCAGGTACGTGCCCATGCAACGCTGCCGGTCGTCCGGATGCACGCCCTCGAGCCAGCCGGTGCCGAGCTCCTGGGCCATGCCGCGCCCGGTGAAGCGCAGCCAGCTCGCGTTGAAGAAGGTCCATTGCGCGTCGGGCCCGGCCATCCACATGAGCACCGGCGCGGTGTCGGCCATCGCCCGGAACCTGTCCTCCCCGTCTCGCTGCCGGTCGTCCATGGGCCGCGCGATTATCCAGGGCCGGCGAAGACATTTCCAGACAGAACTCCAACTGCCGCGTGGTATGGTCGCCGGCCGTGACTCCGGTTCACCGCACCGCGGCCGTGGCGCTCGCCCTGTTCTTGCCCGCATGCGAGGGGAAGCCCTCGAACCGCGTCGGCGCCACCGCAGGCACCGCCGGCGCGACTGCTCCATCCCGCCAGGCCACCGCCCCGGCGCACGGCTACGGCGATAAGATCGCCTGGCGTGGGCTCGAAGAGGGCTTCAAGGAGGCCGCCGCGCTCGGCCGGCCGATGATGCTGGTCGTACACGCCGGTTGGTGTCCGCGCTGCAAGGAGCTCAAGCAGCGCTTTTTCGACCCGGCGATCGTCGAGGCCAGCGACCAACTGATCATGGTTAACCTCGATCAGGACGAGACCCCCGAGGCCCTGCGCCACGGCCCCGACGGCCAGTACATCCCGCGGGTCCTGTTCTTCGACGCCAAGGGCCAGCTCGACGCCGACCTGTCCAACCCCAGCCGCGGCAAATTTAAGTACTTCTATACGCCGAAGGACGACCTCGCGGCCATCATGCAACAAGCGCTCGAGCGTCACCCGCCGGCTGCGCACCTGTAGAGACCATGCCGTCGATGAACCTCCAGTCGCGCACGCTCGCCGCCGTCGCAATCGCCATCGTCGCATCCACCGAGCCCGCGCGGGCCGCTCCGGTCGACACCATGCCCGTCGAGGACATCCGGCCGGGCATGAAGGGTTACGCGCTGACCGTGTTCTCGGGGACCGACAGCGACCGCTTCGAGATCGAGGTCATCGACGTCGTCCGCGACTATCTCCCCAAGCAGGACGCGGTCCTGTTCCGATCCAACGACCCTCGCATGGTCCACTCTGGCATCGTCGGCGGCATGTCGGGCAGCCCGATCTTCATCGACGGCAAGCTGGTCGGCGCGCTCGCCTACGGCTATCGCTTCAACAAGGACCCGATCGGCGGCATCACGCCGATCAAGAATATGCTCACGGTCTCCGACCTCCCGTTTCGCCCGGAGGTGCTGCCGGAGGCCCGCACCGGCCCCCGCACGCAGGCCCGCGCCGGCGCGCTCGGCTGGGCCGACGCCATGCTCGGGCTCGACGTCTCGCCGCTGCCGGCCCGCCGACGCCCCGCCGACCTCGACCCCGTCCACGGCCTCGCACCGATCGGCGCGCCGATGGCCGTGTCCGGCTTCGGCCCCGGCGCCACCCGTCTGCTCAGTGAGCAGCTCGGCCTGGTCGCCACCCGCGGCGGCTCCGGCAGCAACGCGCCGACACCCGCGGGCCCGAAGGTGTGGAAGGGCGGCGACGCCGTCTCGGTCGTGCTGATCCGCGGCGACAACGCCGTATCTCCCAACGGCACGATCACCTGGGTCGGCGGCAAGCAGGGCGAGAAGCTGATGGGCTTCGGCCACCAGATGTTCGGCGCCGGTCCGACCAACCTCCCGATCGCCGACGCCCGCGTACACGTCATCATCCCCAGCGTCGAGCGCTCGGTGAAGCTGTCGAGCGCGTTGAGCGTGCGCGGCACCCTGATCCAGGACCGCCAGGCCGGCATCTCGCTGCGCACCGACCTCACCGCCCCGCTGATCCCCGTGTCGACCGAGCTGCGCGGCCCCGAGACCGCGATGACCCCGCGCACCTACAAGAGCGAGGTGGCCCTCGGCGTCGCGCTGACGCCCAACCTCGCCACCAGCCTGTTGGCGGACGCGCTCGAGGAGGGCGGCAGCGACGGCACCGAGCTGGTCGCCCGGATCGAGCACGACATCGCCGTCGAGACCAGCAAGGGCCCGCGCACGATCCGGATCCGCGACGAGCAGTTCTTCCCGGAGGGCATCGATCCCCGGGCGATCACCCGCACGCGCGGGCCGATCACGATCGCCGCGATCCTCGACAACGACTTCGAGGTCGCCAAGATCCGCAGCATTACTCAGCGCGCCACCATCGAGTACGGCGCCCCGCTCGACACCATCGAGTCGATCCGCCTCGCCCAGGGGCAGATCCACGCCGGCGACCTCGTGCAGCTCGAGCTGCATCTACGAGACTACCGCGGCGCCGCCCGCATCGAGTCTCTGGCCCTGCGCATCCCCGACGACGCCGGCGGCGAGGACGTCCAGATCGAGCTCACCAGCGGTCAGGTCGCCCGCCCGCCGCGACCGATCCCCAACAGCCTGGACGACCTCATCGACACCCTCGAGGCCGTGTACCCCGCGCGCAGCATGGTCGCCACGATCTACCGCGAGGACGAGGGCCTCTCGACCCGCCACGGCCTCATGAACGATCTGCCCGGCAGCGTGCTCGAGTCGCTGTCTGCCGGCGGCACCACCGTCGGCCCGGTGCGCTTCAAGCAAGCGGCCCGCCGCGTGATCCCGACCAAGAACCTCATCGACGGCGAGCACGTGATCAAGGTGTCCGTGCTGCCCCGCCGCGGCTTCGCTGACTGACCCTCGTTACACCCATGACCGCCCGAAGCACCACTTCCTGTCCCTCAGGTCATGTCCCTCGTGCCTTTGGCATCATCTCGAAGGGGACAGGTCTTCGCGCGCTCGCCCTCGCCCTCGCCGCCCTCGTGATCCCCGCGAGCGCGCAGGCCGGCGGCACCAAGACCTTCCGCGTCGCCGACTTCGATGACTTCGACGACGGCGAGGCCGAGGGCGCCGCGATCGAGGCGTCCGGCAAGGTCACCGCCGGCCTCACGCCGGCCCGCGCCGACCTGCCCGGCGCCAGCGTGTTCACCTGCATCGCCGACGGCGAGGACGGCAAGCTGGCCTTCGTCGGCACCGCCGACGCCGCGACGATCCAGCGCGTGCGTCTGGATGGCAAGCCGGGCAAGGACGACAAGAAGGGCGCGCCCGTGGCCCCCAAGGTCGAGAAGCTCGCGGAGCTCAAGGGCGCGGTCGTCTCGGCGATGGCGCAGTTGCCCGGCGGCGACCTGCTGGCCGCCACGCTGCCCGGCGGCGTCATCTACCGCGTCGACAGCAAGGGCAAGATCAGCACCTTCGCCGAGCTCAAGGTCGAGCAGATCTGGGCGATCGTGCCGCATCAAGGCCGCCTATTGATCGGCACCGGACCCAAGGGCGAGCTGCTGTCGCTCAATATGCAGGGCAAGGACAACAAGGTCCTGATCGACAGCGACGAGAAGGACATCCTCGCGGTCCTGACGATCGGCAAGGAGATCGTCGTCGGCACCTCGCCCGGCGCCAAGGTCCTGCAAGTCGGCGACCCCGTCGAGGGCGTGCTCCTGCAAGACTTCACCGGCGACGAGGTCCGCGCCCTCGCCGTCACCGGGACCGGCCTCGTCGCCGCCGTCAACGACTTCTCCGACCGCGGCATCAGCTCCGTGCAAGCGTTGACCAAGAACCTCGGGCGCACCAGCCTCGTCGGCCTGCCCACCGAGGGCACCCTCGACGCCACCGGCGGCACCCCGCAGAGCACCGCCGACCTGATGTTCGTGCCGCTCGCCACCCCGAAGGGCCTCGACCTCGCGCGCGCCGGCGAGCTCGCGTGGGAGAGCTGGCTGCACCGCGACAAGCAGTACTTCACCGCCGTGATCAACTCCACCGCGTCGGGCGCCGGCAAGAACGAGCTGCTGGTCTCCTCCTCGCAGCAGGGCAAGATCTACCGCGTACGCGGCCGTCGCGACGTCGCCGTCATCGCCGACCTCGAGGAGCGCCAGGCCACCGCCCTGTGCCCCCTCAAGGGGGGCGGCGTGCTGGCCACCGCGGGCGACGGCGCGGCCGTCTACCGCCTCGCCGACCCCGGCTCCACGCCGACCGCCAGGGCCCGCTACCGCAGCGAGGTGTTCGACGCCAAGCAGCCCGCCGTCTACGGCGCCGTGTATCTGCGCGGCGGCGGCCCGCTGAGCCTACGCGCCCGCAGCGGCCCCGGCGACGAGCCGGACAAGCGCTGGAGCGAGTGGAAGACCGTCACGCTGGCCAAGCAGGGCGACGCGCTGCACGGCGCGCTGGCGGTGCCGAGCCGCCGCTACGTGCAGCTCGAGGTCGGCCTCGACCCGGTCAGCGAGCTGCGTGACATCGCATTGTTCTACGCGCCGGAGAACCTCGCGCCGCTGGTTCAGAGCGTCGACATCGCGGGCCCCGAGATCGAGGCAGACGAGGACGGCGAGCCCGACCCCAAGCTGACGATCAAGTGGAAGGCCGAGGCGCGCGACGACGACGAGCTCATCTACGAGGTGAGGATCCGTCCCGAGGGCAGCGATGGCACCCAGTGGATCAAGCTCGGCGGCGAGACCCCCGTCACCAAGAAGGAGCTCAAGTGGGACCTCGGCAGCGTGCCCGACGGCGTCTACGAGGCGCAGATCGTCGCCAGCGACGAGCCCAGCAACGGCTCGGCCCGCGCCCGCACCGACGAGGTCGTCAGCGCCCCCTTCATCGTCGACCACAAGCGCCCGACGATCGACGACGTCAAGGTCCAGGGCGCCCGGATCTCCGCCCGCGCGCGTGACGAGGGCAGCCGGATCCTCGGCGTCTCTTACAGCATCGACGGCGGACCCTTCCGCGCCGCCAGCCCCGCCGACGGCCTGTTCGACGCCGACAACGAGGCCTTCGAGGTCACCCTCCCGCAAGACCTCAAGCCCGGCAAACACCGCGTGGTCCTCCGCGCCCGCGACTCCTTCGGCAACCTCGGCAGCCTCGCCGTCGTCGCCACCAGCAGCGTGCGCTGAAGCCCCAGCGCCGGTCGGCCGCGCAAGCGACCGTGGAGGCCCTTGCGGCTCGCCTCGTCCGCGCGGCATCCTCGCTGAAGTGATGTCCCTCGCCGCCGAGCTCGCCGCGCTGCCGTCCTCGGCGCTCGCGGCCCGGATGTCGCGGCTCTCGTGGTCTGACTTTGGGCTCGACCTCGCCGCCCAGCTCCCGCGCTCGAGCTGGGGCAGCCGCAAGTTGTACTGTGACCGCCATTGCGAGATCGGCCTGTTCTTCCTCCCGCGCGGCGAGCGGATCCCGCTCCACGATCACCCGCACATCCACGTGTGGATGCGGGTGCTGTGCGGACAGCTACGGGCGACCAGCTTCACCTGGCAGGGTCCTCCGTTCGCGCGGCGCAGCGGCGACGCCGTGCTCGACGCGGACTCGCCGGTATGGGCCGTGTTGCCGGAGCAGGACAACTTGCATGAGCTCACCGCGGTGGACGACGTGGCCTTCCTCGACGTGCTCCGCCCGCCCTACATCGACGGCCGCGTCTGCACCTACTACGACGCCGCCCCGGCGCACGACGATCTGTGGCGGATGTCGGCGCGCCCCTAGTTGTCCGCGAGCGCGGCGATGCAGGCCTCGCGCACGGCCCACAGCGAATCTCCCCGTGCTCGCGAAACCGGGGAGACGTCCGCCGACTAGATCGCCTTGAGCACCGGCTTGGTCTCGCCGGTG
>Ga0335395_10003225_pt1 | contig 10136 bp, 4 predicted proteins | sample MAT02_FD_205744 | JGI IMG/M metagenome (GOLD analysis project Ga0335395, IMG submission 205744) | Freshwater microbial communities from Lake Fryxell liftoff mats and glacier meltwater in Antarctica - MAT-02 (spades assembly) (version 2) ...
CGCCTGTCGAGCCCAAATGCTCGGACATATCACCTTGATTCGTCGTATCAACGTCGTCACCGCCAAATGGCCAGTGGTCTTTGCGACCAAATGTAGATGCGTTGTTTTCTCGAAGAATCCCCATTTCAGCTACAACGCGGAGATCAGGCTCAGCCTCTCCGATAGCAATCGTATTGGATGTACCATCCGTGATCCCGGCCATGTTCACCCCGGTAAGACCAGATGAGGCTCCATTGAACTTTATTCGCTGGTGATTTACCTTCTGAATAAAAATACCCTCCAAGTCACTGATCACTTCCACTGGTCCAACCGCACCATTTGGGGCTGATACGGTCCGCATTCTGCGGTCGTTTGCCAAAGTGCTCGATACGCAACCCAAGTAATTCGCCGGGGCTCGCTTTTGAACAATCCAATTGTCGCCTGAAATATCCGCTATAGAATCAGGAAACGCCGAGGAAGGGCAGCGAAACGTTGCCACTTTTTGCTCGCAAACGTAAATATTTCGAAAGAAGGTCAACGCAGGATTCGTGAGCGCGACGTTGCCGGGAATTCCCGGCAAACCAATGGCCCATTGAAAGTTCCCTCCACCATCCTCTTGGAAAGTAAGAATACTATAAGCGTTCGACTGTTCCATGTAGGGCAGGATCAAAGACGACCAAGCTGTGCCGACGCCAAACTCCGCACCCATGGGGAACCCTTTGTTGGCATCGTGAAAATTGTGGCAGGCCAGAACAATGTTCTTCGAGTTGTTTTGGCACGACATCCTGCGAGCAGCTTCGCGTGCCGCTTGCACGGCCGGAAGCAACAAACCAACCAGAATTCCAATAATCGCAATTACGACCAGTAGCTCAACCAACGTAAATGCAAACCTCTTGTTTTTAATATGCACGATGAAATCCTTAAGAGAAAATTACTTAGTAACTATGTTGAAATCGAAAACATTTAGACCGTTCTTCACTACAGCTTTTTCCTTGGTCCGTGACGGCTCCAAGTAAAGGTCGGGGAACAGGTTTTTAACGCCACCCTCTACTTCGCTAGGCTTTGAGTTGGCGGGCACGGGCTTCCCAGCTTTGGTAACCCAGGCTTCAAACGTAACATTGTATTTCCCTGCCCAAATCCCCTTTTCACCTTGCGGGTGTTGGATCTCAAATCGCCCTTTGTCATCGGTTATCCCATACCCGTATCCATGGCGATCTGGATTGAACTCATCTGCGTCCGGAAAAAAACCCACCTTGCAATCAGGCACTTCCTTGCCGTCAAGCTTTACGGATCCGGTAACGGTCATCATTGGAGGCTTTCCACAGCCGACGGAAGACAAACTGAACAAAAGCACCAGGACGAATTTCATTGACTTCATTCAAAATCCTAAACACGCAAATTAAGGGAAGGTGGAGTTTCAAAACAGACAGCTTGGAGAACTTCCGTTCAGTTTCAGCGAAGGAATTATTAATTGCTGATAAATATGCGAGTCATATTTACCGGATGTGACTCTGACCAGCAATTACGTACCATCCCAAGCCATAAATTACGGTTTTTGCTTCACACGCAAATCTCTATATTGGGTCTGTGGGTGGCAATTGGTTGCCCAACCGTGCCCTAGCCAATGTGACATCATTGTTGGCAATGACTCCATTTCCATTCAAATCGCGACGCGGATCAAAACCAACAGATCCAGGAGCAAGACCCAATTGCGCCCTTATCAACGTAATATCGTTGTTCGCAACAACTCCATTTTGGGTTACGTCTCCAGGTAGCACGTTCAACCTAAATGAGTACGCCGACAAAGCGTTTCCGGCTATGTCTTGAACCAATCCGGCGCCGATTCTGATCAGTAACTTGTCCGCTGTTAATGAACCGTTGAAAGATAGTGTCGCTTCGTTGGTAGTCGAATTGTAGGTTACGCCCGTCAGTTGAGGCTCAATCCCCCCAGAAGCTTTGTAATCTAGTTTATTGACTCCAATTATTTGAAGGTTCGCGAGGTTCACACCGGTAACTGGCTCCGAGAATGCAAGAACAATGGAATTCATATTGGTCCAGGACAACGGTCTTAGTTGATTAGCCGGGGTATCCGTTGGAATTTGAAAGCCCGTCCCGTCGTTTCCATCCGCGTTATCTCCGTCGGCTGGATCCACAAAGTTTGTGAATCCACTATTCCATGCTGAACTAGCAACTTTGACCGAACCGATAGTCGGCGGCGTGAAGTCGCCCAAAAGAATTTGTCGTGACGCCTGATTACTCAGATTGTTCGTCGAAGCTCCATCATTGACTTGGAACGTCACCACGCGTGCGTTGGTCGCTGGCGTTGCGTTCGTGTTGCTAAACAATACCGATCGAAGAGCCAACTGATAGTTTGCAACGGTATCTGTACCTGTCAGCGTGAGAACGCCGGTGGGTGTATCGTAAGAACCAGTGATGTTCGACGTATTGATAAAGCTCAAAACGTCCTCGGTCGAGACATATCCACTGGAAATGCGAACAGTGCCACCGACGAGTGTCGGGCTATCGTCTGTTATCGTGACACCCGAATCCACCGCGACCGCCGTTCCGCTATAAGTCCCGTTGGCCACTGTAGTCGTAACAACTGGAGGAACGTCATTCACGTTTGAAATGGTAATTGTGATTGGCTTTTCAAAGGTTTGAACAGAATATATCTGACCACCTTGATCGGTACTGCGAACACGGATCGTGTAGGAAGACTTTGTCTCGAAGTCAAAAGCTGCATTCGTCACGATCGTACCATTCACGACCTTGAACAATGCGTTGTCTGTATCGCCTGCTCCAGTAACGAGCTGGTAAGTAAATGTATTGCCTGCGTCAGGGTCAATGGACGAGAGCGAGCCAACTAATGTGTCGACAGGCTGGTTTTCCGCAACGGAGGCGGGGGTCAATTGAATATCCGATGGCGCGTTGTTCGGCAATTCCGTGAAGAACACTTCGAGTTCAGGACGGTAGGTCGTGTTAAGCGCAAAGTCTGAGGAGTAGAGGAACCATCCATCGGTTCCATTGGTCCACGGCAAGATAGCCCAGCCTTTGTTCGCTGTTCCTCGAACCCAATTTTGAAGATCCGTGGTGACTTCGAAATCGTTGATGCCAGCTTGCGCGAGCGGATTGCGTGCGGTGTTCCCCGCTTGAGTTGTAATCACCGAGCTTGCCTCTACACCGTTGGATTCGACGCCGCTGACCAACGAATCCCATGTGGAATTTGAATCCCAATCTGCGATCATGGAATGGAAACTTCCACCGTGTCCTACTGCGTTGTTGCCGCCGTTGGTGATAGTTAGCACCGCTTGATCGATTTGTGCATTTGCCGGGATTCGTCCAACAGCAGATCCGGTAATTTCATTGAAACGAATGAGAGCCTGCGTTCTATTGCTGCCACCCGCATCTTCGAAATCCGAACCAATGGTTTCTTGGGAACCTAAGGGTGTCGTCGGAGTCGATTGGAAGAGTTGCGTGTCGACGGCTCCTGTGTAACCATTGAGGCCTTGTTGGAAAATAACCGATGTTGTGCCTGCGGGTACCCACTCAACTTTCAGCATCGGTCGAAGGGCTGGATCAGCCGAGTCGGAGGCACTGAACGCCCATCCGTCTGTGCCGCCAAAGAATGGATTCAATACCCAACCACGGTTTGTCGCTCCAGCGTTCCACGCTCGAATGTCGGCAGTCACCGCAACCGAAGTGTAACCAGTACCCGTCGCCCCGGAAGCATCGAGCGTATTCCAGAACGAGTCGAAACTCGAACGAGCTTCTTCGTCATCTGTTTGAATACCGCCATCAACGCTATTCCAGGTAGAAGTCGCTGGATTCCAGTCCGTCAACATTCTATGCAAGGCGGCACCATCACCTGTGTTGTTCGTTTGAACAAATAGGGACGCGGAAGTAATTATGGCTCCCGACGGAATCTGCCCCAATGCACCACCAAAAATGCTCTCAAAACGCATTAGAACTTGAGCAGTGTTGGTTGAGCCCGCATCGGGATAATCCACCAGCAAACCGCTTGCATCACCACCAGTTGGGAAGGATGTGTTCGGGCTATTTTGAGAAATTTGAATATCCCTGGCTCCGGAATAGGCACCAAATCCGCGGTCAACACCTTCTTGGATTTCGAATACGCGCTTCAAACTGATGTTCACAACTTTTTGGACGACAGGACTTATTTGTCCATCTCCGTCAACAAGAGCAAAGCTTACGGTCCGCGTACCTGAACCTGCTACGGTTACGTCTCGATAGGTTATTGCTCGCGCCACCGCTTGTGCTGATGTGCGGGTCGCTAAAGCATTAAACGTAATGATGAGCGGTGCACCGCTTCCACCGCTGAAGCTACCAATGACGACCCCTCCAAAAGTTACGTCAGCACCACTTAAGCCAACTTGGTTCGCCCCAGTACCTTCGTTTCGCAACTCAAGGCGATCGTTGGCGTTCGCGTTAACGGTTACAGTAGCCGTCAAAGTTCCATTAATGAGGTAAGCTCCGGTTCCGATGAACGCAATACGTCCATCAACACCAATTCCAGTGGAACCAGTGCCGTACTGAGTCATACCGGAGGAGGAAGTGACACCGATGTCCAAATTCGTATTGATAACGGAAACGTTGGCTGGGTTACGACCTGAGTAATTTGGATCGGAACTGACGGCGGCGTCCGTGATGATCGCGTACGAGATATCGGCATCCACGACACTGTCATCAACTCCAGTAACCGTCAAAACCTGAGGTACATTCCAGTTGGATGTTGTAAAGATTACCGATGCGGGAGAAACCGTTCCCTCGGCGATGTTGCTAGAGGACAAAGCAATCGTCACGTCGGCGGATGGTTGACTGGTCAATACCATCGAAAATGTGTCAATCCGTCCCCTTTCGTTGGTTAGCAAACCCGAAGTCGGCGATACCGTTATGCCAGCTACGTCATTATCGTTGTTGACCGCGGACACGTCGACGACCGAGACACCCTCGAAATTCGGGTCGCTACTGGTAGCGCTGGTCAAGATGTTGAAGGGGATGTTTCCGTCGACAAATGCGTCGTCAACGCCGGTAATAGTGACTGTTTGTGGAGTGTTCCAGTTGGCCGTCGTAAAGGTAACGGAGGCAACATTTACGACACCTTCGGTGGTGTCACTCGAAACGAGGTTAACGATAACGTCTGACGTGGGTGGGACGGCCAGCGAAATTGCAAACGTTACAGAAGTGCCTGATTCTGATGTTACAAGTCCCGAGAACGGACTTATCACCACACGGTCACCGGTTACTGTGACGTTAGCCGTAGCAGTGGAAGTTCGGCTATTGCTATCGGTAATCGTGTAAGTAAAGCTGTCTTGAATCGATTGACCTGGGTTGAGTGCTGCGATGCTACCCCCAGCTACGGACGGATCGTACTTGATCGTTCCATCGGTATTGATAGAGACCGCGGCTCCAAGTGTGCTGCTTGCCATGACCGAGGTTACGGTAAATGGATTTGGCGCAAGTCGTTCCATCGCATTCGCAAACGGCAAGAAAATGAACTGCACGTCTCCGATCGCTTGAGCGAATGTGCCACCGGTCCGCAATCGAACAGAAAAATCATTGCCAGATGCGATATACGACACGGCCAAGTTCGCTGGCAACGACACGGAGTTCCCTGCGACCGTAGCAACTGCCGCTCCGCTACCGATGGCAATGAGTGCTCCCGTCGTTGGTGAATGCCCCGGAATGCTTAGTCTTACTGTTCCGGAGGCATCGGTTGTGGCTGTGACACCTCCATAAGACTGAACGAGGAAACCTACACTGGTATTTGGATTAATACTCCATCGTCCGCCAATCAGATTCGAGGCCGATGCCGGGATGTAAACAAAACTAAATCCGTCGTCTTCGAGATTGGCTACGCCTGCAGTATCTGCAGCATTATCATTGTCGGTATTGCGAACTTGCCAACGATTCGTTCCAGGAATTGGTAGAACCGACATGATATTGTCGTCATTGGACGAGGTTATAGCAAAAAGGAACCCGCTCGTTTCTGAGTTTAATGCCTCAGGTATGGTAACTTCAAAGAGCCCCGAAGCGGTGCGCGTTACATTGGTTTGCGATACCCCATAACCGGATCGCAGTATGCCTGTATTATCTACATGGCCCGATGTCCATCCATCCGCGACAGGGAAGAACGCAGCTCCCATGGGAGTATTTCTTTCTCCACCAGAACCTGTACCTGTGTCCGTTGCGAGCCAATAACCTGCGGTGCTGTTGAGGATATTGCCATAGTTATTAGCAGTACCGTAGGGTGAAGTGTCATCTGCGACAGTAGCCAGCAATACACCTGTCGACTGTTGAATCGTCACACCGTTCTGGGTTAATTGTAGATCCCCCAAGTTTTGTGGAGGCACAACCGCGATGTTGTTTGGTGCAGCAGAAGTTTGAGAAATCGACCAAGTCGTGGTTGCATCGGTGGTCGCGGTGATATTACCTGAGATGTTGGCCGCACCGACGGAACCTGCGGAATTCTCAGGATCGAAGTCGTTTAACAAAACGTTGATGTTGATCACAGAGTCTTTGGTCGTGAGTCCCGAATCGTTGATGGCTTTTGCACCATCAATAACCGAATCGACACTGCCGACGGTGATCGCACTGATGACGCTCGACCCGTTGTTATCCGTGGCTGTAACGGTGTACGAGAATGCTCCAGATCGATCAGAGAGAGCAGTGAGTGTCAGGGTTGAGCCGGATATAACCGCGCTCACCGGTGCGTTTGCACTTAAGCTAATAGCGTAAGTAAGAGTGTCTGTCGTATCATGATCAGAGAAATACAGACTCAAATTGACCGTTTGCGCGGTTCCGTCCTCTACAAATGTAACTGGTGGAATCGCGGCTGCGTTGAAGGGTGCCTCATTGGCACCGCGCAAGGTAACGGTAACGGTTGCCGTGTTTGACGCGATTCCGTCCGTTGCCGTGTACACAAATGTATCTGTTACGGTTTGGCCCAGAGCTAGTGCCCGCAACTGCTCTATGGTATAAGCATAATTGATTGTTTTGTCTGTATTGAGGGTCAAAGCCACCCCGCTCGTACTCAGTCCACTGCTCGAAGAAGCTACGGTTCCTAGAGAAGAAATCGTGAGTGGCGAAGTTGTGGCAAGTTGATTCTCGAATGGCACAAAGAAAACAACGAAGTCATCGTTGAGGGAGTTTGCAGCGGTGGCGCTCTCGAACTGGAGTTGGCGAATGGCGAAGTCCGTGCCGTTTGCTCCTGCTTGATAGGAAAAGTAAGAGTTTGCGCCTCGACTTCGGTCCAAATCAGCAGTCTCGATGATCAAGGTGCCGGTCGCTGGGCTTTGACCAGGAATCGATAGATTCCAATTTCCATTGCTCGTTCGCTGAATTGAAAAGTCGCCAAAAGATTGAATAACAGGATTCGCAATCGTGGTATCGCCACGTATAACGCCACCAATCAACCCTTGGGCACTGCGGGGAACATACAAAACACTGAACCCTTCGGCTTCTCCCGAAGCGAAATTACCTGCATTGTCTCGTGTGTTCACCAACCAATTACTTCCACCAATGGGAAGTGCTCTGGCATAGTTATCGTTGTTCCCTGATGCCATCACGAACAAGAATCCCTCTGCTCGAGAGTCGGTAACACCTGCAATCGAAACTTGGTATTGACCGGTAGATGCTGTCGTCGCAACGGTGATCGACGGATGGCTGACGACAGCCACGCCAAGGTTGCTGTAAGAACCGCCGATCCAGTTCGCTGCGTATGGAAATCGAGTGATCGCAGGACGAGCAATGTTCTCAGAACCATCAGAAGGGTTACCAGGGCCTCCCTCAGAGGACAGTTGAACGTTTGTACCTGTGTTGTAATTAAGCACCGCGAGATTCGTTGCGGTATTGCCTAAGTTGTTCGGTACAATGTTCTCTCGGACGGTTCCAATCACGATACCTTCGGTGCGGGCCATCAGAGACAAGCTGCCATTCCCATTATCCAAATTGTCGGAATCCTTAGAGATTGCGATGTCCGCGTAGTTCGTTACTGTTCCGATCGCGACTCCACCAACGATGAGACTGCGTTGCGGAATCGTCGTACTTGGCCGTAAAGGGATCGAATAGATAGCGCTGTTACCAGCCTTATTGGCATTCGTGTAATCAAGATTTGCGCCGGAAACTTGTTGCGAAACGGCTCCATCGTTGTCGTTGGATAGCACATTCAAAGCGATCGCAGGAGAGTAGTTCAAGCTGCCGTTTGTCAAGTTGAATTGATCGTTAAAAACGTTGGCTGCCATCAACTCGCGGCGTTCTAGCGATTCGACGTTGAGCGTGCGGACGATTTTGCGAATCCAATTCTGATTTCGCCGTATCGAGATTCGTTCAGCTTTTTTTGTGGACTTTTTTGAAAAAAACATTGATCGCTAGCTCTTCGGAAAACGTTGACGGTCTGTTCTTAAAGGCGGGGCAATATGTGGGCAAAGGAACGAGCCTTTGGCAACTTGATGGCTCGCATTAGAGCTACGTAGTATTAAGGTTCTGTTAGAGCTAAGGGAAGATGTAGCGAATATGCCATCTATTAGGTTGCGTGCTCAGGACGGACCTTCACGAGAACTTAACTTCATTCAAGGGAGAAAATTTATCGAAGGGGATATATTCGAGACTTGATTGCATCAATTCTTTTTTTTCTCGTGGTTACAGTCATGTTCTCATCAAACACTGTTCGCTTCTGGTTCTTTGCCGCCATGCTCGTTCGTCCAGGCATTGCGCAGGAGCCATCGTTTCGTTCCCCTTCCGGTTCCGAGTTTGCCAAGGTCGTACCTGGTGGCATCACTGTTCTGCCGAGCGGTAGACTTTTGAGTCCCGTCGGAAAGCGATTTTACTCGGGTGAAGATTTGTGGAATATCGTTCCAAGCCCTGATGGCAAGCGCATTATTGCCCTTTGCGACCAAGGGATTGATATCTATTCAACGGAACCACTGGTGGGTCGACCACTCTCTTTTAGGATACCGTGGAGAAACGCCGCGTTTTGCGCCGTCTTCACGAAAGATGGCAGTAAGCTCATCACATCCAGCGGGGATGCAAGTCATGGAATCCAAGTCTTTGATCCGACTGCATGGAAGAGCCTACCAGTGGAACGCCTCGAGCCTCTCGACCATCAACCGATTCAATCTATCACGGCAGATAAAGAGGCTTACATTAATGACATCGATCTTACGTGCTGTGCGTTAGCCCTTGGGCCAAGAAAGGTTACGTAACTCATGAGCACACGTCCATCATCAGCATCATCAAAACGATTTACGGTTTGTTCGACTTGGGGCCAAATAATTTATTCGATGCGACGGCCACGGACCTATCGGATATGTTTGCTTTCGAACCCAACTTTACGCCCTACAAATACGTCCCAGTCGATCCTCGTGTGTTTAAGCCAGAGGACACGTTTGACCCGACCGATCCGAAATTCGAACGCCGACGCAAAGAGGGCTCTCCGGTCAAAATGGACGATCCCGATTTCGTAGAATGGCTGCGAAACCGATAGTCTAAGTTGGAGTTCAGGCTTTAGCCGCTGCGTTTGTTTTGTATTTTGTAGCGGCAAAGCTCCAGCCCTCCGGTTTCGCGGCATTCCCACGATGTTTCTAACCATTTTCTTTCCGATTACACAATTCGATGGGTTTCGCGCATCCTGTACTGTGTCATGATGTAACGCACCGTCCGCGTCCTCAGTCGGTTTTTCCCGGATTCCAATTGCTCGATAAATTGTATGGCCCCACTAAAAGACGTTCACTTCGTATTTGCTATCGTCACCTTTTCGATTTTGGCAAGCTCTGCGTTTTCTCAAGACGAAATACCCGTCGTGTGCTCCATCGAAGGTAGAGTTATTGATGAGGCTGGAAATCCGATTCGCAATGCGTTCTTGATGCAAAGAACGGTTTCTGATACCGACGCGACGGCTCCATTGGAGATGCTTGTCAACGAAGATGGAACCTTTCGGATGCAGGCACCTGTTAAAGATGCATCGTCCTTTGGCTTGTACGTGGTCGCGCCAGGATACGCAACGAGGGAATTTAATCAATATAATCTCCATGGGCGCCCCATCGAAGCCGTCTTAAAACCTGACGAAAAACTGGCTGTGCAAGTCGTCAGTCCAGATGGCAAACCGATTCAAGGCGCGACTGTATGCTTGAATGGGGCCG
>Ga0335395_10003226_pt1 | contig 10135 bp, 15 predicted proteins | sample MAT02_FD_205744 | JGI IMG/M metagenome (GOLD analysis project Ga0335395, IMG submission 205744) | Freshwater microbial communities from Lake Fryxell liftoff mats and glacier meltwater in Antarctica - MAT-02 (spades assembly) (version 2) ...
TTAAGCTCAGTTTTTTTTAAGCTTAACTTAAAGAGTGTCTTTTTTTCTGCCTTTTGGATTCAAATTTCACTGACTTTTTTGGGGACGGTCGCTCGCGTCTCTATTCCAAAACTGTCCGGAGTATTGTAATATTATTGAAATTCTTAATTGCGCCGAAGCCTTCGCACCCTACGCAGCCCTAGAGTCTAATTACTATATTGAAAAAAGTTTTTATCTGGAAACCCTCAGCGGGGCGATTTACCTCCCTTCATTGATTAAGGCTCCTTTTCCCGAGCTGTATCCAGAAATGAATTCTGCCGAGAAGATAGCAGCAATGCTTGTGGTGGAGTCAGCTTATCCCTTTATTGGCTTGAGATTTCATGCTAAAAAAGGTACAGGAGCCTGGTCAACTTTAGCAACGGCAAGATTGCAAAATAAGGGGCGAGAAATGACGATTCCCTTCGTCATCCCATACTTAACGATTAATCAGCTTAAGCTGCTAAGCCCTGATGACCGGCTGGGAATTTCAATAATTAATTATGGTTCGGGCGTATTAGGAAGCGGCGATTATATTAATTTCGAGGGCGATTTTAGATTTGAAGTTCAACTAATCGAAAAGCCATCAATTAAAGCAATAGGGGTTGCTACACCTTACGGCGTGGATATTCCCATTTCTGTTCCTACCCGATTTAAAATGACAAATGCTAACAGAGCAATTTTTTATGCAACGAATGCCGGAAACTCTAATATTTGGATTGCCGGAACTGCCGCCGGCTTAACACCGGGAACGGGAATGCTTTTGGTTGCGAACGGCGGAAGCTGGAGTTTAGGGGAAGGCGACAATTTAAATGGGGAATTTTGGGCGATCGCCGAAGGGAGTAACAGCCGCATTGCTGGAATAGAGGCGAGCTATGTCTAGGGTAAGCTCCAAATCGAGCGTCTCTCCCAGTGCAGGTAAAGGGTCAAGCGCGATCAACCTTGGCAAAGATAGCGGCGTAAATATGGGAGCAAAAAGCCAAACCTCTGTAAGCTCTGGAGGGATTGGGGTCACTCAGGAAATTGGAGAAATTGGCGGGGTAAAAGTTACAGGCGGGGTTAGCGTAGAATTATCACCAATTGGCATCAATATTAGCGGTAATCCCGATTACGAAGATCCAAGCAAAAGCACAATTTCTATTAGTGGCGGCGCAGAAGCTCCAGGGGGCATTATTGGCGTGGGTGGAGGCGTAACTATAAATACCAGCACGGGGGCAATAGAAGGAGGAAGTATTGGCGGGGAAGCACTAGGAATTGGCATTAACATCTCCAAAGATAAAGGAGGTGTAGGGATAGGGATTTCTCTTCAAATTCCGTTTACTCCGATCGAGCTAGAATTGGGTCTTCGATTTCCAATTGAGAAAACACCAACTCCTACGCCTTCACCAACGCCGACACCAACACAACCCACGATTTACCCACCACCAGAGCCATCAATTAAAACATCTTTTAATGTAGGAGACTGTTTTTATGTAGAAAATCATTATTGGGGAAATACTTTTTACAACTATCAACTAGGTGAAGATTTTAATTACATAACACCTAATCCCGCCGAAAATGGGGATTGGAGTAGAGTTATCCAAGTAACAGCCAATCACCGTTTTGAAGCTAACCCAAAATTTACTAGCGTAACATACTATGCGGGAAGCAATACGCATACCAATGCAACACGTGTTTACGGAGATCCAACCGTTTTAGAGACGTATAGTTCGGTGAATCAAAAATCTTATTATGTGGTGCTTGGTACATATTTTATAAATAACCGACCATATATACAAATCTATGTTAATTATTATTACGTAAAAATAAATAATGTCTGGCTCTGGAGAAGCACAACTACTTACGGGCCTAAACAATGCAATTGCCAAAATCAATTACCTACATCACCCTCACCACCCTTCCCAAACCCACCACCAAGGAAAAATAACATGGATGAATGCTGTAGAGATAGCGTAAAGCTTCTAAGAGAACTCCGAGTATATCACCGAGAAAGCTTGAGATTACTGGGGAGACCTTTATCGGAAAACGGATTAGGGCCAATACCAACAAAAGGATTTTTCCCAGAAGAAACCAAAAGAGTAAAAACTCCCATTAATCCCAATAATCCCAATGAAGAGATAAAAGTTAAATTTACAGACTACTACCAATTAGCTCAGTATTTTTTGGATCAACTAATACAAGAAGACGTTGCCAACGATCCGCGCTCATTCAAGCGCCCCGAAGGATTCATCCAAAATCCTGAGTATAATCGCGATTCAGAAAATAGCTTAAAAGATAATGCTCAGCCGGATAATGACAAAGCCGGCAAAAAAAGATTGCTGAAGATTAATGATAAGCAAGGGATTTACATCCTTTCTGGAGCGCAGCAGCAGCAGTATATTTTCGAGGCACTTAAGCGCTTTGATTATTTATTCCCATTGGGTGAATTAAGCGATGCACTTATTGCAAAAGATCTTTTAATCCCTGGAGCAAAAGGAGATATTAAAATTCATAATATGATTATGGCTTACGAGATTCAGATGCAGTATATTAATGCTGCTTTAGGAGATCCAAGGCAAATTCTTAGTATCAAAGATGCTAACCCAACCATTGAAGGCGACCAACCAATTGAGGTACGAGCCCTAACTCTTTCTGATTGGATGAGGCAAATTGTTAAATTTCAAATTGACACCGGCGGCGATGTTGACGCTGCGGTTAACTTAATGTTACGAGATTTTAGAACTAATATGGCAAACCGTACTGATATTGTAAAAATAGGAGAAATAGCTCAAGCTTTATTTGAAGATACCGGAATGAGAGAGCAGCAAAATTACATACCCCTACACTTGGAGGGCGATCCGTATGCAGGGCAATGGGTAAAAGGTGAAGGTTTCCAGACTAATCCTGACTTGGAAAAAAGGACGGAAGAAGCAACGGAAAAAGTGCTTCGAGAAACTATGAAGCCTACACAGATAAAGATTAAAGTATCTCGAAGGCATAAAGAAGAAAAAACAGACATGAGGGATTTATTACGAGGACTAGCTGATTTTATTCAACGCCTTTTGTCAGTGCCCACTGGTGGGGATGCAGCCAAATCAATCGAAAAGCTTATTGAAAGTGCTAAATTCAAAATACAGACTGATGCGGCCTTGCTTCGGCAAAATATCAGCCAAGCCGCGTCAGCAAGTCGAAATCGCACAAAAAAAAGGAAAAAATAGTATGAATTTAAGCGCTGCTTACCTTCCACAATCTTGGTATTCAGGTCAAGGTCTGCAAGAAATCGTAGAGTTAGTCGGCGGTTTTTGGAATAATATTGTCGCCTCCGCAGGCGATTTACTAAATAAGTTTGCCGACTTCATCCAGCAACAATTAAATAAAATCAACATCTTTGGAGTTAATTTTGGGTCTTGGATTAAGGAAGAACCAATTCAAGCAATCGCTGGCGCAGCCGCTGCACTGCTTTCTGGTGCTGTCGTTTTAATTGTTGGCGGCTCAGTTGCGGGAATGATTAGAGGTGGGATATCGTCTATTTGGCGTTTGTCTCGATTAGCTTTAATGTCGGTTGGTTTGGGAGGCTTAGTTCGCGCTGCTGTCGGTGGCATTCAGAGAACTTGGAATTACAATCTTCAAATAACCGATACTCAGATTAAGGCGCAGCAAAAATCATTGATAGAAGGTCAAGCGGGAGTTTGGGGTGAAGCCTTGGGAAGTCTGGTCGGAACACTTTGCGGTTTTTCACTGGGGCGAATAGCTTATGCCAATCAAACCGAATTAATTCGGTTTAATCCTGAGCTGATCGCTAAACTAGATGAACTTCGGATTAATAATTTTGATCAAGATTCTGAACTGTGGGAAGAGGCGGTAGAAAATCTCAAAAGTGCGATCGCAGCTTCTAGCCGGGTTGCTATGAATATTGCAGGCCTTGAAGCTTATGTCAATGTTCGCAAAGCCGTAAAAGCCATAGCTCGCGGAGTTAACCTTTCGGCTTTCTGGCCTAGCTTAGGCGGCATGGTAGCAACATGGGGTGAAGAAGGGCAGAAACCCTGGTCTTTTGCTTCGGCTCAAGAAGAATGGATAGAAAGTTTGCCAGAGGGAGCAATTCGGAATTTTGCTGAAGAATTTATCGAGTCTGCACAGGATATGTGCGCTGAATCAAGTTTGCAAGTATCCTACGCATTGTAGTAACAATTATGGGAACAAACAACTGGAGCGGTATTGGTCGCGAAGTTCTTAATCAATATTTGCAATCAGAGAGAGGTGGCAGCGGTGGAGACGCCGGCCAATTCGGAATTGATGTTTTTGAGAATGGATTCGAGGATGAATTTCCCGGTGATGCAGAAGATCCAGCAGCCGGAACCTATCAAGGATATTCATTAGAGGCAAATCGCGCATCGGAAAGCCGGCCCTGGGGTAACAAGTTTGGCGATCGCCCAAAGATACACGAACTCAACCAACCACCAGCAGCCCAGGTGCTTGGATGGAGGGTAATCGACTTTTACCCCAACCGCGATGTTAAGTCCGAATTTTATCGGCTTGCGGGTACTCCATCCGAACTCAGAATAATGATGCAAATTGTGCAGGCAACACGGTTTGCTACAGGCACTCGCATTAACTTTGAGCAATGGTTTGAGGCGTGGGAATTAGGATTTCCCGATTTTAAAGAAGATCGTGCTGATTCTAATTTTTTACTAAATGGTGAAAAGCAATGGGAGCGGATAAAAAATCCTCAATCTCGACCCCGTTATCGGGACTGGACAAAATCACAACAGCGGGCAGACTTGGGATATAGGAGTATTGAATATTGGCCGGATCGAAGCGCTGAAGGTAATTCAATTTTGTTATCTGGCACTGACCTGCAACTAATTCAGCACATTATTCAAATTGAATATGAAGGCGGTTCCAATAGTGGAAAAACCAAAAATGGTAGTTGGCCGCTACTCAAAGGTCAGCCACAAATTAAGCTTTACTTTTTAGGTGAAAACGGAAACGGCGAGGCAGAAATTTCGCTAAGAATTATGGACAAATCAGATGATCCAAAAAGTTCTCTAGCCAAAATAGATAAGTCTGATTTGAAAAAGTACGCAGCGTCGATCAAAAAGCAATTTGCTACTCCCTCGTTATTTACTTGGCAAAAAGGGCGAGACGTAATTAGCTACCGCAACCGCTGGCAAGGTTTCGAGGGGTGGTACTTGTGCCGCAATGAAGCTGTGGGGCGAGCACTCATTAGTAAGCTGCTGGCGATCGTAGATCAGACGGTTGATGAGTCTTCGATTAGATTTACCACCGCGCCTGCTGTCGCATTTCCTACCAATCCAGCCGACATCACTGTGTTGGGGGAACCAGTGAGTCAAGATACAGAGCGCCCACTTGTTGACGTTAATTTTTATCGCGCTGAAATCAACTTAAGCAACCTGAGGCATCCAATCTCTCTAGTAGAAAGAGGAAGGATTGCTTATGACTAACATTCAGCACATATGTTTATTTTGGAAACCCATTGGGTTTCCTGAGTATGTTCAAGGGTTGTCGAGCCTTCTCCCTTTCCGTTAGGTTGCTTGTATCGAAGTCCATACAAGGAATTTTGCTTCATGGCAGTACCAGCCGCATATTTTACAATTGGAGCCTTAGGCTCCGTTCGCTTAACTGATAATTACAAAGCGATTGCCGCTGACCTCGGACTAGGTGGAGCTAGCGCAACACCCATCACCGGAAAATCTTTACTCAGATCGGGAGTGCTTCAGGAAGCGCAAGAAGCTGGGCGCATCCGCCTTCAATTGCGGAATGGTACAAGCAAGCGCCGCAAGGGTGTTAGCGTCTTGTGTGCCCTGGACAAAATGGAAGAAGCGCCTAAATCAGTCATTGGTAAAGAATTTGGCCTTGGTTGGCTCATCGTGGGTTCCGGTTATCCTCGGAAGGCAGTTTTCTCTTAAATTTTGTTTGCATTAATCGGCGCAAATGTCACATCACATCACTTAACTAAAATTACAAGAATATGCCAGCAGCCAAAATTGGATTGTGTAAAGCAGAAGTGCCAGTAGTTTCTGGCGGTACAACGACTAACCAAACCGTTTATTTTAGAAGTAATACTTTGTTGTACACGGGGGATTTTGCGGCAGCCGTGGGGATTAGCGTAGCGCCCGCAGGCGAATTGAGCCAACCTGCCATGCCAGTTAAAAACCTTGTTCGAGGCGGACAGTTAGCTCGAATGGTGGCAGTTACAAAAGCAACCGCGACAGCTCCTGCTACCCAAGTGAAGATTTTGGTAAGCACTACTAAAACCCCCAACGCGCGGGGGTGGCCAGATGGTGCAAAAACTTTACCTGGCTCTTCTGCTGGCGCAATTACCGCTATTCGTAACGCGAACAGAATGCGTCTTTCTTAATTTTTTGGTTTTTTTAGTAGTTTGTCAACGTTTTTGTAAAAACAAATGCTCAATTTTGTCGATGTAATTCAGGAAATCAAAAATTCTGAAATCAAAAGCTCACTTTTGGGACTCAAGGATATTTCGCCAGAAGTATTAATCAATGATGTAATTCGAGCTTACCTACAAGCTCAAAAAAATTACAATGCCACGCAAGAAGAAGAAGAAAATCCCAGTTTTCTTAATACAATTATGAGAATTGATAAGCAACCTGTCGCCTTAGACGAAAATCAAGGGGTTGCGTATCAAGATGATGTAATCACCTTGCGACTGCGAAATATTTTCGGTATACAAAAAGTTGCCGGATTCATGGAGCAAGCAAAAGGGATTTTATGAAAACAGTCCCCAGAGTTACAGTAATTCAGGAATTCAAAGATGAGGTTGGCACTGTAACAGGGCAAATCACCAGCCAATCCGGGGCTGACGGTGCTTGGTTGCAATTTGATTGCGAATGCCTTGATGCTTTGCCAATTTGTCGATCTCAGTGTTGTTCACTAAAAGGCACTTACCTTACAGAGTCTGAGGCTCAGTCAGGCCAATACGATTGTCATGCCGATCCAGAAACCGGATTGCCACAACTTCGGCGCGATGCTGATGGAGCTTGCACATATCTCAATCGCGAAACCAAGCTTTGCAGTATTTACGATAGCCGACCGGAAACCTGCAAACAATTTCATTGCACTCGCGGCTCGAATGTGCGGGGATGGAAATTAAGCAACGCAGTTCATCGCCATTCAGTTAATTAATCATCACAATGGGAAACCTACTCGTTGAACTGGGGAATAGCAGTAACTGGCTACAATCGGATAGCCAGCAGTTTAATGGGTATGGCATCCCTAGCTACATTCCTCCTTATGAATTTGAAAAGCATATTTTAGCAATATATGTTGACAATTCCGAGGCAAAAGATACCTGGAATTTTGCGGGATGGGTAAGCCAAAAAATCAGATTAGGAGTTGGGCCCAGCGCAAATGCTGAATCAATTAGCAATCGAAAATTGTGGCTAGGGCGAACGCAACTTTTAATTTTCCCGAAACTAACCACAACTTACACTCTAAGCATCCAGTTTCCCCAATGGTTCAAGCAGGCTAGCTTGACAATTTGGGAATACTGGGGTCCTGAAGCCGACTCTACTGAAAATAAAATCTTTGAAATCAAAAATAATCTATTACGAGTAGAAAACAAAATCAACGCGCTAATGGAAAAACCATAAAAAGCTACTTAGCAGCTATATCAATCTATGTTAAAAAATGTTAAAAAATCTAAAAAAATCAACAGAACAGCATTGATAATATGTTTCTTGCATTAACAGTTGACACTAAAAATCTCATCGAAATCACTATCGGCTTGATTGGTATCGTGGCTGCAATTAGCTCGTTTTCAATATACTTGGCAACGTTGTCACAAAAGCAACTTGCAGCAACAGAATTAGCATTATTGGTTGCCAAGATTCAAAGATTAATCGACCGAAACCAAGGAGAAATTAGTGATGTTAAAATAGAGGTTCGTAATATCCAACTTTTCCTAAAAGCAAAGCACGATTTTGATATCAGAGAAAGGCGTCCTGCAAAGGACTTACCTGGTGAAAATAGCGACTTCATACGCGAACAATAAATGAATAGATATTCGTATCGTTTTACTATTGCTTCGCTAGGGGTCTCTACCATGATGCTAGTCGGTGCAAGCATAGTGCTGGTTTTTCAAAAAGAAAATCCTGCACCCTTGGTTCCTTTTTTGGTGCCGATTCTTACAGGGTTGGGCGGCTTGCTCGTTTCGCCTCCCAAGCAATTACCACCAAATGACCATACACGAATCTAATCACTTATTAAGAAATATCAAGACTACTCAATCACAGTTATTAGATTGCCTAGAAAATTTATGCAAAGAATACGGATATATCCAAGGGATGATAAGTGCTAATTTTCGAGATTTAGATTCAGGTCACCAAGCATTATCAGAAATTCAATTGTTAATAAAACAACTCAAGTGTAAAATAAAATGCAGCTAATTTTTACGATGGATCTAGAGGAGAATGCAAATTTGATATATGGAAATTTGCAATTAATTGAAGCTGACGGCAGCGCGATCGACTATCTGGCAACTTCAGGTTGTGCAAACTGGCAGCGACCGGGCGACGAATGGGTGCGGGGTAAAGGCCCCATACCTGCAGGCGAATACCAAATCCCCACCGAACCTTATTGGCTGGAAACGCGCGGAGTTGAAGGCGATTTTTTCCATATATCACCAGATCCGGTAATTTCCGAGAAAGGAGTCCGAGCCGAGCTGGGGATTCATTTTGACGCAAACGTTCCCGGCACGGCTGGTTGTATTGGTGTGATTCGCGAGTTTGGGTGGCGGCGGTTTTGTGATCGCATGGCATCGATCGCAAATTTGGGCGTAAAATCCTTGCCGCTAACTGTGAAATATTGAATGTATACAGTGTCTACAGATGGTGCAGACACTAAAATTAGAGATTTAATCTATCCCATAGGATTGCTGCTCATCTAGTAATCTTTCAGGAATCGGCATTTTTTTTAGATTAGATTTTAAAATTTCAAAAATTTTGGGATCCGAGATTTCAATACGTTTGAGCGAACTTCCGCACAGATCGCATCCCGTGTGTTGGGTGTTAACTTCTCCAATATAAGAATTGGTGCAGCAAGTACAAGAATAATGTTTGCCTATCATGTTTATTTTTTTAAGGTAGGTAAGTAGTTCGGAGGATTAAACGCTGGGGATTCATTTAAGTTAATACAATTATTCGATCGCTGGGAATCGCGAGTAGTCAGAAACCGGGTTTTTGCGAAAATCCTTCGTCGCAGTCGCCAGATTCTGGAAAAAACCCGGTTTCTTTAGCCCGATCGATCTTATAATGCAAAAACACCTCTTGTCCCACCTGTTTAACCGCCAAAAGCTGCAATTTCGGAGCCAAATCAGCCAAAAAACCCTTTCCCTCAACGGGAGTTGGCGCATCCACTCCGCCCAAAATCAACGGGCACACCGTCAGCCAAAGTTCGTCAACCAAGCCCGCAGCGAGCACAGATGCTACCAGTTTCCCACCGCCCAAAATTGCCAAGCGTTTGATACCGAAGCTGGCTAGTTGTTGAAACGCATCCATCCAATCAATCTCTCCATCCGTTGTTTTAGCATGGATAGTGCGATCGAACTTACAGTCATTCACCGTGTCCGCATCTTGCCCCGTCAGCAGCCATCGAGGCACCGGTTGCTGGAAAAAACGCAAGTTTGGGTCAAATTCGGGCGATCGCGAACACACAATTTGCACCGGTTGTGGGGGCTTCCCTGCGAGTTCCCGCTGTTTGAGCAATTCCGGCGAAATCACTCGCATCGTCGTTCCATAGGCTTGTAAAGTGCCGTTGCCGAACAAAACAGCGTCGTTTGCTGCGACTTGTTGTTCGAGGTGGGCTTTGTCGTTGGCTGAACCGAATCTCGCGGGCGATCGCACTTGATCTGCAATCTTACCATCGGCACTGATCGCGAGTATGACTGTGGTGTGGAGCATTCGATATCTTTCCGCATAATACAACCAACATTCCCATAACTTTCACCAAAACGTTTTTTGTCATTGCGAGCTCTTAGCGAAGCAATCGCAGAGACTATGACACTTCTCCGTTAAGTCACGTGCGTGCTGAGCAATCATCTTCTTAAGTGAACCGTATTGAGTTATAATCGATTGTATCGGCGCTAGTGATTTCATAACCTGTA
>Ga0335395_10003227_pt1 | contig 10130 bp, 10 predicted proteins | sample MAT02_FD_205744 | JGI IMG/M metagenome (GOLD analysis project Ga0335395, IMG submission 205744) | Freshwater microbial communities from Lake Fryxell liftoff mats and glacier meltwater in Antarctica - MAT-02 (spades assembly) (version 2) ...
CCGGCGATTGAATTACCCACTGAAGATAGAATGTCTACTCAGATGCTAGATATTTATCACCTTAGACCTTTTTGGAATCAATCGGCACTGAGTTGGCAGTTGGCTTATTGCGGCAGAGATATTGTCGATACATTTTGCGATGACTCCCCAGATAATATCTTAGCGTTTCCGGCTGATTTACATATTGATTACCCCGATTTAATTATCGAGTTAGATGGGAAGCGAACTAGAATTTTCAACAAATATCCAGAACTCGATTTAGTCAATGAAATTGCTGTTAATCTACTAGTAGGAAATACGCTATCGATGCGAGAGTGGCGACTTTTTGCTCTGTCTCATTCGGGAGTAAAAGTAGTTGTTGGTACGATGGAAGATAAGGCACTTCAAGAATTGATTGAAGCGGCTATCGTCCGAGTCGCTAGGATGTGGGCATCTCGGTATCAAGGATGGGAATTGTTTGAAAGACTTGTGTCTTTGTATGAAAATCAGCCAATTCTCAGTAGCCGTTCCAGCGAAAGCGTCAAAAACCAAGCCTATTCCACTCCCATCCCTTTGGCGTATCTTGCTAGCTACCTTGCGGGAATTGACGAAAATTCTACAGTTTACGAGCCAACGGCTGGACACGGGGCGCTGCTGATTGCCGCAAATCCACTTAATTGCTGTGTTAATGAGTTAGACCAACATAGATGCAACGAGCTTAGGAAACAAGGATTCGTTCAGATTACAAGCTTTGATGCCGCAAGTAAAAGCCCTGTATTCAAACCTGGGTGGGATAAAGTAATCATCAATCCTCCCTTTGGCAGGAAATCGACAACTAACGGACACGAAACCTATTACTGGGGCCAGTTCAACACCAAGCAAGTTGACCAGGCAATTATTATGCGATCGCTGCTATCGATGAAGCCGGATGGACAGGCTGCATTGATTCTAGCAGGGCAAATGGGCAAGGAAGCCCGTCGTTCCGATGGGTACAACAGCTTAAGTTGTCGCGCCTTCTGGAAATACCTTTATGAGAATTACAACATTACTCGGCATATATCCATTGCTGGCAAAGTTTATTCAAGGCAAGGTGCTAGATTTCCCATTGATTTAGTGATAATTTCCGGAGTTGGAGAATCAAAGCTGCCTTTACCGGCTGTCGAAGTACCAAAAGTTTTTGAATCTTACTCGCAACTCAGAGAGCTTTTCAACGATGAACAAGCCCAAAAATAAAAAGCAAAAAGCATGGATAGCAGTATTTTTAAAGTCTCATTTAAATGCTACTGTTATTCAAACTTATGACGCGACTTGTGGATACTATTATTTTTGGTTTCAATGGCAAGAAAATGTTGATTTACCAAAATATTTCTGCTATGATAGTGGCTGCGCTTATTATTTACATCGTACCTATTTAGAATTAACGCCAAGCGCAATAGCCAGAAACGTTAAAGACGAAATATCTCAGACTTTTTACCCGCGCTGTTCCTACACATTTCCCAAAATTCACGCTCCAGGGCAAATTAGTTTAGGGGAGCCGGACTATCCAATGCCTGCGAGTAGGCAAAAGCCGAATGTGCGATTTTTTAAGAAAAAATTAAAGCGCAGATATCGTCGTAAAACTTTCGGACAACTCGATTTACCAGTTCTCGGACTAGCCGCTAAACTGCATGAAATTAGAATAGCCAAGGGGGAATCAATTAAATCTAGCCAAGCTTTACTTGCGGAAAAAGTAGAGTGGCAATCTCTTGATACAGATGAATTAATCTATGTCCCCCAGGCATTTGTTGATATGTTGCAACAGATGAAAGCAACTCTTAAAGAGCAGCTAGCAGCCGAAAGAATGTTATTAATCATTGGGGAAATTGGAGCGTTAAATTATATCGAATCTATCCCGAATTGGCGGAAATTTAACCTATAAGGTAATTTTTATGAACGAACAGAATTTGACAGACGAAGAGCGAGTCATGTATGCGTCTACTGGTAAGTTGTATCATGAGATTTTAATTGAGCAAGGATGTCCAGAAATGCCAAAGGAGTTGCAGACAGAAGAGACATTCGTGGTTTTAGGAATTGAAGCTTTTAAGGCATTAGAAAAAGAGAATGATGAGATTTTTTAAACCTGATGTTTTGAATTTCAACTAAATAATTCGTTCCCATCAAGTTAAAATGTACCAATATACTTTCACCCCTATTAGCCAAGATAAATTTGAAGAGCTTCGTTACGAGGGCAAGAAGTTCTTCAATAAAAAATTCCTGGTATCAAAACCCCGCAAAAAAACTTTAGTTGGGACAATCACGATTCGTCCGCGACGCGGATACCAATGGGATGAAATTGACTTTTGTGATTTAGTCAATTTTGCCTCTTTATCGGGACTAGGAATTAAGCGCGATAGCCCGATGATTACTAAGAATGATTTCCCAAGCTTCCAAAAGGGAATTACAGAACTTTGTCTTTATCGAACTCATGCAGATAATTTAGAAAACCAAGTTAAAATTATCCCTGAAGATGAAATCAAAACTTCTGCGACAGATGATTTAACTAGTAACGAATCTCCAGACGATTTGGAGAACCAAGCCAAAGATACAAAGGAAACTCAAGCCCCCTACACTCCCAAAAGCCAAGGGACGGCAATTGAAACTTTAATTAGCACTAATTTACGAGATGCGACAAGTAATGCTCTAGATAATTTAGAAAACCTTGTCGGAAATATCGATCTATATGTTGCCCAGGCATTATCATTTACAGAAACACACCTGTATCGCTGCTTTGCTGCCGAACAGATAGATGCCTTAGCCTTGGCGATTTGGAATATTAGAAAGGGTAAGGGATTAATTCTTGGGGATCAGACTGGTGTAGGCAAGGGAAGGGTACTGGCTGGGGTTATTCGTTATGCCTTAGCCAACAACTTAATCCCGATTTTTTGCACGGACAACGAAAAACTCTACGCAGACATCATGCGCGATATCGCAGATGTCGGCATCGGTGCATTTAAACCATTCGTAACAAATCGTAACCTATCTATTCCTTTAAGAGATGGGGAAGTTTTGCAATCTGATCCAGACTTAGACGTGCGGCTTCAAGGTTGTTACTTGAATGGTTACGATGCAATTTTTACTACCTATTACCAACTATCTACTGTAAACGGCAATCGCAAAAGCCGGCATAACTTTTTGAGCTATTTCGCAAGACAAGCGATTTTAATTTTAGATGAGAGCCACCAAGCGGGGGGGAAAGCTAACGTTAAGCAGTCTAGCTCGCGGGGTTTATTTGCTAGGGAGTTAGCTGATGCGGCGCACGGAGTAATTTACTCTAGTGCCACATTTGCGAAAAATCCCGAAAGTATAACTCTGTATTCGCGCACAGACATGGCCGATGCGGTGGAAAATATGGGGGAACTCACTGCTATTTTACAAAGAAATGGTATCCCAATTCAGCAAGCGATCGCATCTGATTTAGCCGCCGCCGGACAATACATTCGCCGCGAGCGTTCCTACGCTGGAGTGGAATTTAACCCAGTAATTTTGACCGCCGACAGAGAACTGGCAGAAAAATTTAGTGGGGTTCTGGCAGATATCATGAGGTTTGATAAGGAAAAACAAAACACTGTCGCGGTACTTGATTCAGCTTTAAAAAAACAGGCTGCCAGTATTGCCATCGATAATGCTATTGGTGAAGTTGGGGCGACAAGCACCTCTTTCCCAGCCATTGCCCACAATCTAATTGATCAGTTTCTTTTGGCAGCGAAGGTTGATTCAGTCGTGGAGTTGGCAGAAATTGCCGAACGCAATGGGGAGAAGCCAGTAATTGCCGTGGCGAATACAATGGGGGCAGCGATTGAACGCTACGCAGTCGAACGCAGCCTCGCCCCTGGCGATGTGATTGATATTACTTTTGCTGACTTGCTGATTCATTACTTGGAGCGCAACCGTTACGTTTTAATCAAGGATGCCGGTGGAAATATTCAACGCCGCTACTTAGAAAATTGGGAACTTAGTAAAGCTGCCGTTGATATTTTTAACGAAACGCTTAGTAAAATCAAACTAATTGATTTTAAAAATATCCCCGCATCTCCAATTGATTATATCCTTCACAAGTTGACGACTAAAGGCATTAAGACTGGAGAAGTTACAGGGCGTAGTCATACTGTTAAAATCACTCCAGAGAGACAATATTATCGCTTGCGTTCGGCAAAAGAACGCTCTAAATCAGCAGCAGTAAAAACCGTGACTGCTTTTAACAACGGTGAACTGGATGCTTTAATTTTAAATCGTTCCAGTTCCACTGGCGTGTCGATTCACGCATCTGCCCTATTCGCCGACCAACGCCCCCGTCATTTATTGATTGCCCAGGCGGAAAGGAACATCAACGACTTTATGCAGCTTCTAGGTAGGGTGCATCGTACAGCACAAGTAAAATTACCTAAGTTTAGTTTGATATTTTCTGACCTCCCGGCTGAGAAACGTCCAGGGGCAGTTTTGTGTAAAAAATTAGCATCATTAAATGCTAACACAACATCCCACCGACAAAATACTGGGATTAAGTTGGATGGGGTTACAGATTTCATGAATCAGTATGGAGATGCCGCAGCCTTTGAAGTAATGACTTCTCAGCCGATGCTTCACGAAGCCTTGGGTCAGCCATTGAAAGATTTTGAAGTCATCAACAACGCCTTAGCCAAGGTAACAGGACGAATCCCTCTACTACCAACTATAGATGAACAAGAGTGGGTCTACGATCTGATTGAAGAACAATATAATAACATCTTGGATGCGTATTCATCCATTGAGGGCAACGGGCTGGAGGCTAGTTTGTTGCCAGGGGCACTACTTCCTGGTAGGGAAACACAACTGATTAATCCCTTTAAAAAAGATGGCAGCCCGTTTCATGGTGGGGTAGTCGCCAAAGAGTTTGAGATTGTAATTACCCGCAGCGCTTATCCCAAAGCTAAGGTGCTGGAGTTGATGAAAGCAGATTCTCCAGAATCCGCTTTAGCTTTGGGGCAAGAGATTGTCCAGGAGTATTTGATGGCTCTCCCGTTGGAGGTTGAGAACTATCTTGAGTATCAGCCAAAAATTAGTTCTAAGCTTGAAGAGAAAATGCGATCGCAACAGAATTTAGTTGAAGGCTTGTTAAAAGATTTGATGCCGGGTCAAACCAAAGAATTGATTGATCCTTCAGGAAACTTTTGGTATGGAGTGGTTGGTAAAGTTACTGCTACCCCAAGCAAGGGTAAGTACATATCTAATCCTGTAGCACCTTCGCGCTGGCGAGTAAAATTTTATTTAGCTTCCCAACACCGAGAAATAACCATATCTTTTTCTCAACTAAGTTCTGAGAATAGTTTTATGGTTAGGAATGGTGATTATTCAATATGGAATGCGTTTGACTCACGACAAGGGCAGTGGCGAGAGACGAGAGTAATTTGTACCGGAAACTTGCTCTACGCTGCCAGTAATCTGGGTGGGAGTATCGTAAAATTTCTGGATGCAGCTAACAAGATTAATTACGGTCTGCTGATGCCCCAGAAAGCCGATGCGAAGAAGATATTGGCACATCTGCCAGTGAAACTTAAAAAAGTTGAACACGCTTGGCAATTTTTGTCGGAGGCAACTAATTACAACGGTATCTTGATGTCCAAAGACCAAGATTTAACAGTACAAGCTAAACCGAGTCGAACAGTCGCTGGGAAATTCCACTTGTTACTGGAAACTCAAAAATCTCGGCGGATAGGTGGTAAGTATTATTTACATCAGCCACTGTTAGATGCGATGGAAATTCAGTTCTACTCTGTCGGCAATTCCATGAGAGCAAATGTTGAGCCAGAGAGTGTTCGAGCTACTTTAGAAGTTCTTCTGGATCTGGGTTTAGTTGCAAAGAATAATTTTGACATAGCGAATAAGGTAGCTGAACTTGAAAGTTTTTCTGATGTTAAATCTGCTTTAATTAGTCCAACATGCCATTCTAGCTGTTCTTTAACTCTATTAACTTAATGCTTGTATCAAATCTATTGACAACTACGCACGAAAAATGTTAAAATATGTATATAAACATATATATAAAACTATTTATCTATATGAATTATACTCAAGAAAAAATCGAAAATCTTCAGTCAGACTATAAAATTTTCTCCTCGCAATTTGATGCAGCTTTCCGCTTACAAAAAAATAGAAGCATCCAATCAATTATCAGAACAAGAGAAAAACACTCTCCGTAGAGATATTCAAACATTATCTACTATGTGTACCGAAACTCAAGATTGCATCGCTTTTCTTAAAAAGCATGGAACTCTCAATAATTAAATTATTCATTCGACACAACTAACCATGTCTAATCGCCGCTCTCGACAGAGAAGTAGCGCTAATGAGAAAAACAACCAAAGTTATCATGTTTGGGAAGACACTACATTGGAAACCCCACAAGCTGAAAAGATAAAAACATCCAAGCCATCTGCAAATTTTTCATCAAATCAGCCGGAGACGACTATGAATATCTCACCAAATCAACCTGAGACGACTATGAATATCTCGCCAGAGCAATCTGAATCGATTGACACATTGCTCTCTCCAAAACGTTCTATTTTCAATAGAATAATTAGGTTTAGTTACCTCTATTTCGCTTACTTTCTCACCATCATTCTCCTAGCTGCTTCCGTTGGCTTACCCGCCTTGGAATTTGCTGCTAACCCGCTTTTACATACAACTATTTTTATTAGTAGTATTCTAATCCCTAACGATTAATAAATAAAAAAGTATTTGACCATCAAGTACTAAATATGAAAACACTTCAAAAAGAAATTACTTTAAATCAAGATTACAAAACTAGGGATGCAATTATTGCTGAATTCCCTAGATTTAATAAATTAGATTGGATTAATGAACAATCAATTTACCACTTTGAAATACCGTTAGGAACCTTAGATAGACTCCTAGATCTGAAATTTGCTGACCCCCAAGAAAGACAAAACGAAGCTCCTCCTATCCGAAGCTTTCAAAGATTAGCGCATCATTTGATGAAAAATCATCAAGACAATATCAAATGGATAACTTTCGGTGGTTATGCCATTTCTCCTGAAAGAGAAGATTATCGGATTAGTATTGATACTATTACTATCGAGGGCTATTTTGACGAATATCTACTTTTAACCCTGATTAAATTCGGGCTGAAAGCCGATGAGTTGAGATTAACTAAAGACGACTTCAGGGCTTGGTGGGATTAATGACTAGCTCTCGCCTTGACAAGCACTTCAACTATAAAATCGAAGAACCGTTAATTTATCAATCCTGGGAAGAGACATCGGCTTTTAGCCCTAATGGTACTGGCAAACCTTTTTACATTCCCATGCCACCCCCCAATATCACTGGGCAGTTACATCTAGGGCACGCCCTATTTTGTACTCTCCAAGATATTCTGATTCGGCATCGCCGCCAACAAGGTGACGATGCGCTGTGGCTTCCAGGATTTGACCATGCCGGGATTGCTACACAGCAAAAATTGCTTGCCGAAATGCTCCCCACAGATAACCGTGAAGCTTTCGCTGCCACCTGGACCCAAAGGTATTGTTCTCGGATTACTGAGCAACTTAAAAAACTGGGCGCTTCCTGTGACTGGAGTCGTCAACGATTTACTCTAGATGCCGATTACACTCGCGCCACAACTGAAGCCTTTATCCGGTTATATCACCAAGGGCTGATTCATTACCAAAATGGGAATTGGTATCTGAAATTATCAGAATTAGCCAAACCCTTAATTGCGGCTTTGGATAACGATGAAATTTCCATTTCCCCCAGCACCGCAGCCCAGAAATTTCGCCAGACTCCCGATGGTAATTCTCTGTTAGATGCTCACGATTGGGAAATCTCCCGCCAACTATGGTGGGGCCATTCAATACCAGCTTGGCAAATTACTGGAACTGATAATTGGATTATCGCCCACAACGAAGCAGAAGCTTATGAATTAGCTCCGCTAGGTAGCGAATTGATTCAGTCGCCTGACAAACTAGATACTTGGTTCTCTTCTTCCCTTTGGTCTTTCGCGGCCTTGGGCTGGCCTGATAACACGACGGAACTAGAGCGATATCTAGAAGCTGGAATTTTAGAGACAGGGCACGATATTCTCTTTTTCTGGGCCGCAAAGATGGCGATGATGTCGCTGGCTTTGACTGGGAAGCTGCCATTTAAAAAGCTTTATCTACACGGATTAATCCGAGATGAGCAAGGGCAGAAAATGTCCAAGTCCCAAGGCAATGGAATCGAACCACTTTTACTCATTGAAGAGTATGGCGCTGACGCGCTGCGCTTTGCCCTAGCCGCGAATACTTCAGCCGGAGAAGATAGCCAAATTCGTCAAGACCAACTAATTGCCGCCAAGCGTTTTACCAACAAGATTTGGAATGCTGGACGGTATATTTTCCAACAAGAATCCATTCTAAAGCCGTTCCTGGCAACAGAAGATGAGGCTTTTTTGAAAACCTTAGATACCTTTAAGCAACAACACAACGCACTTTTAGCTAACTACGAGTTTCGCAACGCCGCAACAAATTTACGCTCCTTTTTCTGGCATGATTTTTGCGACGAATACTTAGAATCAACAAAAACTCGTAAAAGCATATCTGCTATTTACACAACTCAAGAAGCCTTGAGAATCTTGTTACAAATGCTCCACCCGTTCATGCCCTTCATCACAGAGAAGCTGTGGAAGCAAGGTGGCAGGACTAGAACAATAATGACCTCTTTCTATTAATAACCACAAATCAAAATTTATGAAAAAAATAATTTCAGCTTCCTTGATTGCCCTCTCTTTATTTCAACCATTATCAGCTATGGCTCAAGATAAATCTATCCCCAATTCATTGCCCCAACCAGATGAAATCCCCTGTAGAGGTGCTGGACGCAGATAATAGCTACTTTCGCACAAATCTTGAACAACTGGATTCCCCGTACAGAGATTACCCCCAGCGATAGGCAGCCAGCTTATTCTCTATCCACCACTGACATCAACGCGATTACTCCAGAACGCACTTATGAAATCGCTTCTCTAAGCCAACGGACTGATTCACCCATTGCTAATTCCAAAAACTTTGAAGTTTGGATGCCAGGTATGCAAGAGTGGATGGAAGTTGCTTCCATCACTAACTGTACAGACTTTCAGGCAAAACGTGCTAATTTGAACCTCACACGACTTGAAGTCGCGTGATTCCTGTATCAAACTTGATAATCAGTACGCTTATAGTTTGATTGGTACTGGACTAGCGATCGAACGAATTGCGATCGCACTTTTAGAAAACATTCAATATACTAAACCAATAATCCATGCAGATTTAACCCTGACAACATTAGTTGTCGGGGTTTTTATTATCAGAAATTGGGTCTAAAGCCCGTAATTCCGGTTAAAAAACTTCAAGATTGAAACAAATCTTCTCTCTAAAAAAAAGTAATCCGCACTGTTGTAACGAACGAAACAATTTATACTACTTTCGGTCAATTGGTACAAGCAAAATAATATCGTTTTTTTATCACAAAGATTAACGGCTTTCTTGGTATCTAAATAATTGAAGATAAAATCTATAAATGCCTGCTGATTGCCCTCAAAAGCCATTTGAAAGATTAAAACAATCAGTCCAGGAACATCCGAGATTAGCAATGGTCTAGAAATGCTTAGTAAATCTGCAAAATCTTTGAAGGTACGGCTTACACTTTGCTGACTAATTAATTCAGCGACTTCATAAAATAAAGAGTCTGTCGATAGCGATTCACTGGTGACACGACTGGGAGTTGTCCAAGAAAATAAAGGACTGCCGCTTTTCTCAATATAGATATACCTTCCATCATTAAAATAGGTAATCTCCTTTGAGCTTGCCATCATCCACTCAGAGACTCTTTGAAAATTTTTCAGCCGAGTTCTAGCTCTAATTTCCATCTAGTCCTCCGCAAGGGTACTCCCGCCACACCGCAGGTTGGCGGCGAGGGGAATTGTGGGACAATTGGAGGGGTTCGATACCCCTTCAATTGTCAGGACTGCTTTGCTTCTCAACACAAGACCGCGCTGGCTTGTCTGTGGAGCGAACATAAGACCCGATGTACAATTCTAGGATTAAAGGGCAGTTGCAAAATACCCGTAAGGGAAAGAAACAGAAACCTAAGACTCACCACTT
>Ga0335395_10003228_pt1 | contig 10129 bp, 7 predicted proteins | sample MAT02_FD_205744 | JGI IMG/M metagenome (GOLD analysis project Ga0335395, IMG submission 205744) | Freshwater microbial communities from Lake Fryxell liftoff mats and glacier meltwater in Antarctica - MAT-02 (spades assembly) (version 2) ...
ATACCACATAATAACACTGCATTATAGTTACGGCAAACAAACGTTGGCATGTGTTGAATTTTTATTTTTATTTGTTGAGATAAGCTTTCACTTTTTGATAGATTGGCTCGCTCAATGGGGTAACTGGCAAACGCAGTACATTTTGGATAAAACCAAACTCGGTCAAAAATGCCTTTACACCCGCAGGATTATTTTCTGTAAACAACAAATTATAAACTTCTAGCAGAGGATCGTTTAGCTTTTTAGCTGTAGGGAAATCATGATTCAAACCGGCCCTTACCATATCTGAAAACTCTTTTGGAAAACAGTTGGCAGCCACACTGATAACGCCATCTAATCCACAAGCCAATTCAGGTAACACAAGATCATCATCACCACTTACTACTAAAAAACCGGCAGGTCTTTCTTTCAGAATCTGTATACACTGGCTGATATTATTTCCTGCTTCTTTAATACCGGCAATATTTGCTACTTCATTGGCCAGCCGAAGCGTAGTGCTGGCTTCCATATTGCGGCCTGTCCTTCCTGGCACATTGTACAGTATGATTGGCCTGGGAGATGCTTTGGCAATCGCTTTGTAATGCTGAAAAAGTCCTTCCTGAGATGGCTTATTGTAATATGGACAAGCGCTTAATACAGCAACGGCTTTATCAAGCGGGTAGCTTTTTACATCTGCTATTACTTCTTTTGTATTGTTGCCACCTATACCCACTACTACGGGTACCCTTTCATTTATCTGATCGTACGTAAAATTTATAATGTCCAGCTTTTCCTGTTTATCAAGGGTTGGGGTTTCACCAGTGGTGCCCAGTGTTACAATATACTCTGCTCCATTGCCGATGATAAAATCAATCAGTTTACCCAATGCGCCAAAGTCTACTGATTCATCACTTTTAAACGGTGTTACAATCGCCACACCAGTTCCTCTTAGTTGCTCCCTTAAATTCATGCTCGTTTTTTTTGGCGAAGTTATAATTATGCATCCAAATGATAAAACAAAAAGGTTCGTTTTACCCAGTCCATTTTTATTGGCACATCGAACTGGTCGAAATGATGCAAATAGCAAACGGATCTGACTGAATTACTTAGCAATAAATCATTGTTATTGTATTTTTATTCGAATACATTTGGCTCGTATTCCCAATTAATAATTTATAAAACGAATTCAATAAAAAATTTAATAAAAATATTAGCCGCTGCTGCTGTAGGTATTGCTGGGGGAAGTTTACTGGTATTGTTATTTGCACCAGATAAAGGTGTTGAAACCCGAAAAAAAATATCCAAAAAACGAGGTACTATCTTTCATAAATTAAAGGGAGATATTAGCAAAGAAAAAATGGCCAAACTGAAAGGAAAACTGGAAGCCCAATTGCAAAAGGTGAATACCAAAATAGCGGAAATTTCCAAAGAGGACTATTATAAATATGTTTAAATAATAAATAATGCTACAGCAGAAATTCAATAAAGCAGAGGAACTGGCATCGCAATTAAAAGCTTATGTCAACACAGAAATTGAATTGGCAAAGTTGATGGCTGCCGAAAAACTGTCTAAAGTATTTTCAAACCTCGTTGCTGAAATATTTGCAAGTTTTGTCTTTTTACTTTGCTTGTTATTTGCAAGTTTCACTGTTGCATATCTCGTGGGTGAATGTGCCGGAGCAATTTGGATAGGCTTTTTAGCGGTGACGCTCTTTTACTTATTACTGGGAATTATTGCATGGTTTACCAGGGAAAAATTAATCCGGGTTTCAATTATGAATGCGATCCTCCGGCAATTTTGTGACAATTAAATAAAAAACAAAAATTACCTCCGGAAGTAATTTGGTTGATGAAAGGCATAAGGTCCGCATTTTAAATGCAGTCATTATGTATTTTACATAAAATGTTTATCAAACTTGTGAGTTGGTTAATTTATGGCATAAGCCGGAGAACTAAAATGTGAATTTAAGATTTTGGAACTGGCTAAATATTTCTTTTCGGGACTAAATATAAACAGGCAGGTGCCATCCTTAATTTTGTTAATGATTGATTTGTGAAGCTGTCTTGGAACTGCCGGGCAACCCCAGCTTCTGCCAATATAGCCCTGCGAATGAATTAAACGTTCATCAACATAATCTGCACCGTGAATTACAATATCACGCCTGTTTGCATTGTCATTGATACCCCGTTCCACACCCTGTAATCTTAAAGAATAGCCGTTACCACCTATATAGGTTCCCAGGGTTTCATAAAAACCGAGGCTACTTTTATTGCTGGAAGGGATATTAGAAAACTGGTTGGCAAATTCTTTACCCGATTGCATGCCATGCGCAACATACGTATTAAAAAGGAGTTTGTAATTTTCAAGATCAATTATAAACATCCGCTTTTGAGATGAAGGTTTACTAAAATCGACTATAGTAATGATCTTTTCATTTGCGAGCGTTCCGGTTTGTTTCATATAATTGAACCCCTTCATTGCGTAATCGAAGACCTGCCTGCCTAATCCCAGCGAGCCCAACCGAAGACTATCGTATAAACTAAATTTTATGTTTGAAGCAAACTCAGCTTTGGTTAAAATGGAATCGGACAACCCAACAGGTGAAATCTTTTTATTATCCACTAGCTTGCCAAATGGATTTGTTTTGGCAAAAACAAAAGGCATGTGTAAAATAAAAATGCAGACTGATGAAAAGAATAGGTACGCTTTTTTGATGCGAAATTTTTTTGTCATTTTCTTTGGAGGATATTGTTAAAAATTATTTCGAATTGCAAATGTCGGTTAAATAAAAAGAGGGGAATGTTAAAATTGACAATCCCCAGGGAAACGCCATAATTTACCACCAACGCATAAAATTAAATTAAGCTGTATAAAGTCTTGATTCAATCGTCATTTGTAAAATTAAAAATATGAAAATATATAATACCCTTCCTGTCATTTTTTAAAGAACCAAGTTTAAGAACGAGCTAACTTCCGACATGTTTAAACAAATGGAAAGCTGCGAATTTATTCCCTCCTTGAAAGCCCGGAAGTCGGTTTAAAACATCAATGCCTAAAAAACACCTTTGGTTCTTTAGGCTTTGACATAAAAAAAAGTGGTTAAAAGAGAGTCGAACGTTTAGGCCTGTTTTAACAGTGCCTCATACAAAACTTCAATTGTGTGCAGTGCTTTTCTTCCCGTCCCGTCTTTAATTTGGTGGCGGCAACTCGTGCCTGGTGCAGCAATAATTACATCCGCAGCCTGGCTTCTTACAGTTGGTAACAACACCAGTTCCCCAATCTTCATGGACAGATCGTAATGCTCCTTTTCATATCCAAATGAACCGGCCATACCACAGCAGCCGGAAGGAATCGTTTCTACTTTATAATTGGGCGGAAACGACATCATTTTTACAGAAGGCGTAACAGACGAAATGGACTTTTGCTGACAATGGCCATGTAGTTTAATCAATCTTTCTTCTTTAGTAAACAATGCCTGGTCAATATTTCCTTTATCCATTTCGTTGGCAATAAATTCATCTATCAGAAATACATTTTTTGCCAATTGCTTAGACGCTTCAAAATTGGCATCCGAAGCCAGATCAATGTATTCATCCCTGAAAGTAAGTATCGCCGAAGGTTCTATCCCAACCAGCGGTGTATCTACAGTAATCAGTTTACTAAGGATTGAAATATTTTTATTGGCAATTTTTTGCGCATCCCTGAGCAGTCCTTTAGACAGCCAGGCCCTCCCACTCTCTTCATGATTGGGAATGATAACTTCATATCCTAATTTTTCTAACAGCAGAATTGCTTTTATGCCAATGGCGGTATCATTGAAATTTGTAAACTCATCACAGAATAAATACACTTTTTTAGTATAGGTAGTGGTGTCTGCTTTTTTCCTTTTTTTATACCACTTCAATAAGGTGGTTTTATACAAAGTTGGCATAGATCGCTTCACCCCAAATCCAACAATGCGCTTAATGGTATTACTGATAAAGGGAGTGGTCATCATAAAATTATAAACACCCGGCATTACGGCACCCAACTTTGCAGCAGCACTAAAATTGGCAATTAATTTCGAACGGAAAGGAACTCCATTCGCATCATAATATTGTTGTAAAAATTCTGCTTTCAATTTGGCTACATCCACATTACTCGGACATTCCGATTTGCATCCTTTACAACTCAAACACAAATCCATCACCTCATAAATTTCTTTATGATCAAAGCGATTCATTTTATCCGAATTGGTTAAAAACTCCCGCAATATGTTTGCCCTGGCCCTCGTAGTATCTTTTTCATTTTTGGTGGCCATGAAAGATGGACACATCGTGCCTCCCGATAAATGTGTTTTACGACAATCACCTGAACCATTGCATTGCTCAGCATGTTGCAACACGTCCTGGTTATGGTAACGAAATACGGTTTTAAATGCTGGTGTTTGCTGCCCCGGTGTGTAACGCAACATCGTATTCATGGAAGGTGTATCTACAATCTTATTTGGATTAAAGATATTTTCAGGATCCCAGGTACGTTTGATGGTTCTCAACAATTCATAATTTTTGGGGCCCACCATCTGCTTAATAAATTCGCCCCGCAATCTGCCATCACCATGCTCACCACTTAGTGATCCATCATATTTTTTCACCAGCGTAGCAATCTCTTCCGCTATGGTTCTGAATAATTGATTCCCTTCTAAGGTTTTAAGATTGAGGATGGGACGTAGATGTATTTCACCAGATCCGGCGTGGGCGTAATGCACCGCATGCAAATTGTATTTCGTAAGAATTTCATTAAACTCTGCAATGTAAGCCGGAAGGTCCGCTACATCCACTGCGGTATCTTCAATAACCGGAACCGCCTTTTCATCACCTGGTAAATTTCCCAGTAGTCCAAGTCCTGCTTTCCGGAGTGTCCATATCTTTTTACTATCGCTGCCAAACAACAACGGGAAATGATATCCCAAACCGGCTGCACGCATTTCAGCTTCCACCTGCGCAGCTATTTCAGTAATTTCTTCCCGGTTCGATCTTGCAAATTCTATCACTAAAATAGCTCCCGGATCACCTTCTACAAAAAAGCGGTTCTTGTTTTGTTCAATGTTATCCTTGGTACATTCCAGTATATAATGATCTATCAGCTCACTGGCACTGGGCTTGTATTTCATGGCAATCAGGTTGGCCCGCAATGATTCATCGATGCTGTTAAAATGAACGCAGAGCAACCCTGTTTCTCTAGGTGGCAATGGGCTTACATTTAGCTTTATTTCTGTTATAAAAGCAAGGGTACCCTCCGATCCTGCAATCAGTTTGCAAAAATTGAAATCTTCCTCCCCGGCAGTAAAGGGCGCAGAATCCAATAAAATATCGACCGCATAACCCGTGTTTCTTCTCTCGACCGATTTTTTGGGAAACTCTTTCCGGATTTCCTGCTGGTTGTCGTAATTGCTTAACTGCGAGCGGATTGACTGGTAGATTTTTGCCTCCAGGTGATCACCTTCGCATTTCGCATGAAATTCATCCAGGTCCAATGCCTTGAAAACCGTTTGGCTACCATCACTCAATAAGGCATTCACTTCAATCAGATGTTCCCGCACACTTCTGTACACAACTGAATTGGAGCCGCAGGAATTGTTGCCTACCATACCGCCCATCATGGCCCTGTTGGCTGTGGAGGTTTCCGGACCAAAGAATAAATTATGCGGTTTTAAAAACATATTCAGTTCGTCCCGGATGACACCTGGCTGCACCCGAACCCAATGTTCCTGCTCGTTTAGCTCTATAATTTTTGTAAAGTTTTTGGATACATCCACTACTATCCCATTACCAACTACCTGCCCTGCAAGCGAAGTACCGGCAGTACGTGGTATCAGCGAAGTTTTTTCAGACCTGGCAAAATGTATTAATTTTTTGAGGTCTTCAATTGATTGGGGGATGGCCACCGCAAGGGGCATTTCACGGTAAGCGGATGCGTCAGTTGCATATAAGATCCGCATGGTATTATCAAAATAAAATTCGCCTTCAAGTTCCTGGGAAAGTTGTTTCAGCCGTTCGTTCATTGATTATTGGTGCTTTTTGTAGTAAGCTGCTAAATTAAACCATTTACAGATAGAGAAGAAAGCTGGTGATTTTTAGGGGGCATTTTAGTTTGAATGCTTCCACACGAAGTTGATATTGGCTGCGATTGAATGTATTAATTAGAAGAATCAAGAAGGATTTACGACTGATGGAAAAGAAAACCAGCCACGGCAGCCATATAGTAATTACTGCCCGTTACAGGAAAGCTTCGCACAATTGCCCGCCCCTGATTCCTGCGCCTGTTCGCAAAGTATTGCGGCACGAACATGGATGGAATTTTTTTCTTTTTATCTTGCACTCCTGCGCCTGATGCGGTATTACGCCTCAAACATTGATGGAAGCTTTTTCTTTTTATCCTGCACTCATTCGCCTATTGGGGCCTGTTCCAGCCAACCGCACATTGCACGCCCCTAATTCCTGCGCCTGGTAAGTACTTTTTCGTTTTATTCTACACTCCAGTGCCTACTTGGGGCTTACGCCAATATGTGCAAAAGGCCGAAAGTTTTATCGATACTCGTCCCAATATGATGAATTTGGATTAAGTTTAGTAGATATTTTATACTTTAAATCATAATCTACATCCATTAACCCCTTTACATCAAACTTATACGCTTTTTGATTAAAACAATTAATTACGGTCTGTATCAAGTTCTCTATAGAGTCATAAATGGATTCTGGCTTTTCGTTTAAAAGAAGTGATGGCGCATATAATAATACCACTTCATACGAGACGCTATTCTTATTACAGTCAAAAAGTAAATAATCACCTCCACCATTCGAAAACATTGGAAATAAGCCCCCCTCCCACAATTTTTGCTCTATACTAACTTTATAGTGGTTAATTGCCTCTTCCAATGATAGCATGATTGCTTCTGGAAATAATTCAAATTCTTCAATTTTACTGCCATTATACATATCCTTAACCCCATTTCTCCAACCAAATAGAGTTACCAATTTATCATTAGTGATATTAAACGATCCTAACAATTTTCTTGTTGTAATTGAATTAAGACCCTTTTGGAGTTTATCCAAAATAGGTGAATGTCTTTCTAAAAGCACTGAATTAAGTTCCGACATTAATTCATCTAACTGTTTCACATCAATATTATTTTTTAAATAAAAAGCTAAAATATTATATAGAAAGTAGTTAAAACGCTCCCAAAGCCGCAGGACTATGTCTGGTGTATTCCCTGTTACTAAAGCCTGCCTCACTCTAAAATAACTTTATACATTTGTTTAATAATCCTCTTGTATATGTACACTTAAAATTTAGTCCTGAATTTGGGATCACGTTTCAGTTGCAATAATAAATGGAAACAGACACTAATGAAGAATTTCTGTCATAGAACAGCAAGCCCTCAAAAATATAGTCAGAAGATACGTGTATGTTGGTTTCCTAATCTTACATTATAATATTTATATCCTGATGGTGATGTCGGGTATAACAGGACGTAGTTGTGGCTGAGGGAAAAAGGCACATGCCACGGACAGTCTAATACCAAATACTGCCCGGCACAGGAACCTTTCGCACATTGGCCATTCCTCATTCCTGCACCTAACATGGCAAGACAACACACACTGCTTTTCAGCAGGCTACCTGCAATTAAACTATCCGGCACAGCAGTAATGTAATTGATAATGTTGTTTATTGAAGCTTACTGCTTTTGTGTGCTTTTTGTTACAAATATTGTAGTAGAGCGCCATTATCAAAACTAAGAAAAAAGCTTTTAAATTGAATTAAGTTAACACTGCAAAAGCGGAAGCATCAATTGAGCAAATACCAGAGGGGTGCGCCTGCATGGTAAAAATTAGTAACAATAAAACACTGGACGTGCTCCGGTATCTCAGGACTAACGTAGAGCATATTGCTATGCACTGAACTCCGGCAAAACAAAAAACAAACTAAAAACTTGTTTTCAATTCCAGGTATCTCAAAAATTCGATCTTTTTTTCTTCGTGTTTGAAAGCACCGCCATAAAAAGCAGTTACTGTACTGGATGTATCGTCTTCTACGCCACGGCTGGCTACACATAGGTGTTTAGCATCTATTACTACTGCCACATCTTGTGTTCCCAATATCTGTTGTAGTTCTTTGCCTATCTGCATGGTTAGCCTTTCCTGTACCTGCGGACGTTTGGCATAGTACTGTACCAACCTGTTTAGTTTACTCAAGCCTATCACTTGCCCATTGCTGATGTATGAAACGTGAGCCTTACCCATGATAGGTACAAAATGGTGTTCGCAATTACTGTAAAAAGAAATGTTCTTTTCCACCAGCATCTCGTTGTATTTATACTTGTTTTCAAACAGGGCCATTTTGGGTTTGTTGGCTGGGTTTAGCCCCTGGAAAATTTCCTTAATGTACATTTTGGCAACACGGTGAGGCGTACCTTTCAGGCTATCGTCTGTTAGGTCGAGCCCCATGATGTTCATGATGGATTCAAAATGGTGTTCTATTGCCTTTATTTTCTCTGTATCGCTGAGGTCAAAAGCATCGGATCTCATTGGTGTATCTACAGATGTACTAACGTGGTTGTCACCCATTTCATCGATCAGAATATCCAGTGTTTCTTTGGTTTCGTGTCCGTTTAGTCGGATATTGGATAGCGTTTCTATTACTTTCATGTATGTATGTTTAATGTAATTTGATTTTTTATAACATTGATCCATTCCTAAACAACAGATCTGTATCTTTGTTTAAACTATTTATATAAAACATTAAACATTTATTATGTCCGGAGTTTCAAGGTAAAGGCTTTTAAATGTAAGGTTTGCTGGTTTTTGTTTTAATAGAATTAGTGGGTACTGATACGCCAACGCTCGTTTACCGCCCTGCATATCTGAGCAGGTTGAAATTAATATTTCAATAAAAATTTTAGGTTTTCACAAACGTTAATGGTAACCTTTCTCATGATAATCCGAACAGGTATTAGAGTTGCGGGGTGTAAAAGTATGATACCATTGCCCATTTTTATCCTGATCAATGCCTTTGAGGAAACTGTTTCACCAGCATGAACAGGATCCAGTCCTGTCTCTGCCGTGTTAACCATCCGATTGAAATAAAACAAGTAAATTTTTCGCTCAGAAATTTATTTTACTAATACTGTTTATTTTCTGTATTAAATAGGATTTTTTTTAAGACCTTCTTAGTAATTGTCCGAGATATCAACTTGGTGTTTATTTACTATAGCATTAATTTTTATCTTCGGGTTTTTGCCAAGGAACACTCCCGCTTCTTTTTATCTTTTTAATAAGAAGCTGATGTAAAGCTTTATATTCTTTGTGGTTCGAGTTGATTAGATTTCGTTTTTTTTAAAGGATCTTCAAATAAATCATTAAAGTTCTAATGGCTCATACGGACTATTGTGTAATAATTTTATATTCCTGGAAATTACCAGCTTCTTCTATCCCGGCGGGGTTTTCGTACAAAAATCTTTTTAAAATTATATACTGCCATTGCGAAACCCCGACGTTGAAGGCAATATAACTTTCAAACTTTCCCTTTTCAAATTTATAAGTCCAGGTAATGCATTGGTGTGTAATGCCTGATCAGTTGTAATTCATAAAATGATGCACTGCAGATATACCATTTCATAAGTATTGGTTATCTCGAATAAAGAAATCCATTCAACACAAGTGAAAGTGAAAAAATAGGTGGAGAATGTATCGCTATGTTGAAGCTTTATCCATACCACAGTTTGAAGTTCGTAAAAAGGTCGTGTGGTTGCAAGTTAATTGAAGTACTTTTTTACGTCGGGGTTTCACGGATGAATCTTTTATTTTTTGTAGTTTAAGGGGTGAAAACCCAACGGAGAAAGAATAAATAATTGCCGTTGGTAACCTCGTAGTAGCTATCCTGCACAGGAGGCCCACCGCACAATTGCCCGCCCCTCATCCGGTAGCTATCGGATCCAGCGCCTAATCGTAGAGTATTGCGTCTCAAACATGGATGGAAGTTTTTTCTTTTTATCCTGCACTTCTGCGCCTACTGGACATACCAACAACGACAAAAACAACTGTTGAGGTGGTAAAACATACCGCTTCTTTATCCACAATCTTATACCTTGTACTGGTAGTAAATTATTTG
>Ga0335395_10003229_pt1 | contig 10128 bp, 7 predicted proteins | sample MAT02_FD_205744 | JGI IMG/M metagenome (GOLD analysis project Ga0335395, IMG submission 205744) | Freshwater microbial communities from Lake Fryxell liftoff mats and glacier meltwater in Antarctica - MAT-02 (spades assembly) (version 2) ...
ACAGGATTTGCTAATGTTGATAACTGGCCGGGTGCTAATGGCAATAGTTCATGGACAACGTCAAATGCTGGCGTAAATGCAGGTTCAACGCAAGCCGCTGGAATGATGTTTCGTGGGGGTTCTTGGTTCCAACCCAATTGGTTAAGAGTTTCAGATAGGGATTACTCAAGTTGGCCTGGACTAAACGCACGTGAGAATAGAATTGGTGGAAGGGCAGTTAGAACAGCACCTTAAACCAAAGCTTTCGCTTTGAAACTATTTATAAAGATATTTTTTGCTTCGGTAGGGTTTCTCTACACTTCAACTTCTTTTGCCCAATACACAGGTGACAGTGCCGATGGTTTTAGTAATACTATTGGGTGTATCCAAAATTTAAATGGAGCAACCGGCTTCATCCCAGGGCCGATCGTAGGTTCTCCAATTTTTTGTGCTTTTGCATCGGAGGCCTATTCGATTACAGTCGCTGGTGCAACACCAACTACTACTTACACTTGGGCAGTACCGGCTGGCTCTACAATCACCTCTGGCCAAGGGACGAACTCCGTGCTGATCACCTTTGGCGGAGTTGCCGGAAATGTTAGTGTTGATGTAATGAATGAGTGCTCAACCATTATTGTTTTGCTCCCGGTAACGGTTGGCGGTTGCCAGTTTTTTGCAGGTGGGGATAATGATGGATTCAGCAATGTCATTGGTTGTATCCAAAATTTAAATGGCGGCAGCGGCTTTATTCCAGGGCCAATAGTAGGTTCAACAACGTTTTGTGCATTTGCATCGGAGGCTTATATGATTACAGTCGGTGGTGCAACACCAACTACTACTTACATCTGGTCAGCTCCAGTCGGGTCTACGATCACTTCGGGCCAAGGGACGAACTCTGTGCTGATCACGTTTGGCGGGGTTGCCGGAAATGTCAGTGTTGACGTAGCGAATGAATGCTCAACGATTAATGTTTTTCTTCCGGTAACGGTTGGCAGTTGCCAGTTTTTTGCGGGTGGAGATAGTGATGGCTTTAGTAATGTCATTGGTTGTATCCAAAATTTAAATGGCGGCAGCGGCTTTATTCCAGGGCCAATAGTAGGTTCAACAACGTTTTGTGCATTTGCATCGGAGGCCTATTCGATTACAGTCGGTGGTGCAACACCAACTACTACTTACACTTGGACAGCGCCTGCTGGCTCTACAATCACCTCTGGCCAAGGGACGAACTCTGTGCTGATCACGTTTGGCGGGGTTGCCGGAAATGTCAGTGTTGATGTAACGAATGAGTGTTCAACGATTAATGTTTTGCTTCCGGTAACGGTTGGCAGTTGCCAGTTTTTTGCGGGTGGAGATAGTGATGGCTTTAGTAATGCAATTGGTTGTATCCAAAATTTAAATGGGGGCAGTGGCTTTATTCCAGGGCCAATCGCAGGTTCGACAACGTTTTGTGCCTTTGCTTCGGAGGCTTATACGATTACAGTCGGTGGCGCAACACCAACTACTACTTACACCTGGTCAGCCCCAGTCGGCTCTACGATCACTTCTGGCCAAGGGACGAACTCCGTGCTGATCACGTTTGGCGGAGTTGCCGGAAATGTTAGCGTTGACGTAACGAATGAGTGCTCAACAATTAATGTTTTGCTTCCGGTAACGGTTGGCATTTGCCAGTTTTTTGCAGGCGGGGATAATGATGGATTCAGCAATGTGATTGGTTGCATCCAAAATTTAAATGGCGGCAGCGGCTTTATCCCGGGACCAATAGTAGGTTCGACAACGTTTTGTGCATTTGCTTCAGAGGCTTATTCGATTACAGTCGGTGGGGCAACACCAACTACTACTTATACTTGGACAGCGCCTGCTGGCTCTACAATCACTTCTGGCCAAGGGACTAGTTCGGTACTAATTTCTTTTGCAGGAACGGCTGGAACCGTGAGCGTGCAAGTAACTAATGAATGCTCAAGCGTTAACGTTAATTTACCGATTACATTATCGAGTTGTATTTTTTATGCAGGAGGAGTAAGTGATGGTTTTGCATTTACCATTGTAGTTAATTCACCTTTGCCCGTTCAACTCATCTCGTTTAATGCCAATGTGCTAAATGAAAAAGTGCAACTTAATTGGGTGACAGCGTCAGAACTTAATAATAAGTCATTTACAGTAGAGCGCTCTCAGAACGGTCTGGATTTTAGTCCTATACTAACATTGGATGGCGCTGGCACAACAAATCTCAAAACCACCTACCGTGCAGAGGATAAAAACCCTTTCCCTGGGCTCTCGTACTATCGGTTGTTGCAAGTTGATTTTGATGGAACAAAATCATATTCCAGCGTAGTGGCCGTAAGAATTAGTGAAAATAATTTGGGGGTAACTGCCATATATCCCAATCCAGTTAGACCTGATGAATTTTTAACGATTAACTATTCGGCCGATGCCGATGGAGAATTGAATATCCAATGTACTGATTTAACAGGCCGCTTGATGTTGAGTCAAACTTTCAGGATTAAGTTGGGAGCCAATAAAATTGAAATAAGAATCCCCGTTTCTGCTGCAGGTGTTTATATACTCAACCTATCGTCAAATGATAAAAACGAAAAGGTTAAAATAGTGATGCAGTAACTAATTTTCCCCGTCACAATTGAACATCGTCTGTTCAGTTTCGAACAGATTGATTTTAGCTAACATTTCTTTATCAGCTAAAGCGAATTAGAAATCACGTTTATGTAAGCAATCTATGCTGGCATATTTCTTGGTGAGTGAATGCAACTTTGAGTATAACTCCAAAGTCTCTCACTAAGTAATTTGAAAATATAATTTTTTTGTTGATGGCATGATGCAACACCGTAGATCAATTTGGCGTCTAACCACCAACTTCTAACCTCCATTGCCATGATCAAAAACTACTTTACCATAGCCTTTCGCAACATCGTAAAACATAAACTGTTTGCGGGCATCAATATTTTGGGAATGACCATTGGAGTTACGTCCTGCTTATTGATAGTACTTTACATTGCTGATGAACTCAGCTATGATAGGTTCCACGCGAATGTTGATCGAATTTATCAAGTAGGGTTACACGGAAAGATTGGCGGTCAAGATATAGTCACTGCCAACACGTGCCCGCCAATGGCTGCTGCTTTGGTAGCTGATATCCCCGAAGTAGAAGCTTCAACTCGTTTAGAGGCGAACGGCCAGCTGGTAATAAAAACAGGAGACAACTCTTTTGTGGAGGAAAGAACATTTTATGCTGATTCTAATTTCTTTGAGTTCTTCAGTTTTAAATTGCTCGAGGGTGATGTAAAGAAAGCATTGGCAGAACCCAATTCACTAGTGCTTTCTGAAAGTTCGGCAAAGAAGATTTTTGGTAAAGAACCCGCCCTTGGCAAATTGGTTACCGTTGGCACTGATAATAAAACGTTTAAAGTGACAGGCATCGCAGCCAATTGTCCCTCCAATTCCCATTTTCGTTTTACTATTTTGATTTCAGCTTTGTCATCAGAAAATCTCAAACAAAACATTTGGCTAAACAACGGTATGTATACGTATTTCTTGCTAAGGAAAGATGCCTCAGTGCAAGCTGTCAATAGTAAGTATGAAAACTTGGTAGATAAATACGTGGGGCCAGAAGTTGAAAAATTTATGGGTAGTTCCTTGAAGCAGATGAAGGATGCTGGAGGAGCATATGGGTACTACAGTACTAAACTATCTGATATACATCTTCGCTCTGCCTCGCAAAATGATATCGAACCCGGAGGAAGTATGATGTATGTTTATTTCTTTGGTGGCATTGGGTTGTTCATCATCATCATTGCTTGTATCAACTTTATGAACCTATCAACGGCTAAATCTGCCGGTCGTGCCAAAGAAGTTGGCTTGCGCAAAACGTTAGGGTCATTACGTTCGCAGATGATTTGGCAATTCCTAGCAGAGTCGGTGATGTATTCGTTGGTAGCAGTATTATTGGCGTTGATGGCGTGTTACCTGTTGTTGCCATCGTTCAACTTGTTGGCGGGTAAGGAACTTACGATGGATGTAGTAATGCAACCAATTTTTGCTACTGGCCTTGTTGGTCTTATTGCGTTGGTCGGTTTGTTGGCCGGAAGTTACCCTGCTTTTTATCTTACTTCTTTTAGTCCGGTAGAAGTATTGAAAGGCAAAGTAAAAGCAGGGTTAAAAAGCAAGGGCATCCGAAGCACCTTAGTGGTATTGCAGTTTGGCCTCTCGATTTTCCTGATCATTTTCACGGTAGTGGTGTATCAACAGATCACATTCATGCAAGAAAAAAACCTAGGAATTGACAAAAACAATATCGTTGTAATTAACAGTGCTTATCGGTTAGACAAAAACAAAGAAGCCTTTCGCAATGCATTGAAGCAACAAGCAGGAATTACCCAAGTAAGTTATACCAACAATAATTTCCCTGGAGTGAACAATACCACTGTGTTCAAAACGGCAGATTCAGAACAAGACCATATTATGGGATTGTATTATGCCGATTACGACCATCAATCAGTAATGAAATTTGAATTAAAAGAGGGGCGATACTTTTCAGCCGATTTTCCATCTGATTCACTTGCCATTCTGCTAAACGAAGCTGCCGTGCGCGAGTTTGGTTGGACAGATCCATTGAATCATGAAATTTTATACAACGGTAACGGCTCTAATCAACGATTAAAAGTGATTGGTGTAATGAAGGATTTTAATTTTGAGTCTTTTAAAACCAATGTTCGTCCCTTATCGCTTATGCTTACACGAAGCAGCGGGAAACTCATGGTTCGCTATGAAGGAAATCCAACCACTGCGATTGCTTCCATAGAAAAGCTTTGGAAACAACATGCGGGCAGCGAGCCCATCGACTATTCTTTTTTAGATGATGATTTTGATGAACTCTTCAGAGCCGAGCAACGCATGGGCAAAATATTCAGTATTTTTTCTGGCTTGGCCATCTTTATTGCTTGCCTTGGCTTATTTGCGTTGGCAACATTTACCGCGGAGCAACGTACTAAAGAAATTGGCATCCGTAAAACAATGGGGGCTTCTACAGTTGGCTTAACGTTGCTGCTTTCCAAAGAATTCATCCGACTAGTATTCATCGCCTTCGTTCCTGCGGCAGCACTGGGGTGGTATGTTTCCAATAACTGGTTGAACGGGTTCGCCTTTAGGATCCATGTGAGCCCATGGGTAATCATTCTTAGCGGAGTAACCGCGATGTTAATCGCATGGATTACTGTTAGCTTTCAATCCGTTAAAACAGCCCAATCAAATCCAGTGAAGTCTTTGAGGTATGAGTAGTATTGTGTGGTTAGGACAGACCGTTAGCCACGGAGACAGTCATGTCTAAATTCGGGAATTGATTTGAATCAACCCAGAGGCTCGGCCGTGGACTTTCAAAATCGTGTCTCATTCGAACGTGTACCCACTTTCGGCTTAATTGATTAGTTTTACGACTAAATCCGCGATGGCCGAAAACAACTACAAGTCCAATACTTTTAAGAAACCTGAAAAGGAAAAAAAGGCCAAGCCCTCTAAATCAAAATTCAGATTCAGTTTCTCTTTCTTTCAAGATCCACGCCTCTCATTGGCCGTGGGGTTTTTCTTTATCATTACGTCACTTTATCTTTTCACGGCTTTCTTGTCCTACTTATTTACAGGCAAGTCCGATCAAAGCGTGGTTGAAGCGCTTTGGAGCACCAATGTAATTGAGTCAGGCAAAGAGGCAGACAATTGGCTGGGGCTTTATGGCGCGATTACCAGTCATTTTTTGATTTTTAGATGGATGGGAATATCCGCTTTCTTTATTCCTCCCATTATTTTTCTGATTGGGTTTAAGATGGTTTTCAAAAGAGAGCTGTTGCCAATTTTTTCAGTTTTTATTTTCTCGGTTTTTGCCGGATTGTGGCTCGGTCTTCTATTGGGATACCTCACGCACAGTTTGGCGGGCGTAAATGAAGTTAGTTTTCTGAGTGGTGGGCTGGGCTATGAGCTGGCAAAACTTGCCGATGGCCTGTTTGGCTGGGGAACGTTTTTGATTCTCGTGCTTTCGCTTTTCATTTTTATCATCTATTACTTTAATGTAACTGCTATCAATGCGTTTCAAGTGAAAAATCCCAAGCCAATGGGCAATGATGCATTTTTACCGTTGACAGAAGACGAATCCAAACCAGTGTACACCGATGATCGTGATAATTGGCCTGAGCAGCCAGAACCAGAAATGGAACTGCTAGTGACCAAACCGGAAACACCGATTGCGATTCCTGACATCAAGCTCGAAGTACAGCCTACCATCGAAGAAAAAGTTGAACCATTATTTACTATTGCAGAGCCGATCGAAGAAACAGACGCGCTGGCTGAAAAATTGGTGGAAGCACAAGGCCTTTATGATCCCACACTTGAATTAAGCAACTATAAGTTTCCTCCTATAGAGTTGCTCAACGAATACGAAACAGGTAAAGTGCAGGTGAGCCAAGAGGAGCTGAATCAGAATAAGGATAAAATATTAGCAACGCTCACCAATTTTAAAATTGGTATTCAAAGCATCAAGGCTACCATCGGCCCGACTGTTACATTGTATGAAATTGTACCGGAGGCAGGGATAAAAATATCGCGCATTAAAAATCTTGAAGACGATATTGCATTGAGTTTATCGGCTCTAGGTATACGAATAATTGCACCCATTCCCGGCAAGGGAACGATTGGTATTGAGGTACCCAACAAAAATCGGGAGATGGTAAGTATTCGTTCGGTACTTTCATCAGAACGCTTTCAAAAATCAGATAAAGATTTGCCCATCGCGATTGGAAAGACTATCTCCAACGAGTTACTCGTAATTGACCTTGCCAAAATGCCCCACTTGTTGGTGGCAGGTGCTACGGGTCAGGGAAAATCGGTGGGCTTAAATGTGATCCTTACTTCGCTGCTGTATAAAATGCACCCCAGCCAATTGAAGTTTGTGCTGGTCGATCCTAAGAAAGTGGAGATGTCGCTTTTCAGCAAAATTGAGCGACACTATTTGGCCAAACTTCCTACTAGCGAAGAAGCGATTATCACAGATACTAAGAAGGTGGTTTATACATTGAACTCGCTTTGTATTGAAATGGAAAACCGCTATGAGATATTGAAAGACGCGGGAGCGAGAAACCTGAAAGAATATAACGCCAAATTCATTTCGCGTAAGCTAAACCCAAAAGAAGGGCATCGGTTTTTGCCCTACATAGTATTGGTCATTGATGAGTTAGCCGACTTGATGATGACAGCGGGTAAAGAAGTGGAGACACCCATCGCACGCTTGGCACAACTGGCCCGCGCAATTGGTATCCACTTGGTAGTGGCAACGCAACGGCCCTCGGTAAACGTAATCACCGGTGTAATTAAGGCTAACTTTCCGGCACGACTTTCCTTCCGGGTAACTTCCAAGGTAGACTCGCGCACTATTTTGGATTCAGGTGGTGCCGATCAATTGGTAGGAATGGGTGACATGTTGTTTTCAAATGGTTCTGATGTCATTCGATTACAAAGCCCCTTCGTAGATACGCCTGAAATTGAAAAAGTGTGTGAATTTATCGGCTCACAGCGCGGCTATGATTCTGCCTACATGCTTCCCGAGTTTGAAGGAGAAGACGATGGCGGAGCAAGCGCTGTTGATTTGTCTGAACGAGATGCATTATTTGAAGAGGCCGCTAAGCTGATTGTGATGCACCAGCAGGGAAGCACCTCATTGATTCAACGAAAGTTAAAATTAGGTTATAATAGAGCGGGCCGCTTGATTGATCAATTGGAAGCCGCTAGAATTGTGGGTGCTTTTGAAGGCTCTAAGGCGAGAGAGGTTTTAGTTAAGGATGAAATGAGTTTGGAACAATTATTGACTGCATTGAAGGAAAAGCACAGCTAAATTTTAGGGTTAAAATGAAAAAGTCTATTTTATTCTTGGTTCTGGTGGTTTTGGCAAAGGCATCGATCGCGCAATATGACCCCAAAGCATTGGAAATATTGGAGGCGATGAGCAAAAAATACAAGGCCATTTCCACCTTTGAGGCTAACCTGACATCTGCTTTGACAAATGAAACCGAAGGAATCAAGGAGGAATTTAAAGGGAAGATTACGGTTAAGGGAGATAAGTTCAAGCTTACTCTCGAAGACCAAGAGATCATTAACAATGGGACTACCGTATGGACTTACCTACCATCGGCAAAGGAGGTAAACATTGACAACTTTGATCCAAAATCGGATGACATTAACCCCGCTAAGATTTTTGATATTTATAAAAAAGGCTTTAAGTATTTGTATTTGGGTGACAAAACCGAAGCGGGCCAGGTATTGGAGGAAATAGATCTAGTGCCGGAAAAGAAAAATGCTCAGTACTTTAAAATCAAAATGATGATTTCTAAAAAAGATAAGAGCATCCAGAGCTGGACGATGTTTGATAAATCAGGCAACCGTTACAAGTATTTGATTACTAAATTCACGCCTAATGTGAAGTTAGAAGACACCTTTTTTAGTTTTGATGCCAAGAAGTACCCGGGCGTTGAAGTCATTGACTTGAGATAAAATTTGCTTTGTAAAAAATCATTAAATTTGTTCCATGGTCACGGAAGTTAACAAGTTGAATGAATTGCAATTGACGCTGTTGCGGCTTTTTAATAGGCCTATGAAAGATGAGGAGACACTGGCCCTTCAGCGGCTGTTGGTAAAACATTATTCCCAGTTGCTTGATACTGAGTTAGCGGCACTTGAAAATAAAAAGGTAGTCGTAGATTCTGATTTCGAAAAATTGCTTTCTGCCAAAAGCTAATGGTGAAAGCAGTTATTGATACCAATTGCTTAGTAGCCTCAATATCCCCAAGAAGCCCGCATCATTGGTTGTACGATGCATTTAAAAAGGAACTATTTCAATGGGCAGTTAGCAATGAAATACTCACTGAATATGAGGAGATCATTTCTAAAAGATATTCAGCAAAAGCCGCAGATTTTGTTATTTCTACATTGTTAGTCGCTCCAAATGTAACTTTTAATTCCCCTTATTTTCGTTGGCAATTAATCGAAAATGATCTTGACGACAATAAGTTTGTGGACGTATATGTTTCTTCAAATGCAGATTTTTTAGTTAGCCATGATTCAGATTTTAATGTTTTAAAGTTTTTGGAATTCCCCAAAATTAATGTGGTCTCATTGAATCAATTTAAAATTAGTATTCAAGATGTTTCGAATCGTTAATTTTATCCAATGACACGCCAACAGCTTTTCGAGCAAATCAAAAAAAAACAGTCTTACTTGTGCGTTGGGCTGGATACTGATCTTGAGAAAATCCCTAAGCACTTACTCAGACTGTCCGACCCGGTTTTTGAATTCAACAAATGCATAATTGACGCTACTCAACAATACTGTGTTGCCTATAAACCCAATATCGCGTTTTATGAGGCGCTGGGTCATAAGGGCTGGGAAAGCTTACAGAGGACACTCGAATATATTCCTAAAGAATGCTTTACCATAGCTGATGCGAAGAGAGCTGACATCGGCAACACTTCTACGCTTTACGCGAAAGCCTTTTTTCAGCAAATGGATTTTGATGCGCTGACAGTCGCTCCTTATATGGGCGAGGATTCGGTTAAACCCTTTTTGGAATTTGACGGTAAGTGGGTGATTTTATTGGTGCACACTTCAAATCCCGGAAGCACTGACTTTCAGTTGATTGAAACGCAGGATGGTAAATATCTTTTTCAAGAAGTAATTTTCGCTTCCCAGCGATGGTCTACCCCCGATAAAATGATGTATGTGGTAGGGGCCACCCATGCAGATAAAATCGGAGCGATTCGCGCATTGGCTCCGGATCATTTCTTTTTAGTGCCGGGTGTTGGTGCCCAAGGCGGAGATTTGGAGGCGGTATCGAAAGCTGGCATGAATAGTCAATGCGGATTGTTGGTAAACTCATCGAGAGCGATCATTTATGCTTCACAAGGCGAGGACTTTGCGGAGGCTGCCCAGAATGCCGCCAAGAAAATGCAACAAGAGATGAGCAACTATCTAGGCAGATATGTGAGATAATTTACCTCGCAAATTGATTCGCGTTATTTTAAATAGTAGCTTGTCACTCCTACGCGGCTATGAACGAATCGTTTCTTCATTTTATCTGGCAATTTCAATACTTCACTAGAAATG
>Ga0335395_10003232_pt1 | contig 10127 bp, 6 predicted proteins | sample MAT02_FD_205744 | JGI IMG/M metagenome (GOLD analysis project Ga0335395, IMG submission 205744) | Freshwater microbial communities from Lake Fryxell liftoff mats and glacier meltwater in Antarctica - MAT-02 (spades assembly) (version 2) ...
ATTTTTACCATCCATTCGGGAGGGATGGTAAGCTTGGGTGCTTCGAGAATGAATAGCAGCCGCTTTGCTTGTTGGCGGGTTTCTAGGCGTGGATGGCGGGTGAGTTGGCGGCAAAGCCCGATCGCCTCTTCTGTATTACCAGAGGCTTCGTAGGCTGTCACTAGCCACATTTGCACCTCGCCGCCTAAACGGGAATTGCGATCGACTAAACCCCTAGCAGTTTCTAAACTCTTGACAGCTTGAGCATATCGGCCACTCTCAAAGGCGATTTTGCCAGTTTGGTATTCAGTCTGAACGATTTCTAACTTTTCTGAAGTCACCAGTCCCCGCCCCATTCCCAAGTATTAGTTCCCAAATTCCCCAAAAGCTAGAATTCGCTGCTGTTTTGCGACATACTGGACTCGTTGTCCCGTTTGGAACCCAGCAAGTCTAACTGGTCTACTTTAATTACTGGTTTGGAGCGATTTGCTCCGCTATTGCGGTCTTGCCAGCGATCGAACTTCAAAGAACCTGTTACTCCAATTAGAGAGCCTTTGCGAACATAGTCAGCAGCAATCTGCGCTGTTTTGCCCCAGATTTCTAGATTGAACCAGTCTGTTTGTTCGTCTGGGTTACGCGATCTCCTTCTCACGGCCAGCGTCAACTTGCACACAACTGTACCTGACTCAAAATATTTTACGTCCGGGTCGCCACCGACGCGGCCGACTAAAGTCACAACATTAATACTCATAAAATTTTTCAGGAATGTGGTCGATCGATACTGTAGTTAACATCTCATAGCTGCGCGCCGGCATCCAAAGATCACTGGAAATGGCAATGGAAACGGCACTGATAGTAGCTTCATCCTGATCTTACACCCACTTACCAGAACATATTTATTGTGGATGACTGGGGAGTTTCGGCTCAGCAATGTAGAGTTTTGACTAGACTCAGGATGAAAAACGTAATAGAATCCACCTCGGTTACACTTTTGTAACAACATTATTGCACACAATTGTATTTTAGTTTGGGGGGGTACAAATCAGTGGGTCTTCTCAATCGATTTTCATTATCTAGAAACGATATGGGTATCGACCTCGGTACTGCTAACACGCTCGTTTATGTATCTGGCAAAGGTATAGTTCTCCAAGAACCTTCTGTAGTTGCGATCGACCAAGACCTGAAAATACCGCTGGCTGTGGGAGAAGAAGCTAAAAAAATGATTGGGCGCACGCCTGGGAACGTGATCGCAGTTCGACCACTCCGGGACGGCGTGATTGCCGACTTCGATACGGCAGAGCTCATGCTCAAGACTTTTATCAGCAGAGTTCGTGGTAAAACCTTGTCCCAACCTCGGATCATTATTGGCATTCCCAGCGGTGTCACTGGTGTAGAGAGGCGGGCGGTGATTGAAGCGGCAACTCAAGCCGGTGCTAGCGAGGTTCGCTTAATTGATGAACCAATAGCTGCTGCGATCGGAGCAGGACTGCCTGTGAGCGAGGCAACAGGTAATATGATTATCGACATCGGCGGGGGTACGACGGAAGTTGCGGTTTTGAGTTTGCAAGGTACCGTGATCAGCGAGTCAGTCCGGGTTGCCGGTGACGAACTCAACGAGGCGATTATCCAATATGTCAAAAAAGTTCACAATTTGGTCATCGGCGAACGCACTGCTGAAGAAATTAAAATTCAGGTGGGTTCAGCATATCCAACTCCCGAAGATAACGAAGTGGTGATGGAAGTGCGGGGTTTGCACTTGTTATCTGGTCTACCACGAACTGTTACTATCAAGGGCCCTGAAATTCGCGAAAGTATGTCGGAACCGCTTTCAGTAATTGTGGAAGCTGTCAAACGTACTTTGGAGCGCACACCCCCGGAATTAGCGGCAGATATTATCGACAGAGGAATCATGCTCGCTGGTGGTGGAGCTCTGATGAGAGGTTTAGATACCCTGATCAGTCACGAAACAGGAATCGTGACTCACGTTGCAGCAGACCCTCTGTGCTGCGTGGTTTTGGGAGCTGGTAGGGTATTGGAAAACAAAATGTTGGAACGGGTTTTTAGCGGGCAGTCACGTTAATTCTAGTTAACAAATTTGGGATTTTGGATTTAGGAATTCGGCTGCCATCTAAACTCTAAAATCCTAACAAAACAATTTTAAAGTTTGAAATTATGCTAAAACACACACTCCGCAGATGGTGGGATCTGCGATTGCCCATTGCACTTTTAGGTTTAGCTGTAACTGCTGCTTGGGGAGTTCGGCAAACACAAGGTGCGGCAATGTTTGAAGCCTACAATTTTGTGACTCGCCCGTTTCATGCCAATGGCTCTGGGCAAGAACAATTAATCTTGGCGCGCACTCAGGAATTGCAAGCGCAGGTATTAGAATTAGAAACTCAAAATCAGAAACTAAAAGAGCTTTTAAATTATGTTTCTGCTAATAAGATTAAAGGGGTTGTAGCTCCGATTATTGGTCGCAGCGCTGACCATTGGTGGCAGCAAGTAACTTTGGCTAGAGGCAGTAATGATGGGATTCAACCTGATTTCACTGTGATGGGCCCAGGTGGTTTGGTCGGTCGGGTTGTCAGTGTTACTCCTAATACTAGCTTGGTGCTTTTGATCAGTGACCCTACGAGTCAATTAGGTGTGGCTGTGACTCGCACTAGGCATATGGGTTTTCTACGCGGGAAAGGCAAAAATCAAGCTGTAATGGAATTTTTTGATAATGTTCCTAATGTCAAACCTGGGGATGTGGTTTCAACTTCTTCTTTCAGTCAGTTGTTTCCTGCTGGTTTGCCGGTGGGAAAAGTGGTTTCGGTGGATATGAATAAAACTCCGGCTCCTGAAGCTGTGATTGAGTTTTCTGCACCGATCAATGCTCTGGAGTGGGCGGTGGTTTATCCTCACTCTAAGGAAAAGGAAATAGAGCAAAAGGCTGCTGATGCTAAAAATCCTGCACCAATCGGGGGAGTAGAGAAGAAATGAAGTCTTTACCTCGGATGTCTGCGCGATCGCGTCAATTTCTCAATTTTAGCATCACATTTACTTCTGCGCTTCTATGTTTGCTGATATTGCCAACTCGAATGCCGGGAATGGAACTCCTGGGAATTGGGCCAAACTGGCTATTAATGTGGGTAGTAGCTTGGAGTATTAAGCGGAAACGCACAATTGTGGGAGCTGGAATCATGGGGCTGATTTTGGGATTGTTGCAAGATGCGATGACGGCTCCCTATCCCAGCCATGCGGTGAGTCTGGTGATTGTGGCGGTGTTAACGGTTGTGTTGCTGAAAACTTGGTCGATTCCGGCTGATATTGTGGAGAGAGATCCGATTCCGATCGCGTTAATTGTGTTTGGGATGGCGGTGGTGGCGGAAACGGTGATGGGGATTCAATTTTTTGCGATGGGCGATCGGGCTTTAATGGAAGTTTGGGTTTATCATCAACGAGTTGCTTTGTGTTCGGCGATTCTCAGCAGTCTCTGGGTTCCGGTGCTTTATTTCCCCCTCAATCGTCTCTGGGAAATGACCAAGACTTTAGAAAAATCTTAAGTTGTAAAAAACACAAAACCCGCTTTGTATGCGGGTTTTATTATGGAGAATAGCGGGCTCGAACCGCTGACCCCTACAATGCCATCGTAGTGCTCTACCAACTGAGCTAATTCCCCTTTCTTTTCGCGCTCTTTATCATGCCTTAACTTACCGGTATTTGTCAAGCTTTTTTGCAAAAGTATTTTTTTTTCCTTGACTGGCAAGGTTTTTGGCTTTTGGTCAAAAAACGGCTCCTCGCTTAACGGCAATTTTCCATCTCCACTATGATTAGTAAGTATGTTGCGAAATTTCGCTTAAATGACTCAGGCAAGACCCCATGAGGAAGTAGACGACTACCAGGGCCGCGGCTGAGACCGCAACTAGAGTGCCGGCTAGCATTAGTGAAAATTCCCGTTGTGCGATCGCCTCCTGCATTAAGTGCAAAGACCACGCAACTAAGGCAACGTCAATTATTAAAATAGAAACCAGCATAAGTTACGTTTTGTAACAGCTTACCTATTGTAACAAAACTTTTCGCTCAGTGCAGATAAGCTCACAGGTATTTAAGTATTGCTGTTGAACGCACGGGGAGCAGCGGAAACGCCGGAAAAAAATGATAGATTTTCTTAATAATTACGATATGCAAAGTAGATGAGAGCTAGCTCTGCTTTTTAGGGGCGGTTGGAGTTGAAAGTGGGCCTGCGGGATAGCTGCGCTTCACGCTCTTTTTTTGAGAGGGAAGGGTGCGATCGCACAGGGTGAGTGGGACTGATTTTTTGCTGTAAAATTAACTAGATCGCCTTTTCAAGCTCAGGACTTACGCATCAAGACCAAGAAACCGGGTTTTTTACCAAAATTCCAGGCTATGATGCACTATTTTCGTAAAAAAACCCAGTTTCTGCGTCCAAGACTAAAGCTTATGACAAATCGCTCTACTCGCAACCTTTTTCACAGCAAAACTCTCAACATAGCCCTGCGTGCTTTTAGCTTTCCGCAAGATATGGAAGCACGGCATCAAAAACTGGGAATGTGGATTGCTGCACTGCAAACGGGGACTTTAGATGAGGTGAAAGAAGTTTCGCTGCATGGTAGTTTTCTGAATGACATTTTTCAGGATATTTTGGGATATCGATCGGTGATTCAAGGTGCGGGTAAATCGTGGGAAATTCACGCAGAGCAAACGATATCAGATGGTGGCGGTGCTGCTGATGGGGCGATCGGCTTTTTTACTGCTACTGAAAATGCTAAAGGCAAAGTTAAACTACAAGGAAAAGTCATTGCTCCCATTGAACTAAAAGGGGCGAAAAACGATTTAGACCGCCCCGCACCCGGTCGAACTGAGTCAGCAGTTGACCAAGGTTGGCGCTATGCTAATTATACACCGGATTGTCGCTGGATTATTGTTTCAAATTATCGAGAATTGCGGCTTTATCAAACTAACAAAACTCCCGCATATTACGAAAGCTTTTTACTTGCAGAACTGGCAGATAGAGAAGCATTTAAACGGTTTTACTTCCTGCTGTGTCGCCGCAACTTTTTGCCACCACAAAACAAACCCGCAGCGATTTCTGCGATTGACAGGTTGTTAAAAGATTCTGAAGTCGCTCAAGAAGAAATTACCAATCGACTCTATCAAGAATATAAAGCAATTCGACTCGCTCTCGTCAAGCATTTTCGGTTTGCTGGGCCGCAGGATATCCCCAACCGAGACAGAGTGTTAATTGAAAAAGCTCAAAAAACTTTAGACCGCGTATTATTCATTGCTTTTTGTGAAGATAAAGGATTGCTGCCAGCAAAAACTATTAACAAGGCTCACGATAGCCAAGACCCTTACAATCCCCGAACGATTTGGGAAAATTACCTAGCAGTTTTTCGCTGGGTTGATGTGGGAAATGATGACCCTCCTGTACCGGGATACAACGGCGGTTTATTTCAATTCGATCCGATTTTAGATGCACGGTTGACTGTGCCAAATCTGCTGTGCAGTCAGCTCAATCAGTTGACTAGATTTGATTTTGATACGGAAGTTTCTGTCAAGATTTTAGGTCATATTTTCGAGCAGTCTGTTACGGATTTGGAAGAGTTAAATGCTGAAACTGCCGGACAGCAATACAATCAGAAAAAGGGTAAGCGAAAAACTCAAGGGGTGTTTTATACGCCTGCTTTTATTACTCAGTATATCGTTGAGGTTTCTCTGGGCGGCTATTTGAATTGCCGAGAGCAAGAATTGCGGCATTTTTTCCGCATAGATGAAGTTTGGGAAGCGTCAAATCAGCAGCCAAATGAAACATCCATTAAATTTTGGGAAACTTATCGAGATGAGGTGTTGCAAAAAACGCGGGTGATCGATCCGGCTTGCGGTTCGGGAGCTTTTTTGATTGCGGCTTTTGATTATTTGATGCAGCAGTACGAAAGAGTCGATCGCGAATTGAATGCCTTGGGATGTACCCTAAATGATGGCAAATTGCTTGAGTTTGACAGAAGCATTTTAAGTAACAATCTTTACGGTGTGGATTTGCTGTCGGAGTCGGTGGAAATTACCAAGCTTTCGCTGTGGTTGAAGACGGCCCAAGTCGGTAAAACTCTGACTTATTTGGATGATAATATTAAGGTCGGTAATTCGATTGTCGCTGATTCTAGTTTAGTAGAAAGAGCGTTTAATTGGGAAGCGGAATTTCCCGATATTTTTGCTGATGGCGGTTTTGATGTCGTGATTGGCAATCCGCCTTATGTTCGCCAGGAGTTATTGTCACCGATCAAGCCTTATTTAAAAGCTAATTATGAATCCTATAACGGTGTAGCTGACCTTTATACTTACTTTTATGAACTTGGGTTAAAGATTCTCAAAGCGGGCGGCTTACTTTCTTATATTGTCACGAATAAATGGCTGCGATCGGGATATGGCGAACCGCTTCGCAGGTTTTTTGCTGGTCAAGGTTTACTAGAGCAAATTATTGATTTCGGACACGCCCCAATTTTTGAGGATGCTGATACTTTTCCCTGTATTGTCGCAGTCAGAAAACCTAACCTATCTCCATGTATTTCTGAAACTGAAAGCGAGATTGAGCAAGGTAAATCTGAACCTAATTCGTCTGTGATTGTTTGTCCGGTTCCCCGTGAGGATCTTGCTAATATTAACCTTATACAATACGTTCAAGAACACGGTTATAAAATTTCTAGATCGCGTTTTAGTGCTGATGCTTGGAGTCTGGAAACTCCGGCTGTTGATGAGTTGATGCAAAAAATTAAACAAGTGGGAGTTCCGCTAAAAGATTTTGCGGGTGTTAAGCCTTATCGAGGTATTTTAACAGGATTGAATGAAGCATTTTTGATTGATGAAGCCACTAAAAATAGTCTAGTTAAAGCTGACCCTAAATCTGCTGAAATCATCAAGCCTTATTTCCGGGGACAAGATATTAAACGCTGGAGTCCAGAGTGGGCAAATCTTTGGATGATTTTTGTAACTTGGGACTGTACGATAGAAGCATATCCAGCAGTTTTGTTGTGGCTAAATAAACATAAAAAAGCTTTAGAAAAGCGCCCAGAAGTCAAACAAGGGAGGTTTCCTTGGTATGCACTCAGCAGATACGGTGCAGAATACTGGCAGATGTTTGAACAACCGAAAATTGTTTATCAGGAAATCAACACTTTTCCCGCTTATGCCGCAGACTTTGACGGTTACTTTATCAACAATAAAGTATTTTTTCTACCACATTTTCAATTATATACTTGTGGGTGTTTAAATTCCCCTATTGGATGGTGGATTGCTCATCAATTATTCCCTAAAATGATAGGAGATGCTGTTACTCCTCGCAGCGATTTAATTGTAGATTTCCCGATCGCACCGCCTACTGACCAAATTCGTGCTGAAGTCGAACCCATTGTCAGCCGTTTAATTGAAATTACCAAAATTAATCAAGCAACTCATCAAGATGTCCTGCAATGGTTGCAACTTACTTATAAAATAGAGAAACTAGGACAAAAAATAGAAGACTTTTCTAGTCTTTCCTTTCAGGAGTTTTTAGAAGAAATCAGAAAGCGAATGCCGAAAACTAAATCCTCCGATCCTCTCGGCGTTGCGGGAATAAAAGCAGTCCGCGAAACTTATAATGAGTATGCACCACCGATTCAATCTCGCAAGGCTGAGGCGTTGAGACTCGAACACCGTTTATCCGATTTAGTTAACCAAGCTTACGGATTGACACCGGAAGAGATAGATTTGATGTGGAAAACAGCACCTCCGCGAATGCCGATCGTGAGACAGATTTGATCTAATATTAGAGCAGCATCGCTGAGAATTAGTTTATGGGCGAGAAACCCGGTTTCTACGAGTTTTGGGTTGAGTAGCGAGAAATATAGGAAGAAACCGGGTTTCTGAGGTCGGTAAACCATCAAGTTTCGCCATTTGCCAGTTGTTTTAGTGTTTCTACAAAGGTTTCCGCACCCACCATTTGAGACTGACTCAGGGCAGATTTTGCTGCTTTACCGGCGCAGCATATCTTCTAATTCCATCAGTCGCTCAATCAAGCACTGATAGGCATCAGCGGACATAATTACATGGCTGGGCTGCGATTTATCGGTGAGTAAAACTGGCTCAACAGCCGCTCGGTTAAAGACTGTCCCCTGTGGATTGCAGGCTTCTGCTAGGGTGTAACTTTGCATGACTGATGTTATGAGTGGGTTATTTCTATTTTAGGCAAAATCGGCAGGGATTGGGAGAGCGATGCAGTTAAAGATTGTACTCCAGTTTAACTAAAAGTTACGCATCAAGCTAAAGAAACCGGGTTTTTTACCTAATCTGTGGACTACCACCAAAGATTTTATGAAAAAAACCCGGTTTCTGACTACGCCTACAAGCTCAAGAAACCGGGTTTTTTACTGAATCTATCGGTAACAACCAAAGATTTCGGAAAAAACCCGGTTTCTGGCCACAAGCTCAAGAAACCGGGGCTGCAAAATTACACTTCCACAGCTATCTTTTGCTCCGAAGCTTCAGGAGAATTCGCTTCACTTGGCGGCACAACTTGCCAGAATTTCGGCAAATATTCAGCCCAATTTGCTAAGATTTTCTCAGCTTTTTTACTGTGAGTCCGATCGCACTGCATCTCAATCAACTCCTTCAACTGCGCCTCACCAGCAGCCGTACAAACCCGCTGCATCTTCACAATCTCCCCGTTGACGTGCGCCGGGAAATTGCCATCTTCATCGAGGAAATAACCCAAGCCGCCAGTCATTCCAGCGCCGACGTTGCGGCCGACTTTTCCTAACACGACAATCACGCCACCAGTCATGTACTCGCAACAGTGATCGCCCGCACCCTCAATGACTGCTTTCGCCATTGAGTTACGTACCGCAAACCGTTCGCCCGCTTTACCCGCAGCTAACAGGGTTCCGCCCGTCGCGCCGTACAAACAAGTGTTACCAACGATCGCATTTTCGGAAGCATCATACGTCGCACCAGCCGGCGGTGCGATCGCAATTTCGCCGCCGTGCATCCCTTTACCAACGTAGTCGTTAGCTTGGCCTGACAGTCGCAGCGTCATTCCCGGCAAGTTGAACGCGCCGAAGCTTTGGCCCGCGCTACCAGTGCAGTCGAGGGTGATTTCACCGCTAAAGCCTGTGTTGCCGTGTTGCAGTGCGATCGCACCTGATAAACGTGCTCCCACAGTGCGATCGGTATTCACCAATTTTAGACTCTTGCTAACAGTGCCGTGATTCGCGATCGCACTTTGAATCTCGACATCCGCCAACAAATCGTCATCCAACACAGGCCCGTTGCTGTGAATATCGCCGTGCACCAAGAAAGATCGATCGCCCTTAGTATCCGGCAACTTCATCAAACAATCCAAATTAATCGCTTGAGTTTTAGTTAGTTGCACTCCTTCGCGCATTGTCAGCAAATCGCCACGGCCAATGATATCGGCGATCGACTTATAACCCAATTTTGCCAACAAACTCCGCACTTCTTCTGCTACGAAATAGAAGAAATTAACAACGTGTTCCGGCGTTCCGGGGAACCGTTTTCGCAAGTGTTCCTGTTGAGTTGTCACGCCCACAGGACAACTATTCATGTGGCAAACGCGAGCCATAATGCAGCCTTCGGCAATCATTGCTACCGTGCCGAAACCGTACTCTTCGCCGCCCATCAAAGCGCCGATAATTACGTCCCAACCTGTTTTGAAGCCACCGTCAACGCGGAGTAAAACCCGATCGCGCAACTTATTCTCAATCAGCACCCGGTGAACCTCAGTCAAACCGAGTTCCCACGGAGAACCTGCGTGCTTGATCGAACTAAGTGGAGATGCACCTGTGCCGCCGTCGTGGCCGGAAATTTGAATCACATCAGCATTTGCCTTCGCAACACCCGCTGCGACAGTCCCGATGCCGACTTCCGATACCAACTTCACTGAAACGCCCGCTTTCGGGTTGATTTGATGCAAGTCAAAAATCAACTGCGCCAAATCCTCGATCGAATAAATGTCGTGGTGAGGAGGAGGCGAAATCAGCGTGACACCCGGTTTCGATCGCCGCAAATAGGCAATGTACTCGCTGACTTTCGGCCCTGGCAATTGACCGCCTTCACCCGGTTTCGCACCTTGTGCGACTTTAATTTCGATTTGT
>Ga0335395_10003234_pt1 | contig 10126 bp, 9 predicted proteins | sample MAT02_FD_205744 | JGI IMG/M metagenome (GOLD analysis project Ga0335395, IMG submission 205744) | Freshwater microbial communities from Lake Fryxell liftoff mats and glacier meltwater in Antarctica - MAT-02 (spades assembly) (version 2) ...
GCGCAATGCGCCCACCGAAGTTTTCTGGGTATTTCTGGGCATTGGGCTGGCCTGCATCGCGGCGGCCATCACCTACACGGCGGGCAAGCGCCCCTACGGCTACGTGGGGCTGGGCGACTTGTCGGTTCTCGTCTTTTTTGGTTGGGTAGGGGTGCTGGGTACGTACTATTTGCACACGTTGAGCTGGAATTGGAACCTGCTGCTACCCGCCACAAGCTGCGGCTTATTCGCGGTGGCGGTGCTGAATGTCAACAACATCCGCGACATCGCCTCCGACCGCGCCACGGGTAAAAACTCCATTCCGGTAAGGCTGGGGCGCGAGCGGGCGGTAAAGTACCATTGGATTATTTTGCTGGCGGGAATGGCTTGCGTACTGCTTTACACGCTCACTTATGCCTCCGATTACACCCATTGGCTTTTTATACTGAGTTTCCCTTTGTTTGTCAGGAATGGCCTAGCGGTGAGCCGTTTGAAAAAAGCCGCCGAACTCGATCCCTATTTGAAGCAAATGGCGCTTTCCACGCTGCTTTTTGTGGTGTTGTTCGGGATTGGGTTGATGATTTCATAAAATCACCGAGATATTGGCACTAATCCAACCGTCGCTCGAAGTACATCACCCCATCGTGGGGATTATGGTTGTAGGGCGCGGTTTCACGAAATCCGTATGACTTATAAAGTCCGACCGCCCGAGGCATTTTATAGCCAATGGTGTCTAGTTTCATGGTGGTGTAACCAAGCAGGCGGGCTTTTTCCAATGATTTTTTCATAATCGACTTACCAATGCCGTGGCCCCGGTAGACGGGGCGCAGGTACATACGCTTCAACTCGCAGGTCGTGGCGTTTTCGATGGGGCGGAGGGCCGCACAGCCCACAGGATCACCCTCGACCTCTACCAGAAATAGCACCCCGCCCGGCGGGCCGTACATGGCAGGCAAAATGGTCAGTTCATGGTCGATGTTCTGGAAATCCAGGTCAAAATCCAGCGAGGCCACGTATTCCTTAAAAAGCCCGAAGGCAGCGGTATAATGCGCTGCCTTTGCGGCTTCAATAATTTTCCATTCCATCGGCCCCTAGTCTATCCAACTGAATTCGTAGGCCAACTGCGGCACCTTGGTGCGGTCGGCGATGCGGCGCAAGCGGTTGGGCAGGGCCACCAGATAGTCGCGGGCCTTTTCGGCGCTATCATTAAGGTCGCGAATACCCTCGACTTTCCAGTCTTTGAGCAAAGAATCCAGAATGTCGATGTAGTCGTTGGTCGTGTACACGCCGAGCCGCTGGGCGGCGTCGGAGAAATGTGCGTAAGTATCGCCAATCTTGACGCCGGTTTCGCGGAGGAAGTGAGCGGGCATCACGATTTTTTTTCTCATCATATCCTCGAAAGCCAGCATCATTTCGGAAGCATCCACCTCAAAAATATTGCTCACAAAGGCCTTGTAGGCTTTGGCGTGGCGTAGCTCGTCCCCAGCGATTACGCCACAAATCTTGGACAAATGCGGATTTCCAAAATCTTTGGCGAGTGTGCCCGTGCGGCGGTGCGACACGTTGGTGGCCAGCTCCTGGAAAGAGGTGTAGATGAAATTTCGGTACGGATCGCGCCCAGTCCCGATGTCGAAACCATCGGCGATGAGGTACTGCGTGCTCACTTCCATCTGGCGCATGTTCACACGGCCCGAGAGGTAGAGGTACTTGTTGAGCAGGTCGCCGTGGCGGTTTTCCTCGGCAGTCCAGGAGCGCACCCACTGCGCCCAGCCGTGCGGCTCGTTGAGCTGGTCGACGCCCACAACGTCCATGAGCCACGATTCGTAGGTGGGCAGGGCTTCTTCGGTGATGGTGTCCCCGATCAGAACCGCTACGTAATCGTAAGGCAATTCACGGCAACTTTCTTGCAATAGCTTTACTTCGTCGATAAAATTATCTTGCGTGGAATCGGGCAGCATATCCTGGGGTTGCCAGTTTAATTCGACCGGACGAAGGTATTGGCTCAGCAGTGTGTCCAGTTTCTGGCCCACAAACTGCATGACTTCCTTGCGGGAGGCGGGGAGTTCGGTTTGCATGATGATGTTTGATTATAAGTAGCTATTAGAATTTAGCTTTTAGTCATTAGTCTTTTAAGTTACTGATTAACAGAATACAACAAATATATTTGATGCAAACTAATTCTGCACAAGTACTTAGGGGAATAGACAAAGGTCGTAATAAGGATTTAAGATACGCAATTTTAAAGGAATTTCGCAATCTAAACGCCTTTGCTGTAATTTTGCCCAAAAACTCGCCCGCGTGAAAAAAGTTTTAGATTATTTTCTCAGCGTCGTCTATCTGCTGTATTTCGGCCTGATGCTGCTGCTGTTCCACCTTATTCAGCTTATCGCTTATAATATTTTTGGCAAAGAGGCCCACAAAAAGACGGTCATCTGGTTCAACTTTTGCCTGGTACACGGCTGGTACCTGACGGGCAGCCACGTGCATTTTACGCAACGGGCCGACGACCTGCCCCCGCCCGGCGAACGTCCTATTATCTTCGTCGCCAATCACCAGAGTATGTTCGACATTCCGGGACTGATCTGGTTTTTGCACAAATACTACCCGCTTTTTGTGTCGAAAATTGAGTTGGCGAGCGGCATTCCCGGCATTTCCTACAACCTGCGCGTGGGCGGCGCGGCCCTCATCGACCGCAGGGACGGCAAAAGGGCTGTGGTCGAAATCGCCAAACTCGGCCAGCGCATCCATGACGCCAGGGGTTCGGCAGCCATTTTTCCGGAGGGAACGCGCTCCTCCTCCGCCCAAATGAAGCCCTTCGCCACCGGAGGACTCATGGCCCTACTCAAAAAATGCCCCGACGCGCTGGTGGTCCCCGTTGCCATCCAGGGAACCGGAAAGTTCAACCCCAAAGGTCTCTTTCCCCTCACTTCCTTCACCAGAATGTCCTGGACCGTGCTGCCCGGCATTGAGCCCGCCGGAAAAACGCCCGACGAAATCGCCCAACTTGCCCAAGCCGCCATTCAAAGCGTACTTGATGAGTAACTGCTGCTTGAAAGATATCCCTTTCACCGTCCATTGTCCACTCAATAAATTAACATTTATTAACATTCCTCTTCTTAAACGCCTCCCCAACCCCGCTCTCTAACCCCCGAAACTCACAAAAACTGAGGGTCGCGAAAAATAAAATCGCGCCAGATATTAAAGACCATAGTTAGTTTGAAGGTTTAGGGTAGTTTGGAAAGGATGCTTCGTTTCGGGGCATTCTTTTTTATTATATTGACCTCACGGCAGCCGCCAACCGTCCCCCTCCCTTTCCTTTTTAAGAGAAAAGGCTTTTTTTAGGATAAATTCATCACCAGTTTGGCATGGGTCTGCTGGAATCCTTCGCGTTCGTAGAAACGGTGGGTGTTGTGGCGAGTGAGGTTGGAGGTGACTTCGATTTGACAGGCTCCACGGGCTTGGGCGAACTGCCTGATAACTTCGATCAGTTTATTGCCGATACCCTGGGAACGGAGGGCTGGATCCACGTACATTTCCTGGATTTCGGCCACCCGGGCGGCATGGTGGAGCAGCCACTGTACGTGGCAACTAGCCATGCCGACGGGAGTTTCTTGGGCTTCCGCAATGAGATAATGGATGTTTTCATTGCCAAGGTTAGTCAGGAAAGCTACATCAAAAGATTCTCTTGCCAATGTTGTGTTCTCCAAGTCACAGAGCATCCGATAGAGCGTGTCGGCATCGGCGGGGCGGGCGGGGCGAATACTGATCTCCATTCTCAAAACCGCTGCATCTGCTCGGATTCGTGGATGAACACACCCTGAGGCACCTGATTCGCCAGCGGGTCTTGAGCCGCTGTCAGCATGGCTTTGGCTACCTTGGCAGCGTCGATGGCGCGGTACTTTTTGAGCGGGCCGATCATCACCGGATCAAAAAAGCGCATGACCGCTTCCCCGATTTTTTCGCCTGGCCTTTTCTCCTCCCGATTGCCCAAAAGCAGCGACGGACGGAAAATATGCAAAGCCCGGAAACCGATTTTTTTTATATCTTCCTCTACATCGCCCTTCACCCTGCTGTAAAAAATCGAGGAGCCGGGGTCAGCTCCCATCGCGGTCACGATCAGGTATTGCGTAGCTCCATTTTGCTTAGCGAAGCGAGCGATTTGAAGCGGAAAGTTATGATCCACTTGGGTGAATGCCGCCTTCGATCCCGCCTTTTTCATGGTGGTGCCCAGGCAGCAAAACACGTCGTCGCCCTGCAACTGACTAGTATCGGGCTGATTGAAATCATAGTCAACTTCAACCAGTTTCGGATGGTGCCGCCCAGTTGGTTTTCTTACCAGAGTCCGTACTTCCGAGTAGCGGTCAGATTTTAAAAGTTGGTCCACCAACTGCTGCCCAATGAGTCCGGTGGCGCCCACAACGAGGGCCGTTTTTTGGGGTGAAATGTCCATATTGATAAAAGTTTCTCTAATGATACACACTTTGAGAATGCCAAATTACATTTGATAGTGCGGAAATTTAGTTCAGAACTAAAAAACGCTAAGTTCTTAAAAAAGAATACGGATTTAACAACGAACTGGCACGGTATGTGTTGCTGCACTCACAAGACAGTTTCCTGATTCGCTTCCGATGATTGACCACTACCGTTTTCCTACCAACGCCATTGAAAAAATCCTTGCCAGCAGGGAAAGGGTGCTTCATAGACCATTCCTCCGGCAGCTTTACGGAGAATGGTACGAAGTGTTCATCGCCGAAATGGAGAATTTGCCGGATGGAATGAAAATTGAACTCGGCTCGGGCGGAAGTTTTTTTAAATTAATGGAGCCCTCGGTTATTAGCACCGACAGTTTACCCTTCCCCACAAACGACCTGACTTTCTCGCCTTTAAGTATGCCCTTCAATTCCGATTCGGTGAGCGGCATTTTCATGATCGATACTTTTTGCCAAATACCCGATACGCACGCCTTCCTGACCGAAGCGCAGCGCGTACTCATGCCCGGCGGCAAAATCATCATGGTCGAGCCCGCCTGTAGCGTTTGGGGGCGGTTGGCCAATCGGTGGTTCTGCCAAAAATCGTTCGACCGCTCGGGAGCTTGGTCCAATACCCTATCAGCCGCCTACAAGCGGGTCAACAGCGCCTTGACCTGGATCGTTTTCGAGCGTGACCGTGGGCGCTTCGAGGGCGATTTCCCCGGCCTGGCCCTACAAAGCGTGGATTATCACACGCCGCTCCGGTATTTCCTGGGCGGCGGCAACCGTTTTGGCAGCGCCTTGGTACCTCGAAGCTCCTACCCGTTTTTCTGTAAAGCCGATGAATGGCTGTCGAAGCATTCGCAGCAATGGTCGATGTTCGTGACGGTGACGCTGGAAAAGAAGCAGGCCAATTAGACGATTATTTACTCAGCAAGCGTTTTTCCCCAATAAACCCGGCCAACTGGTGCGCAAAATACTGCGCACCCAGCTCGCTGACGTGGCAAACGTCGCAGAAGAGGGAAGAGTCAGGCGGCATCCGCTGCGCCATCGGCATAAGTGTGACCTGATACCGGCTGGCAAGCTCCCGCGTGATTTCGTTGTGTGCCGCGATGCCCTTTTTGACGTATTCGGGTTTTCCCCAGATGCTGATGGCGCAGGCAAAGTAACAGCCCGCGTAGTGTTGCATGTCCTCCTCTTCGCCGGAGAGTTGTACATCTTTTGGAAAATAGCTGGCGTAGGTCATTATCATTAGCTTGTCGCCACGCCGCCGGGCCGTCTGGATGATATCGGTCAGATTTTTATCAAAGGAGGCGGCGGTCTTGATGTCCTGGCCATACTTGACGTAATCCTCCACTACCTTTTCCTGGCTGATGTACTCGCGCCGGGTGAGGGCGTCCTCCGCGTACCTGTATACTTTATGGATCAGGTAAGGAATGACGGTGAAGTTAATTTCGGGATGCGCTTGTAGCAAATAAATGTCGCTGTACCATTTGAAATGCGAATAGTCGGCCCGGAACTTGTCGGGCGGGATGTTGTTGGCGCGGGTTTCGTTGATGGCCTCATAGTACAGCACCAAATCGAAGCGCTGCTGATCGAGCAGGTCGTACTTGATGCGATTATCGAGGGAAGTGTGACCGGCCAAGGCGGCGTTATAAATCGCGAATTTGCCGCCGCCGGGATAGTTTTTTTGTAGAATCGTGTCCAGCCGATCCTCCATGTGTGCCCAAGGCGAACTCACCACTGATCCGCCCAAGATGAGAATTTTTTTAGTGGAATCGTCGCGCTGAATATCAGCCTGGGCGATGGGTTCCAGCTCTTTATAAAAACCTTTATAAATGTAGTCCGAGGGCTGGAAAAACGGATAGCCGTAAAACAGCAGCGCCAGCCGGAGGAGTAGCTCGGTAAAAACAAAAAGAATGAGGAGGAAAACGGCGGAAAACAGAATGGGACGCAATTTCATGCCTGATTGGATTGCTTTTTTTGAAATAGGGCGCAAATATAGGCATTCGGTTCCAGAGCACAGCCTTTCCGGGAAAGTCCGCCTTTTTTTACGCAACCGTTTTCATAATCCTTACATTTACGCCTTAAATCGAAATAATTAGCTACGCGCACTCCCGCAATGGAAAAAACCGCTACTCACAAAAAGCTCAGCGAACTCGCCGCTACGGCTATTTGCGGCAACGATATCACCTCCTCCTGCCTGTACGTTTCGGCTCTCTCGATTGCTTACGCCGGACAGTACGCCTTCATAGCACTGCTGATCGTGGCGGCGGTGCTATATCTATTTCGTAAAATTTACGGCGAGGTAGTGGGAGCGCTCCCCCTCAATGGCGGGGCCTACAATGTATTACTCAACACGACTACCAAAAGCAACGCCTCCATTGCTGCCTGCCTTACCATATTGTCCTACATGGCCACGGCGGTTATTTCGGCCAGTGAGGCCATGCACTACCTACACGATATTCTGCCGAGCATCAACATTATATTGTCCACGGCAGTTCTCATCACGATTTTCTTGTTTCTTGTCATGTCGGGCATCAGCGAATCGTCGGTGGTGGCTATTGTGATTTTTGTGCTGCACATTACGGCCATGCTCACCCTGATTATCAGCGGGGTGTGGTATGTTTCACAAAATGGCCTGCAGGTTGCGTCTTTAAATTTCGACGCTCCGCTTACTGGCGGCTTCGGCACCGCGCTTTTTCTGGGATTCAGCACGGCCATGCTGGGCATTAGCGGTTTCGAGAGTTCGGCCAACTTCGTGGAGGAGCAAGAACAAGGCGTTTTTCCCAAAACCCTGCGTAATATGTGGATCGCCGTAACAGTCATCAACCCACTGATGGCACTTGCCGCAGTGATGGTGCTGCCGCTGGCGGAAGTGGCCCAAAATCAGGAAGCCCTGCTTTCGCACCTGGGCGAAAGTACCGGGGGAAGTTGGCTGGCCACGTTCATCTCGATCGATGCCGTGCTGGTGCTGAGTGGCGCGCTGCTGACTTCCTACGTAGGTGTCAACGGCCTCATCAAACGCATGGCGCTCGACCGAATTCTGCCGCAAATGTTATTGAAGGAAAACAAAAAGGGCAGTTCGCCGCGTATTCTGGTCGTTTTTTACCTGCTCTGCCTTTCCGTACTTTTTATCACCAATGGCGAATTGGGGCCACTGGCGGGGGTTTACACCATTTCGTTCCTGCTGGTGATGGCATATTTCGGCTTTGGCAACTTTCTGTTGAAGAGCAAGCGGGCGCGGCTCCCTCGGCCCGAGCGGGCTACCGTCTTTTCGGTTACGCTCGCCATTCTGGCCGTGGTGGTGGCTTTGTACGGCAACATCATCATGCACCCCGACTACCTGATCGTCTTTTTGCAGTATTTTGTGCCCTCCATCATCGTCATCATCCTGCTGCTGAATCGTAATGAAATATTGAAGCTCTTGTTAGCCGTGGTCAATAGCTTTTTCACTACGCTTAAACACATAGCCGCCGCCAGCCGCTTAGAGATTTCGCGGAACCTCCGTAAGCTGACCGAGCAGGAGTTCGTCTATTTCACCAAAGGCGATGACATTTCGATTCTGAACAAAGTGATGATGTACGTTCAGGAGAATGAGATTACCAAAAAACTCAAAATCGTGACGGTGCTGAAAGAGGGCCAAGAAGTGGGCCAAGCTTTTTTCACCGACCTCGAAGTGCTGGATCGCGCTTATCCCGACATCAAGATCGAGTACGTGCAGTTGGTGGGTACCTTCGGCCCCGCCATTATCAAGCGGCTGAGCAAGGAGTGGGACATTCCCATCAACTTCATGTTCATCAGCTCACCCAGCGACCGTTTCACCCACCGCGTGTCGGACTTGGGAGGCGTACGGTTGATAATTTGATCGGTCGTCAAATCATCAGAAATAATTTCAGCATAACAAATCGCCGCCGGGGAAGGTAATCATTATTCCAACCGAGCTAAAGATGATTTCTGGATTACCCGTAAAAGAAAAGATTGGGGGGGCGAAAACGATTAAGGTTGCCCCTTTCCGTAAGCACGTCAGAAAAACGACGCCCCACAAGCATGGGAGCTATCTCGAACTTATCTACCTATCGGAGGGATCTGGTGTCCATACGATCGATTCGGTAGAATACGCCATAGAAACTCCGCTACTTCATGTGGTTCGCCAGGAACAGGTTCATTCATGGGCGCTTGAAAGTGAGCCTGATGGCTATGTTGTATTAATTAAGAAGGCTTTTTTCGACAATAGCATCGACTATGAGTTGAAATCACTTTTTGCCAAAATAAGCCGACAATCAGCCTCCCGAATAAACGATTATCCTAAGGTAAGCGCCATCCTCCAATTGCTCGTTGAGGAAAGTGCCGATCAGAATAAAACCTGCTTGCCGGTGCAGGAGGGTTTGCTGAAAGCCTTACTAGCCAAGACAATGCAGGTTTGGCTGTCGGTCACTGCTTCGCCTCGGTTGGAAGTCCAGGGTGTCCATCAGTCATTTTTGGAACTGGTCGAACACAACAACGGATCAAAGAAGTCGGTGAGCTATTATGCCGCACTTTTGAACACTTCTCCCCAGAGCCTGAATGCGATTTGCCAGCGTTCGCTGAATAAAACTGCTACCCAAATCGTGTCTGAGTCCGTCATTGCCGAGTCGAAGCGATTACTGCTCTACACGAGTTTGACCGTTTCGGAAACCGCTTTTTTGCTGGAATTCGCGGATGCTTCCCACTTTGCCAAGTACTTTAAAAAGTTCGTTGGAACTACCCCTCAATTATTCCGCTCAGGTAGCAATTAGTACCGTACTTTTTTCATATATACCACGATTTGCAGGGGGTGAGCCAATACTTTTGCTATTTAAAGTATTTCTTTCATATTTCCAGCAAATACAATGAAGGGCAATCTAGAGACCAAAGCCCAGCGAGGCCGAGTCTTTAACCTGAAAACGAAAATCTGCCTTCTGCTGGTGTTTGTTAGCTGCTATTGCCACGCCCAAATCACAGGCCAAATTCTCGACAAAATCACGCAGGAACCCGTCGCTTTCGTGAGCGTGGCGCTTTATGCGCTCGACGACTCCCTGGCCGTCAGCGGTGCTGTTTCCGATTCCATGGGCCGTTACCTGATCCCGAACCCGAGGCCCGGACGTTACCGAATCAAAACGTTTTTTGTGGGCTATCGGCCCACCACGGCGGAGGTGACCGTGGAGCGGGGCCGGACGGTCGATGTGGGGATTCTGTTTATCGAGACCGAATCGAAGCTGCTGGATGAAGTACGGGTGACGGGCCAAAGGGCCGAGGTCATTATGAAAGCCGACCGCCAAACCTACCGCGCCGCGCAGTTCCAGTCGGCGGCGGGCGGCACGGCCACCGACGTGCTGCGCAACCTGCCCGGCCTAACCATCGACGCCGAGGGCGAGGTGAGTTTGCGCGGGGCCAACGGTTTTTTAGTGCTGCTCAACGGCAAGCCCGTGCAGGCCAATCTGGGGACTTTGCTCAATCAACTTCCCGCCAACACCATCGAATCCATCGAGGTCATCACCACGCCCAACGCCCGCTACGACCCCGACGGCAAGGCGGGTATCATCGCCATCGTTACCCGCGCCGGGGCCGACACGGGCTGGTCGGCGGTGGCGAACGGACTGCTGGGACTGCCCAGTGTGGGTGATTTTGATAATGCCAAGAAACCGAGACGCCACGCG
>Ga0335395_10003235_pt1 | contig 10122 bp, 8 predicted proteins | sample MAT02_FD_205744 | JGI IMG/M metagenome (GOLD analysis project Ga0335395, IMG submission 205744) | Freshwater microbial communities from Lake Fryxell liftoff mats and glacier meltwater in Antarctica - MAT-02 (spades assembly) (version 2) ...
TGTTGGCAAGGACTAAGCAAAAACTAGAGGAGCCGTTAATTTTTGACTTGGGTGCGAATTAACTTGTGGCTTAAGCCATACTGACAGAGGCTTTACCTCAATAAATCTTAGGGCTTACATAAAATAAGGTTTTATCTAATATAGGTGGTGTAAGGTGGGTATTGCCCACACTACTTATATAGTTTATGCATAAGTCCTAAACCTAGACGTTAGATGGAAGGGCGATCGTAGGTCAGAAAGGGAACTTCGGTAATCTCTCCAGTAATCTCTTCAGTAATCTCTCCAGTGAGAGAACCAACTTGAACTTGTAATCCTGCACCGCCAGCCTTGGTACGAATATAAGCTAGACCAAAGGAGCCTGTGTTTGTTTGAGTATAACTAGTTAATTTGCCGACCTTTTCCCCTGCTACCAAGAGGGGATCACCGGGATTGGCTGGGGCTGTGAGGTGAATCCCCCAGAGATTTTGTTTTACGCCTTTGTAGGTATCGAGGCGGGCGATCGTCTCCTGGCCAATGTAGCAGCCCTTGTCAAAGGAAATTGTGTGCCACAGTCCGGCTTCGAGGGGGTTATAGTCGTCGGTGAGTTCGGCATCAGCAGCAGGTCTGCCTTGGAGAATACGGAGGGTTTCCCAGAGTTTCGTGCCGATGGGAGTAGCTAGATTGGCTAATTCTTGCCAGAGTTGCGGGGCTTGGGCTGAGGGAACGATGAAAGTATAGCCGGGGACTGCCAAACTAGAGCCGATCGCCACCCGTAGGGAAATCTCGCCGAGAGTGAAAACCTCATGGGTTCCTTGGGGTTGGGTTGGGTCAAAGTTAATCCCTAGCTGTTCGAGTATTTGGGAACTCTGCTCACCGAGGAGACTAAACACTGCATAATCGGCGGTGGCGTTGACTAGCTGGACTCGATCGGCAAAAAAGATATATTTATCTAGATTGGTAAGTAATTGCTGGCAACGGTGAGGAGACGTGAGGAGAAAAACAGCATCCTCCAAAACGTAGGTACTGACGAGATCAACGGTGCGGGCAGTGGAGGTGAGAAATACAGTGTCGCAGCCTTGACCGGGCTTGAGGATTTGCAGATTATTACTGCTCTGGTTATGGAGGAAGGGCAGGCGATCGCTATCCTTGACCAAAATTTTTCCCCAGTGGGATCGATCGACCAGCAGCGTTTGGGTTTGCCAATTGTCTAGAACTTCAGAATCGTTACCAAAGCTAGCAGGGACAAAAACTCCATTAATTTCTACTAATTCTGCACCATGGGCTGTTTGGATATCTTGTAAAGTTTGCATGATTTTGGGGATTATTTTCGGAATTATTGAGAAAGTCGATTTCAAAGTTAGGGCTTAGGCATAGACTCTATAGGTAGCGTGGGCATGGCCCACCTTATGTCCACTAATAGCAGAGATACAACTATTTTGCGTAAGTCCTGAAGGATAAGGATGAAGTTAGATTTTTTTTAGTCCCTCCTGCACTCGCCAGAGATTCGTATAAATTCCTTGGAGGGCGATGAGTTCCTCGTGGGTTCCCTGCTCTACAACTTTGCCATATTCCATTACATAAATACAGTCAGCATTGCGGATCGTGGAGAGGCGGTGGGCGATGGCGATCGTGGTGCGGTTTTTGGTGATTTTTTCTAGGGATCTTTGAATAGCGGCTTCTGTTTCGTTATCTACCGCCGAAGTTGCTTCATCAAGGATTAGGATGGGGGGATTTTTGAGAATAGCTCTGGCGATCGCAATCCGTTGTCTTTGTCCCCCAGATAGTTTCTGTCCCCGCTCTCCAACGATCGTATCGTAGCCATAGGGTAATTCATTGATAAATTCATGGGCTTCCGCAACTTGAGCCGCCGCAATAATTTCTGGTGGAGTCGCATCAAAGGTTCCGTAGGCAATATTCTCCGCCACCGTGCCATGAAATAAAAACACATCTTGACTAACTAAGCCAATACTTTGCCGTAAATCCCGGAGTTTAATTTTTCTAATATCGACCCCATCAAGGGTAATACTGCCCTCCCCAATTTCATAAAGCCGGAGAATTAATTTAACTAATGTACTTTTTCCAGAACCCGTAGAGCCGACGATCGCCGTAGTTTTTCCAGCAGGAATATCCAAAGACAAATTAGTCATTACTGGCAATCTATCTTGGTAACTAAAACTAATATTTTTAATCAAAATTTCTCCCCGCATTGTGCTAAGAGATAGGGCTTGATTTCCCGAATGAATTGTGATCGGTGTATCCAAAAGATTCATAACTCGATTCGTCGAAGCCATGGCTCGTTGATACTGATCCAAAGTTTCCCCCAAGCGCGTCAATGGCCATAACAAACGCTGAATTAAAAACACCATAACGCTATAGTTTCCCACCGATAGCCGCCCTTCCACTGCCGCCATCCCTCCTAATAAAAGAGTTGCTGTAAACCCAATTAAAATTAAGATTCTAATTATCGGAATAAAAGCAGCACTGTATTTAATTGCTTGGCGGTTACTAGTTCGATAGGCTTCACTTTCTACCCGGACTCGCTCCAATTCATAGGCTTCGGAAGTAAAACTTTTAATTGTAGTAATCCCGCCGAGATTGTTGGCAAGACGGCTATTAATAAAACTAGCTTTCTCCCGGACTTCGGCATAGCGGGGTGCAAGGAATTTCTGGAAGGCGATCGAACCCCACAGGACAAAGGGCATAGGCAGCATCGAAAGCCAAGCAACATCGGGAGCCAGAATAAAAAATGCTCCACCAATAATTAATACTGTGGTGACAACTTGAATAACTTCATTTGCTCCGGCATCTAGGAATCTTTCTAGCTGGTTAATATCATCATTAACGATGGACATTAAAGTTCCCGTACTGCGTTCTTCAAAGTAGGCTAACTCCAATTCCTGTAGATGACTGTAAGCATCAACTCGGAGATCATGTTCAATAGTTTGGGACAAATTTCGCCATAGGCAAGCATAGGCATACTCAAAGGCTGATTCTAAACTCCAAATAATAAAAGAAAGTAGAGAGATAAATACAAATTGTTGCCACGGGTCTACAATGCCGATCTGGGCAATAATTGAATCTTGTTTTTTAACAATAATATCTACTGCTACCCCAATTAGTACAGGCGGGGCAAGATCAAAGATTTTATTGAGAATTGAGGCGGCGATCGCCAACCAGATTTGGGTTTGATAGCGATTCCCATAACTAATTAAACGCCGGAGGGGAGATGGGGATTTATTTGCTGATTTTTTTGATAAGTTTTTCAAGGTTAATTCCTAAAAATAAAGTAAATTAAATATGCTAAGGGTGTTTAGAGAAGTTCAAATTAGAGAAATTAAATAAATTAGAGAAATTAAAGAGATAGGGCTAATTTCACCGCCCCGATCATCCCGGCTTGATTTCCTAATTTGGCGGGAATAATTTTTAATCCAGAGCGAGAACTAGGTAAGACTCTTTTGGTAATTTCTGCCTCCGCAGCCGGGAGAAAAAACTCCGCACTAGCACTAATGCCGCCGCCAATCACGATCGCCTCTGGGGTAAAAATATAAATCAAAGTTGTCAAGCCAATCCCTAAGTAGCGTCCATACTCTGCCCAAAATTCTAACGCCTGAGCATCTCCAGCCGCCGCCCTTTCGCCAAGGGTAATGGGTTCTAAGCCCGTGGCTCTCTTGATGGCGCCGATCGACAGGTATTGCTCTAGAGAACCCTGATTGCCGCTATTACACGGATGTCCTTCGGGGTAGAGAGTAATTAAACCCAACTCGGCAGCAGAGCCTTGATGACCGACAAAGAGTTTCCCACCCAGGACGATCGCCCCCCCGACTCCAGTACCAAGGGTTAATAATAAAGAATCCTGAAAAGATTTCGCTGCCCCCAGCCATGCTTCCCCCAAACCCGCACAGTTAGCATCGTTGCCTAATACCGTGAGATAGCCAGTTTTTGCCTCTAACCAAGGTCCCAAAGGCACATCATGCCAGCCAGAGAGGTTAATCGCTACCCTCGCAATTTTTCCTGAAATATCCACAGGTCCAGGAATCCCCACCCCGATCGATCGCCCAATTTGAGGTTGTCCTGCCAGCAGATTATTAATCCCGGTGACGATCGTCTCTAACACTGCTTCTGGGGTACTAGGTTGGGGAGTATCCAAGGTAATCGAATCTAAAGAAGTTCCATCCACCAAGAACCGCCCTAATTTAATCGCTGTCCCCCCCAAATCAACACCAATTACTTCTTGAATTTCTGGTTTAATTTCTGTCATTGTTTAATCATAATACGTTCGTCAATTGTGATGCCCCAATCTACAGGCGGAAAAGCAACTGTGCTTGAAGAATTTACCCCTTTGCTCACAACTCAAAGCTACTCACAGTTCTATCTTAATACAGCAAAAATTTATGGCAAAAACTCCGAATCTAAAACTTCTTCTGGAGTAAATGGCGATTCTATGGGGAAATTTTTGATATCTATCTCTGTTTCAATGGCAGCTTGTTTACAGGCATTTTGATAACATTTGTTGAATATTTCTATGTAATATCGCTTCAAGCTGGGACTATCTTCAAAGTCATCCTCTAAACGGCAACGATGTTCTAAAATACTTGATTGCCAACTTTTTGATCGCTTCTCTGGCTGGTATTTCCATTTGAGTAAATGTAATAAAACCACAATTAAATTACTTCGTAAAGCACTTTTATTACTTCTCCCCAGATCCTCAACTTCTTCAATTAAGTTCTCTAAATCTAGCTCTGCAAATCTCCTTTCCTTGAGTAATTGCACTGTAGTATCAATCCACAGCATGAAATCTCGATCGTAACTAACTGGCAAGGATTTCTCTCTATTCATAAAAAAATTATAGAAAGATTCATAAAAAATTTATAAATTAATTGAAAAGACTGGAGTATCACAGATTAAGAGTTTTCCATCCAATCAAACTCCATTTGTCTGGCTGTTTTCAGGGCAAGGTCACGCCCTGCTAGACGATCGACTAGGTGCAAACTCATATCAATTCCTGCTGAAATCCCTGCCGAGGTGATCACAACTCCCTCATCAACCCACCGTTTGCCTTCTACAACTTCGATCGATCCAAACATGGCCCTCAAGTCTGCAATATCTTCCCAGTGAGTAGTCGCCGATTTCCCCTCTAGGAGTCCTGCCTGAGCTAGTAAAAATGCGCCAGTGCAAACTGAGGCAGTGAGTTGGGATTTGGCTGCGATCGTCCGAATCCATTGGATAACTTCGGGTTCATCGAGTTCCTGTGTTACCACCCCACCGGGAATTATCAGCAGATCAATGGGAGGATGATTTTCAAATTGATAGTCTGGATATACTTTCAGCCCCGCCCGCGCCTGAATAGTTGTGCCAGTTCTACTGATCGTAAACACGGTGAAGGGTTCCGGCAGTGAGTTGCGTTGACCGACCCTAGAAGCAGTAGTAAAAACTTCATAAGGGCCTGCAAAGTCCAGAACTTCCACGTTTTCAAAAATAAAAATCCCCACGGTAATCATAAAATTTCTAATTTAAGGTTTATCCTAATTTGTAGATTAGCATCTAGTTTAAATCCCTAGAAACATTTTGAAGGCTGACTGATTTTTGGGAGGCAACTGGGAGGAAAATTGTTTAAACTAAGGATAGTAATCACCTCATAATTCTGGAAATTACCAATCTATGGCTACCTATCCCGGCATCTCTAGTGAAGCATTTCGTCATCCCCTCGATCGCCAAGCCGAGCAGACCCTCCGCAGCGTTCCCGGTTTTGATTTAGTAGCCCGAAAATTTGTAGAATTCATCTACGAGCGCCCCCAGTTTGTCTATCTAATGGCAAATAATATCCGGGTAGGACCACGGCAGTATTCGACTCTCTACGGTATTTTTCGAGAATGTGTCCGGGATTTAGATATGTCCCCCGAACCTGCTTTGTTTGTCAACCAAAACCCCGAAGTTAATAGTTATTCCCTCGGCAAAGAGAATCCTTATATTGTCGTGAATACAGGGTTATTAGACCTGCTGAAGGAAGATGAAATTCGGACGGTGATTGCCCACGAGTTGGGGCATATCAAGTGTGGTCATAGTATCCTCACCCAGATGGGGCTATGGGCAGTGAGTGCGGCTTCGGCTTTGGGAGAAATGACCTTTGGGCTGGGAAATCTGGTGAGCAGTGGCTTGGTTTATGCGTTCTATGAATGGCGACGGAAAGCAGAGTTGTCCTCCGATCGAGCCGCTTTGTTAGTGATGGGAGATATAGAGCCTGTAATCCGCACCATGATGAAGATCGCCGGGGGCAGCAGTAAGTACGCCCATGAGTGCAGTGTCCAAGAATTTATGAAACAGTCGGCAGACTATCGGCAGTTAGATGAAGATGGGCTGAATCAGGTTTATAAGTTGTTTCTCTACAACGGCGGTCAGGGCGGCAGCATTCTCAGTCATCCCTTCCCGGTAGAGCGTCCCTACTATCTCCAAGAGTGGGCAGAGTCGGCGGAATACCAAGAAATTCTCCGGGGCAACTATCAAAAAATGACCAAGGAAGGCTCAGTAGATGTAAATTCTCAAACATCTTCTCGGGATGCCGATCGCCTCCGCCGAGAAATTGAGGAATTGCAACGGGAGATCGATCGCTTGAAATCTTAAATTCTTAAATTCTTAAATTCTTAAACCTCTCCAGACGGCAACATTGTAGTCGTGATCTTTTGAGAAGTTTTTTGTTGATGAACGGGAATGGTAATGATAAACTCTGTACCTTCTCCCGGCTGGGAACTGAAAGTCAACTCCCCACCATGGCGATCGACCACTACCTGATAGCTAATCGCCAGCCCTAAGCCCGTTCCCTTGCCGATGGGTTTAGTGGTGAAAAAAGGATCAAAGAGTTTCTTTTGATGCTCAGAGGAGATCCCACTGCCATTATCCCGAATCCGCATCGTAATTTGGTGGGGAGTATTAACCTGTGGGGAAACATTTGTAGAGTCGGTTGACTGGGTAACAATCCAGATAGTGGGGCGATAGTTGAGAGATTCTGCGGCGGTTTGAGTCCGGCGGTTGTAGGAAGATTCGAGGGCATCGATCGCATTCACCAGCAAATTCATAAATACTTGGTTCAACTGTCCTGCATAACACTCCACCAAGGGCAGGGCAGAATATTCTCGCACAACAATAATTTCGGGGTGATCTTGGTTGGCTTTGAGTCGATGTTGCAACAGCATCAAAGTGCTATCAATTCCTTCGTGTAGATCCACAGACTTAATGGCAGATTCATCAAGGCGGGAGAAATTGCGGAGGGAAATCACAATTTGTTGAATGCGTTCGGCTCCTACCTGCATCGATCGCATCAACTTCGGCAAATCCACCGTCAGAAAACCCACATCTATTTCTTGGGCAGCCTCTTGGACGGATGGGGGTAAATCCTCTTGATGATCTTGGACAATCTGGATGAATTTCAAAAGATCATCGGTGTACTGTTGAGCATAATTGATATTGCCATAAATGAAACTCACCGGATTATTAATCTCGTGGGCAATCCCCGCCACCATCTGCCCCAAACTAGACATTTTCTCGGTTTGTACTAGTTGAGTTTGGGTTTTTTGGAGTTGCACTACCAAGGACTGGAGTTGATCAGATTTTTTCCGAAGTTCAGCTTCCGAGTTACGCAGGGCGATTTCTGCCTGTTTGCGATCGGTAATATCGATCACCGTACCAAAAATTCCCGTCATCTGTGATTGCTCATCCCAAATAGGTTGGAACTTCCCATTGACATAACGAATTTTCCCATTACTCCACAGAATTCGATAGTCAATAGTAAAAGGCTGAGAATTTTTCATAAATAGTTGAAAAGCTTCGTTAACAGAGGTCTGATCATCGGCATATATTAGCTCGACAGACTCCTGATTAGTGGGAGGAATTGCCCTAGGTTCAAGTCCATAGATCCGGAACATCTCTTCAGACCAAATAGTTTCTTCAGTCAAAATATCTAACTGCGAACTACCCATATGAGCCACTTTCTGCGCCTCTGCTAAACTAGCTTCCCTAGCTTCCACCTCTCCCAAAGATTGGCGTAACTGTGCTGCCATCCGGCTAAAGGCCTCCGCCATAATTCCTAGTTCATCTTCCCGTTCAATAGGTAGGCTTTGATCCCAACTGCCATTTGCTACTGCTCTTGCTGCTGCTGCCAGTCGGATAATGGGTCGAGATAACCAATGGGAAGTCACCAAGCCGATCAAAGTTGCTACCACGGCGGCGAGGATACAGAGAATGATGGTCGATCGAGTATTTATCTCAATCTTGTTCATGAAATCTGCCTCTGGAACCACCACCACAATTAACCAATCCAGCCCTTGATCATTTTGGAACGGAACTACTTGCAAAAATTGTTTCTGGTTATTGAGGGAAAAATCTAGCTGTTGAGGCGTGTTGATCTTCTCTAAATTGCCAAAGGTACTCATCAAGTATTGAGTAGTGGCCTGAGTTATTGGATTGCCACTTTCTGCCGCTTTGACCCGTTGGGATTGATTATTCGCCAGCACCAAAGATGATTCCCGGGAACTCGCTACCAATAAGCCCGATCGCTCCACAATAAAAGTCTGCCCCGTCTGCCCAATTCTCAGGCTTTGTAAAAACTCTCCAATCTGAGACAGACGAATGGTACTGGCGAGGACTCCTTGAAATTTCCCCTCTGGATCAAAAATAGGTAGCCCGTGGGCAATCAATAGCGTCGGCTCCGAAAAATGGGAAAAAATCGCACTCCAAGCAGGTTTACGAGATTCGGACACAGCCTGATACCAAGGACGAAGACGGGGATCATAGTTTGGCGCACTTTTCAGTATTTGCCCCCGTTGCCCTTGCTGATTTAACAAATTAATTTGTAAGTTGTAGCCCGTACTAGGATCCGAGGACATGATCAGGATTCTTTCATCTTTGGTCTGATCCGTGGCAATGAAATTTCTCGCTTCGCTGCCAAAACCAATCATGTTCAGGTTGGGCGATCGCTTAGTTTGCCGCCACAGATAATCATTCCAAGACTGGGGATTAGCTATATTCAAAAAACCGAGGTTAATTGCATCCAGATTTGCTTCATTAATTAACTTGGGAGTGTCCAAATAACTGACCAGATTTTGATTAATTCTGGCGACAGTTTCTTGGCGGAGTTGACCAGCCACATCGTTAACCGCCCGTTGTCCATTCCGAAAAGATAACCACCCTACCAGCCCCACGGCGATCACAATTTGACTAACAAAGGGGACTATTAAAGCAATAGTAAATAGTCTTTGGACACGGTTTTGTTTAGAACTATTTTGTTTAGAGCTATGCTGAACAGCAAGGGGCGCATCTTTTGAAGAGCTAGTCTGGAGAGGATTTGCCATGGGATAGTTTGGATATTGTGGTTAGCTGTGGTGCTTAACTCCATGGGTGGGGCAGGGGGGAGCCGTTAGAGATCGATCGAGCCAGCCCACCGTTTGTTCAAATCTTGCTAGAGCCTCTTGGGGTTGATTTTTTAATAGAAATACTAAAGCTGCCGCTGCCTGTTCTCCAGCTCTAGCAGGACGGTTGGCTTGGAGACTGTGCCAATCTTTGGGAGTGATGGCGAGGCGATCGGCAAGGGCTTGAGCCAGTTCTAGGGTTGTCAATTCCTCTAGGGTCTTAGATGTTTGGCTAAGGGGAGTCATAGAAAAAACCTTGGTTAATTATGGTGTAAAGATAAATTGCTTTTGAAATTATGATGCTAGATCAAGAATCCCATGCATAGTGATGATGCGCTTAAATGTTCCTGATTTTAATCTGTCTCTACTTTCGGCATAGCCTTTAATCTTGGCATAGCTAGTGGTGACTAATGTCGATCCTACTATATCTCTAATTTCTAGTTCTCTCCCGCAAAAAAGCAAAAAGATGATTAGAGATAACTTAACTACGTCAATGAGAAGATTAAAAAGGTTAAAATTGATGGGATTTAACTTTTAAAATTCAATAGTTAAGTCAAATATCAAGTCCAATATGGATATTTAGACATTACTCTAGGAACTATGACTCCCATCACCACCGCAAATCTCCTCGAAAGCCTCCAATGGCGTTACGCTACCAAGAAATTTGACCCCAATAAAACTATTGCTGCGGAAACTTGGAGCGCTCTGGAGGAATCCTTGGTGCTTACTCCTTCTTCCTACGGGT
>Ga0335395_10003236_pt1 | contig 10121 bp, 8 predicted proteins | sample MAT02_FD_205744 | JGI IMG/M metagenome (GOLD analysis project Ga0335395, IMG submission 205744) | Freshwater microbial communities from Lake Fryxell liftoff mats and glacier meltwater in Antarctica - MAT-02 (spades assembly) (version 2) ...
ATCCATTGAAAAACTAGAATCACTGTTACATAAACTATTAAATGAAGGAGGACTAATTATGAAATGGAACCGAAAAATAAAAAATAAAGGTAACTTAGTTAATGCAGTTTAGATGTTTGACAGCTTAATGCAGATCCGGAGGCTCTGCCTCCTTTTATCTCGCAACTTACACGAGAGAGGACTGTAGGAGATGCTTAAGTTATTAAGTTTTCGATCCTTAGTGCGATCGCGCGTGCAGGTAGTTGTTAATTGCTTTGGCGATTTTTCCTTGCTCGTAGGAACTCATAGTGTGGGGTAGAGATATGCGAGAACCGCCAGAAACTAACAATCTGACTTCGTACCAAACATCACGATCCCGATCTTTTGTGCGATCGACTTCCACCCCATAAATCTCGCACAGAGAGTGTTGAATGACTTTACGTACCAACAAACCCCGCTGTTTGACAGTCAAAGTGTTTAAAGTTCCATCGAAGCTGTAGGTTTCATTATTCCCCAACACGAGGACTGCGACTCCCGCGAGCAACAAGATACCTCCTGTCCATCCCAGCCAGCGATCGTCTTGGCTTAAGCGCAGCAACCGACGTTTTGCATTTTTTACAAAAAAATTGATCTCAGAAGCAACAGCGTCTTTATTCCCCCAGTTAGTCGAGTTAGCAGTAAAAGGAACATCGCCAACACTCGTCAAAAGCACGACTTTGCTTTTATACCCGCATCTTTGAACTTTCGCTCCCCGCAAAGAATCAAGCTCAATTTCTTGGATGTTCGATCCCAGTAAATTCGCTCGCACAATCTGACAACTTCCTTTTTTTTCCTGCAATCGCTGGCAGATCAGGGTTGCTGTATGATAGTGAAAAGCCAGAGATATCAGCCCGCAGGTGATGAATAAACAACTGTAGAACCAAAAATTAAATATATTTTGAGTCTGAATGATTAGTTCACTTGCTGTGTGCTTGATTATTTTCATTTCATTCACCCTTTCATTCTAAAAATGATGCTACAAATCCACTTCCCGATCGAGCTATAGCGAATTGTTAAGTTATATATTATTTGAGGTTCGAGGGAGCGAAAGTATTTGTTATTCTACCCATAAGTTACGCTATTAAAGTGCGATCGACTTAATTTTTTAACCCAGATATTCGGGCTATACTCGCAGACTAGCCCAAAAATTGATGCGTAACTGCGATTCTACCCAATCCGCGCGAAAAACCCCTCGCTCTTACCGGGCGGTTGAAACGCATCCCAAACTTTCCTTTCGTTCTAGGCGAGAAGCACTAAAGAATCAAGGGGGTATTTCAGTCGGATTTTGTATTACTCATAGATTAGCTTAAATATTTCTCGCCTACAACTAATGTCGCGAGTTTACTTGCGCCTTGGTTGGATGTAGGCTGCGGCGCGCCGAACAATCTTAAATAAACGCAGAAAAATGTTAAAAAATCTCAGCAATTAGAGCTTTAGCTACCATCAACAGTTTTAGCAATCAAATATGAGACGGTGCGCCTAAAAATGACACAATTCTCTCATTTTTAATCCCGATCGCTGACTGGCGCGATGCTAAATTCAAATACTCGCAAATCAAGTCAACAGTTTTTTGCTGTTCTTTGCCGATCGCATTGCTTCCCAAGCAAACGCGATCGCCCCCCAACATCAACAAATCAACATAGTAGCTGAGATTCCCTTCGCTATCTGCTATTGCGTCTAATTCCACCGCACAAATATCGCGAGTTGAGCCTTGTGTAACGCGATTCAGCCACAAACCCCGTCGTTTAACGGTCATTTTGTCACAACTTTTATCAAAAATATAGATTTCATCTATTGCGCCATCCAACAAACACAGCGAGAACAACAGAAATATGCCTCCACCTATCCAATTTGATGCAAAGATAATTTGCAATAATCCAATTACGATGAAAGGAGAAATTAATAAAAAACCATCCCAGAAAGTACAAGTTTTAATTGTTAGTTGAGTTGGTGTTTGCTTGAGAACTTTCATAAGTCGATATTGGGATTTTACAAACAAGGTTATTTAGAAAGGAAAATTTAAGAAATTAAACATCTGCCATACTCCTCTGTTTCCAGAAGCGGCAATATAAAAATTTTCTAGAGTTTTGAATGAGAATTTTAGTTTTTCTATTATTTCTACAGAAAAGCTCTTAACTACAATTATTAAACAATTTTCTTTTCAGGTCAATTCATATAATTCATTAATTAAATTCATAAAAGTCATAATTATTGTATGTTGAGAGCGGGCAAGATGCCCAACCCCTACTCCCCACAAGAGTTTATTCAAACTTGGCTGTAAAGTTTAGATGTCGGATAATTAGGATTTAGATAAAACCCAGAAACCGGACTTTTTACCGAATTTGCGGATTACAACGAGGTATTTTCGCAAAAAAACCCGGTTTGGTTTCTTCAGTCGGAGTGTATCCAAGACTGCATCTGAACCTCACTTTCCCAGCATTCCCCAATAAGCCACGCCGTAAAGTTGAGCAGCCTGCATAGCTTCTTCGTCATAGCCTTGAGCTTTGAACAAAGTCTCGGCCTGTTTTAGATAGCCCATTGCTTGTTCTTTATTTTTTGTTTTGTCTTTAAGTATCAAAGCTAATCCCAATCTCAGGTGAGCATCAGCATCATTAGAATCACTTTTAATTGCAGTTTCCCAGTGGGTAATTTCTTCTTCTATAGTCTCCCATTTAAGTTCGTTAGAGTTGTCTGTGGGAAAGCCATCAAGACCGTAATTTCGGATATCCAAAAATGTCGCAATGACTTCGGCTTTTTTGTGCTTGCTTCCTAAACCAGTGCTGAAGGAAGAAGTTAGAGGAACACGCTGCTTACCTGAGTGCAACACAAGACAGACACGATAGGTATTGCTCTCGCTACTTGACATTTCCTGTATTTCCACACCTGAAATATCTTGAAGTAGGTGTTTGATAAGTTTCGTCTTGGCAATGAGTGGTTTATGCCGCTTGATAGTCATGTGACCGAGATTTTTGTCAAATGTAATTGTCTCAATCTCTACGAATATCATCAACAGCAAACCAACTACAGCAAATAAATAAACGAAAAAACTGCCAGAAGACAAACCCCCAAACAAACCGACCAATAAAAAACTCCCCCCAACAAATAGCTGTATCCAAAATGCGAACATTTCTACGAATTTTAGTTTATCTGATGTCTGTTTCATGATTTTATGTTTAATTGATTTTAAGTGGATGTGTATGTAGATTATTTAGCACTACCTTGGGTGATCCTCTTCGAGGGCTTCGCTAACGCCATTTTCGTATTGCCAATAGCCTTGACAGCATAAGCATCGCCCGGACGTACCTGTAAAGCTCTGTTAAAATTGATTAAAGCCGTTTGATAGTCTCCCTGTCCGTAGTAGGCATAGCCGAGTTTCATTGATTGTTTGAAGTCATCTTTTTGCTCTGCTACTGAAGAACGTTCAGAAGATGGCTGATAAACCGGAGATGATGCTTGAGTTGGTGATGGAGAAACATTAAACTCTATGCTAGAAGGATATGGCGATTCCGTGCTAGGATTCTGAGCATAATTGATATCTGCTCCAGAGTTAGTGGATGTTTGAAAGCTTGAAGACGCTTGTTTCAATAAACCCCCGCCTAATGATGTGACTAACCAGCCAGCAAGTACCACAAAAAAAGATTTTCTATTTTTGGGGTTGCTCCATTTTTTAATGTAGAAGAGGATACCGCCAATGTAGGGAATACACCAAAAAATGACTCCCCAAGCAACATCCTCTCTGAAAGCGTCAATTGATCCCAAAATAAAACCAATATAAGATAGAAGAAGACCGATCGCAAAAAATATGATTCCGAGGACTAAATTAATAGGCATTGTCAAGTTTTCCTGATTAAGTGAAGTTATTTTGCAAATACTTAACAAAAGGAACTAAAATTATTTGCAAACCCAAAGTTTTAGTTCTTGTTGCTGTGTTAAAAATAGAGTAGCGGTGAAAACAGTCCGATCGCGCACAGCGAATGTTAGGATTTTGGTTAGGAATTTGACTAGGAACTCGATCGCGACTGCCACAAATGACACCCTCAACCCTCGATCGACCAGAAGAACCTTTTACACGGGCTACCCGCGACTGGGACATCGAAAAGCTTTACAGCGACTTAGCAAACGCCAAACAAGAATTTGCCCCCCACACCAGAAGAGGGCTGACACCCGTGGAAAAAAGGCACTTGTGCGGCTTGCTGTGCGGTTGCAGCCCGGCCGAAATGGCGGCACTTCTCAACAAACAAATCAAAGGTGTAGAGGTTGACTTATCCAAAACTTTGTATCGATATATAGAAACGCTGACAAATCGGCCGAGAAATGCTCTCAAAAATTGGAGAGATGCGATCGACTGGCTGGACATAGCCGGGTATAAAAAACAACTAAAAACCTCATCCGGCGCAACCTTAAAAGCCACTCTCCAGCATTCAGACAGCATTCTATCCGCCGCCATCAGTCCCGACGGACAATTACTTGCAACAGGTTCCCACGACAGTACAGTGAAAATTTGGAGTTTGCACAGCGGGGAACTGTTGCGGACTATTTGCGGACATTCAACAGCCGTGTTGCTAGTTGCTTTCAGTCCCGCTAGCAAAACGCTGCTGACACGATCGCGCGCGGGTACTGTCAAACTCTGGAACCTGCAAAACGGCCAACTGCTAAAGCGTTTAGCAGACGTACACCGCCACGAATCCGTCGCTGTGAGCCCCGACTGGCAAATTTTGGCGATCGGCACCACCAGAGGCACTGTCAAGCTTCAGCACCTCAACAGCGGCCAACTGCTGCAAGTTTTGGAAGGCTATCAAGGAGATGATATAAGTGCGATCGCCCTGAGTCGCAACGGCAAAATGTTAGTAGCCAGCGGGTTGAATGCAGCCAGCGGTTTCTGTCGCGCCACCGTCACTTTGTGGGAACTGCCGGGGGGAGAAGTGAGGCGAACGTTTGGCAGCGAAAATTATGTAGCAATTACTCCCGATAGCGAAATTCTTGTCAGTTACGGCAACAAAAATATCGCCCTGTGGAATTTGCAAACAGGCGAATTATTGCATTCTCTGGAAACAGGAATTCGCATCACTTCCGCCGCCATTAGCCCCGACGGGAAATATTTTGCGGTGGGATGTTTTGACGGTACTGTCAGACTTTGGAATCTTGGCGGCGAATTGCTGCAGTCTTTGGAGGGAAATTCGGGCCCTGTGTCTGCGTTGGCGATCGGGCATTTGGGCGAAACTCTGGTTAGCGGCAGCGAGAATGGTGTAGTTAAACTTTGGCAGTTGCGAATTTAATATTAATCTCAATAATTATTGCTAGAATCATTTATTTTATAGCAATTATTAAAACTCGTAAATCCATGTCAAGACACGGCATTGCCGTTTCCCTACAAGAATTAGGACACGGCAATGCCGTTTCCCTACAAGAATTAGGACACGGCAATGCCGTTTTCCTACAAGAATTAGGACACGGCAATGCCATTTCCCTACAAGAATTAGGACACGGCAATGCCGTTTTCCTACAAGAATTAGGACACGGCAATGCCGTTTCCCTACAAGAATTAGGACACGGCAATGCCGTTTCCCTACAAGAATTAGGACACGGCAATGCCGTTTCCCTACAAGAATTAGGACACGGCAGTGCCGTTTCCCTACAAGAATTAGGACACGGCAGTGCCGTTTCCCTACAAGAATTAGGACACGGCAATGCCGTTTTCCTAGAACAATTAGGACACGGCAGTGCCGTTTCCCTACAATTATAATTGATATAAAATACCGAAATTAGGTAGGGACACAGCACTGCTGTGTCCTCATTCTTGTCACTGTGTCCTGATTTTTGTCGCTGTGTCCTGATTTTTGTCGCTGTGTCCTGATTTTTGTCGCTGTGTCCTGATTTTTGTCGCTGTGTCCTCATTTTGGTGGCTGTGTTCTAATTTTTGTCGCTGTGTCCTCATTTTGGTGGCTGTGTTCTAATTTTTATCGCCGAAAATCAAACGGCTTTTCTAAGCAACAAAAACCAGCGTTCCCTGGTTGGATTCCAAAGTATCGCCCATTTGCGTACCGTCGTGAAAAGCACCCAGAATTACCTCGCTAGTTTTGCCGATCGCGATCGCACCGCTAGCATCAATCCCGATCGCCCCAAAATCCCGTTTGCGATCGTCAGCTTCCGCAAAAGAACGATCAAAAGCAGCCTTCAAACTCAAACCATCCGTTACCCGAATCACAATCCGCGCCGCCAAACACTCATCCATAATGTGCTCGCCGATACCCGTACAGCTAACCGCCGCATTACCAGTCGCGTAATTTCCCGCCGGCATCGCCGAGTCGCTAACCCGCCCGATCCGTTCAAAACCCTTGCCGCCAGTCGAAGTTCCAGCAGCCAAACGTCCCTCGGAATCCAAAGCTACAACTCCGATCGTACCAACACCCGCAGGTTCCGCAACCACAGTAGCCATTGCTTTGTTAAAATTGCCTTGGCGTTCCTGCATCCACTCGTGCAAACGCAAATCCGTCATCGGATCGTAAATCGGCAAATGAAGTTCTCGCAGCAATTCCGCCGCCCCAAAATCAGACAATACCCGATCGTCCGAAGCCTGCAAAAACTTAGCAAGTTCGATCGGATTTTGAACCCGAGAAACATTAATCGCGCCGCTGAAACGCTGCAGCAAACCGTCCATCAGCGAAGCACTCATCCGAATTTGCCCGTCCGACTGCACCACAGAACCGGTACCGGCATTAAATCGCGGGTCATCTTCCAACAACCGACAGCCTTGTATCACCGCATCTACCGCACTCGCACCGTCTTTGAGCAGCGGATAAACTGCCCCCAAAACATCATAAAGCGATTTGCGAACCGCCTCAATTCCGCCCTTACTGTGTAGAGAACTACCGGCACCGCCGTGAATAACTAACTTTGGTTGCACTTGTTGCGATGCCATATTTTTAACCTTAAAATTTTTCTTTTGCAATCTTAGCTTTTGTTTGGCAAAGAGCAAAACATTCTTAATTTTCTGTACTGTTGCGACGGCGGCGACAGCGTTCCGAACAGTATTTCACCTCATCCCAGCAGTCGGCCCATTTTTTGCGCCAAGTAAAAGGTCGATCGCACACAGGACACATCTTAGTCGGTAAATCGGACTTCGATCGCTGCTTAATCATGCTAATTTTGACAATACACTATCTTAAATTATCCGCGTTAATCCGCGTTATACCATTTTTCTAAAGATATGCTATGGATGAAGTCTGAGCCCCCCCGCGAGTTCGGGGGGGGGTTGGGGGGGTAATATCTAGCGCTACTTTATGAAATTGGTATTAATCTACATTTAATCTGCGGTTTTCCGATAAATCAAAGATTTATGCAATAACTATAATTCAGCTATCTCCCAGTAACAATGGTCGCAACGGCATTAACCAACATCCGAATCGTCTTAGTCGAACCCGCAGGGCCATTAAACGTGGGATCAGTAGCCCGAGTGATGAAAAATATGGGTTTGCGCCAATTAATTTTGGTAAATCCCCAGTGCGATCACTTAGGGGAAGAAGCCCGATTGATGGCTGTGCGCGCTGCTGACATACTGGAAACAGCGAAGGTAGTTGAGAGTTTGCCTGCTGCTTTGGTAGGATGTGTCAGGGCGATCGCCACTACAGGAGACGACAGTCGATCGCACCCAACCAAGCTAGAAGATCCAGCATCCGCCTTGCCTTGGTTGCTAGAAGCCCCCAGCGCCCTAATTTTTGGTCGAGAAGACTGCGGCTTGACTAACGCCGAATTAAACCGCGCCCAGCGCCTGATCCGCATTCCCAGCAGCGATGCTTACACTTCCCTAAATCTCGCTCAAGCAGTCGCTATTTGCTGCTATGAATTGTATCGCGAGGAAGGAAGAAGGAAGAAGGAAGAAGGAAGAAGGAAGAGGGAAGAAGGAAGTTCGGCAGCGGATTTTGTAGCGGATTTAACGGATGTCACGGATGTCACGGATGCTACCCGGAGAAGGAAAAAGTCCGAGGGAATATTTTCCCAATCTCCGCCTCTCCCAATCTCCGCCTCTCCCACTCCGCCCAGCAGTGCTCCGCTGGAAAATTTAGAGGGATATTACCAGCAACTAGAAACCCTGCTGCTGAAAATTGGATATTTGCAGCCGCAGACAGCAGCGAGTCGGATGGAAAAGTTTCGGCGTTTGTACAATCGCGCCTATCCGACAGTGGATGAAGTCGCTATGCTGCGGGGCACTCTCCGCCAAACAGATTGGGCAATAAAAAATTACGGGCGATCGCCAGTTTCTGATACTGTGGATGCGTTGCCGGAAAATCCAGCGGATAGCTAGGAGAAATGCCGATAATTTGGGATGTAAGATTGAGGCTTGTTGGCGATCGAACTTTCTTGGTATCAGAAACCGCGTTTCTTGCCGGGAAATTAGCTTAGGACAAATCCCAAACTTGTACTTATAGCCTTTCGAGCTCTCATATGAGGTACTATCCGGCATAGGGCATAGGGCTATGGGCATAGGGCTATGGGCATAGGGCATAGGGCATAGGGCTATCCTCACTTTTTTGAGAACCGCTATAGCGAAGCCGAAGTATCCCAAACTTGTACTTAGCGAAGCCCAAGTATCCCAAACTTGTACTGGGCGAAGCCGAAGTATCTAAAATTGATTGGCCAGCAACCTAAAAAATCTTAAACTTGAAATTTACAGTGCAGAAGGAGTAAGACGTGGCAGAGCGGTTTCCCAAACGATCGGTATTATCAGTTATGTCCTCGATAGCCTCTGCCAACTCCGAGCCAAAACCGCCTAAATCGGGCAAAGCAACTGAGTCTGGCAAATCCGGCCGCCGCCGCCCGCCTCAACCGCCAAACGGCCCAGAAATTCCAGCATCCGAACCTGCCCCTTTGTCACCGCAACCAAGCCGCGTCACTAGAATTAGAGCCAATTCTCCCGCGCCTTCCCCCGAAGAATTGAATGCACAGGACTTTTTGTCCGATCCCAAATCGGCAATTAATCCTAGAAAACCCAAAACTACCAAAATTGGGGAGGCGAAGAGTCGCAAACCTCGCAAAAAAGGTCTCGCTGCTGTGGATATGTTCGAGTTTCCCGAACCGAATTCCCCTGTCAGCACTCCCGCCAGCAATCCCATCAACGAGCCCCAAACTACAACTACCCGCACACCCCGCAAAAGTCGCTCCAGTTCGTCCCCAGTGGCTATTCCAGAGCTGGAAATAGCCCCAAAGGTCAAAAAAGCCCCCGTGCCGAAACCGCGCCCCCAAGGGAGCCAGAGAGCGGGCAAAAAATCTGCTGTTCCCAGGGTGCCGCCGTTGGTGTACGCTACTCGGTTGCTGATTTTGGGAGTTGGGATTGCGGTGATTTGCGGTACGCTGCTGTCGGTGGCGAATGCTGTGAATCGATCGACTGTAGCGACACAAGAAACGCCCGCACAGCAAAAAAACTCAGCCGACAGCGCAGTTGCAGCCCCGGCTTCTGAAGCCCTGCAACTGAATCAAGAATTAGGAGCTTTGAAAACACGAGTTCAGGTGATGGCAACAGAAAATCCTACCTTAAATGCGGGGATATTTTTAGTTGATTTAGATACTGGAAGCTACTTAAATTTTAACGGCGACGTGCCTTTTTCTTCAGCTAGCACGATTAAATTGCCTATTTTAGCAGCTTTTTTCCAAGCAGTTGATGAAGGCAAAGTGCGGTTAGATCAGGTGCTGACGCTGAAGCCGGAACACATTGTGGGCGGTTCTGGGCAGATGCAGGACGATCCGCAGGGCACGAAATATTCGGCCTTGGAAGTTGCCACAAAGATGATTGTAATCAGTGACAATACGGCGACAAATATGATGATTGAATTGTTGGGAGGTGCTGAGGTTTTGAATCAGCATTTTGCGACTTGGGGTTTGAGGGCGACGGTGCTGCGAAATAAGTTGCCGGATTTGGAGGGAACTAATACTACTAGCCCGAAGGATTTGATTAATATTATGGCGCAGATCGATCGCGGAAATTTGGTTTCTGTTAAATCGCGCGATCGCATTTTGCAAATTATGCGGCAAACAAAAAACGATACTTTGCTACCGAGAGGTTTGGGGGAAGGTTCAGTTATTGCTCACAAAACGGGTAATATTAATAC
>Ga0335395_10003237_pt1 | contig 10121 bp, 11 predicted proteins | sample MAT02_FD_205744 | JGI IMG/M metagenome (GOLD analysis project Ga0335395, IMG submission 205744) | Freshwater microbial communities from Lake Fryxell liftoff mats and glacier meltwater in Antarctica - MAT-02 (spades assembly) (version 2) ...
TTCGCCCGGTCTGCTTAAGGAAGTGTGTTACATCGCTCCGATCTTAGCTTTCAGTAAATCATTCACGATCTGCGGTGAAGCCTTTCCCCTTGTCATCTTCATGATCTGACCAACCAAAAAGGCAAAAGCCTTATCTCGGCCTGCTTTAAAATCGACAACCGATTGCGGGTTCTCAGCCAACACCTGATCCACCAACTTCGTCAATTCGCCCTGATCATTCAGTGGGGCGTAATCCGGATTTTCTGCCACAATTTCTCCAGGATCTTTGCTTGGATGAATCACCATGTCATCCGCCACTGCTTTTGCAATGCGTCCGGTAATCGTATTGTTTTCGATCATGTTCACAAGCTTAGCAACGTTTGCTGCAGGAATTCCTGCATCGAGAATGTTTTTTCCTGTGTCCTTAAAACGACCGGCAAATTCCACAAGAATCCAGTTGCACAGAATACGCGCATTAGGGCATAACTTCGAAGCTTCTTCAAAATAATCAGCTAATTTCTTATCCAAAGTAATCGCAAAGGCACTATGGGCCGGTAATCCCAATTCATTAACGTAACGGCGCTCGCGCTGTAGGGGCAATTCAGGCAGCTGGCTGCGGATCTCTTCAATATAAGCATCCGTTAAGATAATAGGCACCAAGTCAGGTTCAGGAAAATAGCGGTAATCCGCTGCTTGTTCTTTGCTGCGCATCAACACAATTTCGCATTTCTCTGGATCCCAGCGGTAGGTTGCCTGCGCAATCACTTCTGTAAAAGGCTTGTTCGGGTGAGCAAGATACTCTTTGATTTGACGTTTCACTTCCGCTTCAAGCGCTAGCTGCATGTTGCTAAAGGAGTTCATATTTTTAATTTCGCTTTTTGGACGAAGCTCTTTTTCGCCTTTAAGCCGCACAGAGATGTTCGCGTCAACACGCAAAGATCCTTCTTCCATGTTACAGTCAGAGACATCAATGTACTGCAAAATTGCTTTGACAGCACAGGCATAAGCAGCAGCTTCTGCCGGCGAATGAATACAAGGTTCTGACACAATCTCGATTAAGGGGACTCCGGCGCGGTTGTAGTCGACTCCAGCAAAATTAGAGAAGTGCTTCAACATACCAGCGTCATCTTCAAGATGCACGCGGTTGACGGCAAACGTCATTTCCTGACCATTCACTTCAGCTGTAATGCTTCCACCAAGGACAATCGGCTCTTCAAATTGTGTGATTTGGAAATTGCGCGGACTATCCGGGTAAAAGTAAGATTTACGATCGAATTTACTGAATTTAGCGACGGTGGCATTAATCGCACAGCCAAACTGCACAGCCTTGCGCACGGCTTCTTTATTGAGCACAGGGAGAGCTCCTGGCTGGGCCGTGCAGACCACCGAAATATTCGTATTCGGTTCGTCACCAAAACGGTTAGGGGCCCCACTGAATAATTTGGATTTTGTGTTTAACTCGACGTGAATTTCAAGTCCGATCACTGTTTCCCAGTTTTCATAAATGCTCATGCGGTCCTCACAAGTTCGGGAATAGCGGTGTATGTTGGATTTGCCTTTTCAAAAGTCATGCCAGCTTGAATGACGCGTACATCGTGCTTTTGAGGGCCAATTAATTGTAAGCCCATCGGCTTACCATCGCTGGAAAATCCGTCGGGTATACTAATTGCAGGTAGTCCTGCCAAATTGATAGGGATGGTATAAATGTCTTCCAAATACATTTGTAAAGGATCTTTGATCGATCCAAGTTCAAAGGCAGCGAATGGACTTACAGGTGTCGCAATCAGATCGCATTTTTTGAAGGCTTCTTTATATTGGTGAATCATCAGCGTACGTACTTTTTGCGCTTTTTGATAATAAGCGTTCTTATAGCCAGAAGAGAGGACGAAGGTTCCCAGTAGAATCCGGCGTTTGACCTCTTTTCCAAACCCTTCTTCTTTAGAAAAGTCGTACACCTCATCCAAGGTTTTAGCTTTAGCTGAACGTTTGCCATAGCGAATTCCGTCAAAGCGCGCGAGATTGGTGGAAGCCTCCGCTGTCGCCAAGATGTAATAAACAGCAATCGAATACTTCATGGCACTTAAGTCAACATCGACAATTTCCGCGCCTAGCTTTTTAAGAGATTCTAAGGACTTGTCAAATACTTGACGAGGCTCTTCAGCAAGTCCTTTAAGAAACTGCGATGGTACACCGATTTTCATACCTTTGAAATCTTTCGGATTTTCAAGATAATTTTCGGATTCCATAGGCATGCTTGTGGAGTCTCTTTCATCATGTTGACCGAGCACTTCCATGACAAGTGCGGCGTCAGCTGCGGTGTATGTCAATGGGCCAATCTGGTCGAGAGAAGAACCGTAGGCAACGAGTCCAAATCGGGAAACTCTTCCATAAGTAGGTTTAAAGCCAACAATACCGCAGAAGGCTCCCGGAAGTCTAACAGACCCCCCTGTGTCACTGCCTAGAGCAATCGGACACATCCTTGCAGCTACAGCAGCAGCAGAACCCCCTGAGGATCCGCCTGGGACACATTTTAGGTTCCATGGATTTTGTGTCGGTTGAATAGAGGAATTTTCTGTGGAAGATCCCATCGCAAATTCATCGAGATTGGTTTTGCCGATGATAATAGCGTCTTCGGCCTCTAAGAGTTCTACAACGGTCGAGCTGAAAGGAGCGCGGTAATTGCTTAGAAATTGAGAGGCGCAGGTGGTGAGCTCGTCTTTCACATGAATGTTATCTTTGATGGCTATCGGGATGCCTGCGAGTTTACCCAGTTTTTGACCGGCAGCGCGCTTGGCGTCGAGTTCTTTTGCTTTAGCAAGAGCTCTCTCGTTGAAAACGGCCAGAAAGGCCCCTACTTGCTTGTCGTAAAGATTGATGCGATTTAAAAAGTAGTTGACGATTGCTTCTGCAGACGTTTCCCCTTTTAAAAACTTATCGCGGATTTCGATTGCGCTAAGGCTATACATGGTCATCTCTTAGGGTTAGCTTTGTTTGATAACGGTAGGAACGCGAACGAGGCCACCGGTGTGGGAGGGAGCGTTATTCAGGAAGTCGTCTCTAGACAAGAGGTCGCGGACAGTGTCTTCACGAGTCACATTGACCATGTCATCCAGAACCTGGTTGCACGGAGAGATGTGATCGACCTCGATTTCTTGAAGTTGCTCGACATAGTTTAATATTTTTTTGAGGTCTGTAAGAATGCTTTCTTGCTCTTCTTCGGAACAGTCGATCCTGCACAGTTTTGTCAAATTTTTAATTGTTTCTTTATCAAGAGTACTCATTAATATTTTCCTGAAGGGTTGAATCACATGAATCACAGATAAGGGATATTACCAACTGCGGACAAAATAAAAAAGAAAAAAGAGTGGGGAGGGTGATAGGAGACAGGCTAGAGAAAAAGGAACAGGATATGAAGCATCGGGCAGGATACGTAGGATAGGTGTCACCACTTACCCTACGTATCCTGCCCGATGCTTCATATCCTGTTCTTTTTTATTAGGTGCTCGAAGCAACAACTTCAACCGCCAAAGGGAACTATGCTAAAACTTCGTCTTCTTCAGATTCGTCTTCGCCGCTAGCAAGAGCTTCATCTGCTGATTCTTCAGATTCTTCATCAGCAGTAGCTAAAACTTCGTCTTCGTCAGATTCGTCTTCGCCGCTAGCAAGAACTTCGTCTGTTGATTCTTCAGATTCTTCATCAGCAGTAGCTAAAACTTCGTCTTCGTCAGATGCGTCTTCGCCGTTAGCAAAAACTTCGTCTGTTGATTCTTCAGATTCTTCATCAGCAGTAGCTAAAACGTCGCCTTCTTCTGACTCTTCTTTGCGAGTTGCGATAACTTCTTGTTTTGTCGTGCTTTCGTTGTCTTTTTCGCTGCATGAGCAAGCAAGTTGTTCTTCTTGAATCGGTAAGATAACCATTTCTTCGTCGGCATAGGATCCAGCAGAAGCTACACAAGCGATAGCACATAGGCCAAATAATCTTCTCATCATAGGGTGTCTCCATTAAGTGTTAAATTAAATTTCAAATTCCATTTTGCTTCTCAAACTGGAAGGGGCATAGTACAGCAGGAAAGAGATAAACGTCAATATTTTGTAATTATATTGTGATTTACCAGATTAATTACATTGGGTGCATGTCTCAAACATTCTGCTAGAAATTTATTTATAGATATGATATCCTAAGTCCTTAATTCTACAAAAGATGTAATATTATGATGGATTTTTGCGATTTAACTTATGAAGAACTTAGCACTTGGCTAAAAGGCCAAGGGGAAAAAGAGTTTCATACTAAGCAGCTTAGGAATTGGGTTTATGAAAAGTCGACTTTTGATTGGGAGCAAATGACGAATATCAGCAAAGATCTTCGTCAAAAGTTGGCAAAAGCGTTTCGTTTGCCTGTTCTTGAGCTCGTTAAAGTACAACCTTCTGACGATTTAGAGACTTATAAGTTTCTTTGGAAGCTTAAAGAGGGGAGTTTTGTGGAATCCGTACTGATTTGCTCGGGAACACGCCGTACTGTTTGTGTGTCCTCGCAAGTTGGGTGTCCTGCAAAATGTGCTTTTTGCGCTTCAGGAAAGCAAGGGTTTTTCCGTAATTTACGTCCTTCAGAGATCGTTGAGCAGGTTCTGCATATCAATAAGTGGTTAGAAGCACGCAACGAGCGTGTGTGCCACATTGTTTATATGGGAATGGGCGAGCCTCTTAAAAATTATGACCCTGTAGTTAAGTCTATTCGCTTATTTAGTGATCCGCATTTACTCAATATTTCTCAGCGCCGTATGACTGTTTCGACAGTGGGTGTGGTCGAGGGGATTAAACGTTTGACCTTTGAAGGGTTAAAAGTGAGCTTGGTTCTATCGCTACATGCGCCAAATCAGTTGATCCGCCAGAAAATTATTCCATATGCGCGTAAGTATCCTTTAGATACGATTATGAAGGCGATGGATGAATATGCGTCTAAGACCAAGCGCGACATCACTTTTGAATACACGATGATTGCCGGTATTAATGACCATCCGGATCATGCTCATGAGTTAGCTCATCTTTTATTGGGCAAACAGTGTACCGTGAACTTGATTCCTTATAATCCGGTGCCGGGAATTAGACTGCAGAGACCAGATAAAAAGGCGATCAAGCAGTTCCGCGCTGTGCTTTTTGGGTCGAAGATTGTGAATACGTGCCGTTATACGAAGGGTGATGATATTGCAGCAGCCTGTGGGCAGCTGGCGATGCATGAAACACCACTCGCACCGGCACCTAAAGAAGAAGTGCCTTCAGCTCTGAAGCTAATCTCTGCTTAAAAAAACAAGATTAATTTATTCGTTACAAGCGTTGAAATCAATCTTGTTCGTTTCCCTTATGTCTCTTCGAAGATGGGCTTAATACGCACCTTCTCAACCGACTTCTCATCCGAACTCAAGACTTCAAGCTCAAAGTCCGTGTGATGAATCGTAAAGCCCTTCGATGGAATCGTTCCAGCGCAGTAATAAATATATCCGCTGATCGTATCGTAATTCTCATTTTGCGGAATGGTGATGTCAAGCTGCTCTTCCACATCGAGCAAGTTCATACGGGCATCCACAATCCAGGAGCCATCAGGAAGGGTTCTAAATAAATCTTCTTCATTATCATACTCATCAGCAATTTCGCCCACAATCTCTTCTAGGATGTCCTCGATTGTCACAATCCCTTCGGTACCCCCATACTCATCAACAACGATGGCCAAGTGCACTTTCTTTTTGCGGAATTCTTGCAAAAGAATCGAGAGTTTCTTTGTTTCAGGCGCATATAGAACACTTTTCTGAATGGATTCAATCGGAGCCTGCAAAATTTTAGGGTCCTGCCCGTTTTGCTCATACTCCATGTACTTCGCAAGCACGTCTTTATACATCAAAACACCGATCACGTTATCCACGGTATTGCGATAAACGGGTGTTCGACTGTAACCTTCGGGTTCTAGCAAGCGTGCAGCCTCTTTAATGGTGGTATCGGCCGATAAGCTGAAGAGGTCGACACGAGGAACCATGACCTCTCTTGCAATCCTGTCGCGGAAGGTTAAAACAGACTCGATGAGTTTTTTGTCGTGCAGCTCAATTGTGGATCCAATGCGCGCTTTTTGAATGAGCTCAATGATCTCTTGCTTGACTTGCGTTACAGGTTCTTGAATGTGGTCAATGTAGATAAGCCGCGAAACGGATTGCGAGAGCTTAAGGAAAATAAAGGAGACAGGAAACGATAGAAACAAGAAAAGAGAGCTAATGGGTGCAGATAAGCGGAAGGCTGCTTCCGGAAATCTTGTCCCAAAAAGTCGCGCTAGATAGTCCCCGATCAAGAATGAGAAGAAAATAAAAAGAACAAAACTCAACACGATCCAAAACCATGACACGGGCTGAATGAGCCATCGTCCATCGAATGTCAGCGTGCTTTTGAATAGGTCTGTTTCAATTAGGAAAAAGACAGCTGTTGCTGCATAGCAAAAACGGGTGATGTTTTGTGCACAAATGCAGGAGAAAAAGATCCCTTCAAATTCGCGATGAGGGAAAAAAAAGGTGTGAAAACGACGATAAAAAAAGAGAGCACTGATCGAATTGATCTGCTTTTTTGAATTTTTACTTCTGATCGTGCGTAGAGCACTGGTCATAGCTGTCAAAAAAAAAGTACTTACTAAAAAGAAGAGATTCAAGAAAAACAAAGAAATAAGTAACAAGTCTACGTCTCCAACAAATTGTTAACATGCAGCGCAATTCCCAGTTCATCGACGCGGGCGACATGACGCCGTTCGGCTTTTCTCATTAAAGCGCGATCTTTTACCCTTATATCATCATAGCCCATCAGATGCAAGAGTCCATGTATAATATAGAGTGTGAGCTCGCGTTCGGCAGGAATGTCATGGGTTTTTCCGTATTCGATAGCTGTATCGGGGCAGACAAAGATTTCACCGAGAATGCGCTCTGGCTCTGATTCACCGTCCATAGGAAACGACATGCAATCTGTAGGGCTTGGGTCATTAAAAAAATCGTCGTGAAGTTGGCACATGGCTGCATTGTCCACAAAATGAACGGTGACTTCAGCGCATAATTGATTTTCATGCTCAATAACTGTTTTGACAATCTTTCTGATGGCAGGTTTTAATATTTTAAGGGACTTCTGTGTATCGAAAATGTGGATTTTCATATTAGACCTCTTTCGAAATTCCATTTGCCTAGTAAAATGATTTTTTTCGGCATTCGTATATTTCCGAAATGAAAAATTAGCTTGAAGTCTATTTTTGTATTTTAAAAAGGGAATTGTTTAATTCCCTTTTTAAAGCTGATTTTATGGAAGAATCGGTGTTTTAGGCAGACCTGTAACACTTTTGTTCTCGTTTACATCCCAACGACCCAATTTTTTTAGGACGTCAACGCGTTCGAAACGTTTTAGAACATTGCGTTTTTTTGCGCCTTTGTTTGATTTTCCAAAGCTTGTATGTCTAGACATTTTTTCTCTATCCTCTTAAATTATCTGATCTTAGGAATATACGCTTGTTGTGCAATGTCACCCGTTAGTGCGTTTGCATGCTCTTTAAAACCTAAAGTTAAAGCGTCTTTTTTTGAACCTGTTTTTGGCGATGGTGCGCGACATTTACGAGGTGATGCACTTCGTCTTTCGGCTTGCTTACTGATACGTACCATTGTTATTTCTCCTCATTGCTTGATTAAGGACGGATTATAGGAGAAAATGGATTAATGTTGCAAGTAATTAGTGTGGAAAATTACGAGCAGATTACGCAGAGAACAAAAGGAATAGGATATGAGGATTGGGCACGAGACGCAAGATAAGTGTTATCATTTATCCTGCGCCTCCCATAGGTATAAACCCTTTATTACAAGTTGTTTGAGTTAAGGGTGCTGCGTGAGAAAAGGGTAAAAAAACACCGAATAAGAAAGAATCACAGGAGCGAAACCAAATTTTAACGCCAAGATGCAGGGTGCAAAGAAAAGAAAAAAAACAAGATAGACAAGATAGGCAAGATAAGTTTAACCACCTACCATTCAAAAGACTTTTTAGTAAGTTTTTGAATGGTAGGTGGTTAAACTTATCTTGCCTATCTTGTTTTTTTTCTTTTCTTTGGGTCTTAGGCACTTTGCGCTAAAATTTGGTTTCCGTGGCATATGTTATTGTGATTAAGCATTTAATGATTAATACGTTAAATCCGAGTTTTCCTGGTTAGATTGATGCGTATGCCTGCGTCTCCTGCCCAATCCTCATATCCTATTTTTTTCTTTTGTTTGATAGGAGTTTTAATAAAATACTTTATGTAAAGTCAAGCCATGAGCCGCCGCCGCCACCCCCGCAAACTCTCTGTTTTTATTTTCAATTAAAGCGCGCATATCCGTACGTTTTAATTTACCACTTCCTACGCACAAAAGTGTACCCACAAGGTTTCTGACCATTTTATAAAGAAAATGCGTTCCCGTAATTTTGAAACGTAACCTGTCTTGTTCAATCTCACTAATTTCAATACCGGAAACCGTTCTGACATAAGAATCGTAAGTAAAATTTTTCCTAACATTACAAAAGGAACTAAAATCACGAGTTCCGACCAATTCCTTCGCTGCTAATAGCATGTTCTCCACATTCAATGGGTAGGGGTAATGCCAGGAATAAAAACGGTGTTGAGGGATTTGCACGGGGCCATAACAGACGTGATAATGATACTCTTTTCCCAAACACTCGATTGTTGGATGGAAATCAATTTTCCCCTCTTCAACACGGCGAACAATCAAATCTTTTGGTAGAAGACGATTAAGACTGCCTTGGAGGCGATATAAATCGATCGGTTGATTTGAGATAAAATTGACGGTTTGGGCAGAGGCATGGACGCCAGCATCTGTTCGGCTTGCTGCTTGAAGCCCGATTTTTTCATTAAGGATCTTTTCAAGCACGTCTTGAAGGGTTTGTTCAATACTCGGGCCGGCGCCTGCTTTCTGCCAGCCCAGATAACGAGTGCCATCGTAGGCTATCGTTAAAACGATATTCATATTGGAACTTCTTATCCTCTTTCCACTACAAATTGCTGAATGCCTTCCATAAAGCGTTGGATAGCGAGCATCACAAGAACCATGGCCATTAGACGTTCAAGCGCGTTCAAGCCGTTTGTCCCAAGGTAGCGTTTGAGTCGATGGGCAAAGAGAAGGACGATCAAAGCGCACACCCAAGCAACCACTATTGCTTCAATCATTACGGAGGCGCTCGGTTCCATGTGCGCATACAACATGATGGTGGCTAAAAGAGAGGGACCCGCAATAAGAGGAACAGCTAAGGGAATAATAAAGGGTTCGCCCCGGGGTAAGTTTGCTCTAAAACTATTGTTGGCAGGAAAAAGGATTTTGAGGGCGGTGATAAATAAGACCAAGCCTGAAGATAACTTAACAGTGGTATCCGAAATTTCAAGAATGGAGAAAATATACTCACCAATGTAGTTGAATAAGACCATCAAAACAAAAGCGATCAGCATTTCACGAATTAGGATAACGATTTGCCTTCTCGGTTCAACCTCTTTCATCACTTTGAGGTAGGAAGGAATGTTCCCTACGGGATCCATAATGATGAAAAGCACAATAATAATAGAAAAAAGTGATAGAGAATGATCAATCATTGTTAATTCCCTTTAAAATTTTTTAGAAATAGAGAAACCCCGTTAACGAGCATTTCCGTCGAAATAAATGCGAGAATCATGCCCATCAATTGCTCGAGAGCGACAAGTCCGCGTTTTCCAAATACTCTTTGAAGATAAGGACCAACTGCAAGTACAGACAGTATTCCGACCCAGGCAACAAGAATCGCTGCAGTAATTTTGAGTTGGTTGTTCTCGATGCGAGAATAAAGCATAATCATCGCCATTAACCCAGGACCTGTCAGGATAGGTGTGGCAATAGGAACAATGAAAGGTTCAGCCTTTGGTTTTTGAATGTCAGTAGGCTGCTCGACATTAAAAATCATTGAAAAAGCGACGATCAGCAGGAGAGATCCCCCGCAAAGTGTTAAGGCATAATCTTGAATGTTCAAAAGACCAAGAAAAAACTCTCCAAAAAATTGAAAGAAAAGGGCAATGAGTAAAGCGAAAATTCCCTCACGGATCATAATGCGTTTTTGTTTGGCAA
>Ga0335395_10003240_pt1 | contig 10117 bp, 8 predicted proteins | sample MAT02_FD_205744 | JGI IMG/M metagenome (GOLD analysis project Ga0335395, IMG submission 205744) | Freshwater microbial communities from Lake Fryxell liftoff mats and glacier meltwater in Antarctica - MAT-02 (spades assembly) (version 2) ...
GGACGACGGAGGCGGGGAGGCCGCGGCCGAGATCGTCGTAAAGCAGGACAAACTTGACCCGCCGACCGAGGTAGTGGCGCCGGGTGAGGCCGCTTCGGTGGTCATGGAGACCAGTGAAGGCAGCTTCACGATCGAGCTTGATACCGAGCGGGCCCCGAAAACGGCCAACAGCTTCGCTTACCTGACCGAGCAGGGTTTCTACGACAACCTCGGCTTCCACCGGATCGTTCCCGATTTCGTGATCCAGGGTGGGGATCCCCTGGGTGACGGCAGCGGCGGTCCGGGCTTCAGCGTGGTCGAGGCCCCTCCGCAGGACCTGGCTTACGAACCGGGCATCGTCGCGATGGCCAAGTCGGGCGACGAAGCCTCAGGGACATCGGGGAGCCAGTTTTTCATCGTGACCGGTGAAGGCGGAGCGTCGCTGACGCCTGATTACGCGCTGGTCGGAAAGGTGAGCGACGGCATGGACGTGGTCGATGCGATCGGCGCCCTGGGCGGCCCCGACGAGCAGCCGACAAGCACCGTCGTCATCGAGAAGGCGACCCTCGAGCAGGGCTGATCGATGGCCGCTGACCTCGGCGAAGCGGAAGGGTTTGAGGTCGTGGGTGACGGACCGGCCCTGCGCGGAGAAAGCTTCGGCACCGGTCGCCATCTGATCTTCTGCCATGGCCTGAGCGCGACCCGCCGCTACGTAGTGCACGGTTCGAAGTTGCTGCCTCGTCGCGGCTACCGGCTCCACACCTACGATGCGCGCGGCCACGGTGAATCGGATCCGGCCGGCACGGGGGAGGGCTACGGCTACGTAGAGTTGGTCACCGATCTGGCCCGGGTGTCGGCGGAAAGGTGCGCTGCCGGGCCGGTGATCGCCGGCGGACACTCGATGGGCTGCCACACTGCGGCCGCCTGGGCGCTGGCCGAACCTGACGCAGTCGAGGCCCTGGTGCTGATCGGCCCTGTCTATACGGGCGAAGAGAGCGAGGCAGACCTCTCCCGCTGGGATGAGCGGGCCGACGCGCTTGAGACCGGCGGGCCGGAGGCCTTCGGCCGGGCGGCAGCGGCCGGTCTGGAGGCGAACCCGGAGATCCACGCGACCGTCGAGCGACTGGCCCGAGAACGTTCGGAGCTCCACCGCCACCCCGAGGCCGTGGCCGAGGCACTGCGCCAGGTGCCACGCTCAAGGCCCTTCGACTCGATCGAGCGGCTCCGGGAGCTCGAGATGCCGACTCTTGTGGTCGCCAGCCGGGACGAAGCCGACCCAGGCCATCCCTACGCCGTCGCCGAGCGGTACGCGGACTGCCTGCCGCAGGCCGAGCTGATCTCCGAGGAGCCGGGGGAATCCCCGCTGTCCTGGCAGGGCGGACGGCTGTCCCGGGAAATCGATGACTTTCTGAAGCGCCACGGGCTCGGCGCACGGGGCACCGACGGTTAGCCTGAGCTCCATGGAAAGGGAAGATTCAGCAAACCCGACCGTCAATCCGCCAGAAGGAGCGGAGGCGCCCTATCCCGGCATGAAATGGGTCCCCGGTGGCACCTTCCGGATGGGCAGCGACACTCATTACCCGGAGGAGGCTCCGGCCGGACCGGTTTCAGTCGACGGATTCTGGATGGACGAGGCCGCGGTCACCATTCGCGAGTTTGCCCGGTTTGTCGCCGAGACCGGCTACATCACGGTGGCCGAGAAGGCCCCGGACCCGGCGATGTATCCGGGTGCGGACCCGGCGCTGCTGGTGCCCGGTTCAATCGTCTTTTCCAAACCGCCGGGCCCGGTTGACCTGGCTGAGCCGCGCAACTGGTGGGTCTGGAGCCCCGGGGCGTCGTGGCGTGCACCGTGGGGGCCGGGTAGCGGGATTGACGGGCGCGACGAGCATCCGGTAACCCAGGTGGCCTACGAAGACGCTGATGCGTACGCTCGCTGGGCCGGCAAGGCGCTGCCGTCCGAGGCTCAGTGGGAGCGGGCAGCCCGCGGCGGAATCGAGGAGGCCGAGTTCGCCTGGGGTGACGAGATCGCCCCGGTAGGCGAGGAGCGAATGAACCGGTGGATCGGGGAGTTCCCGTGGAAGTTCCGGCCGCGCCGCGGTGGCGCACGCCGGCCGGGCACGGTGGCGGTCAGGTCCTTCGAGCCGAATCCGTTCGGCCTTTACGAGGTTTGCGGCAACACCTGGGAGTGGACCCGCACCTTCTTCGAGGAGGGCGGTCCGGGCCCGGCGAAGTCCTGCTGCGTACCGCACGACCCGCAAGGGCCGGGGGTTCACGCCAGCCGCGACCCGGCGACCGGCATCCCGCGCAAAGTGCTGAAGGGAGGCTCCTTTCTTTGCGCCGAGAACTACTGCTCGCGCTATCGCCCGGCGTCACGAATCCCGGAGACGGTCGAGTCTGCCACCTGCCATATCTCGTTCAGGTGTCTGGCTGCGTCGTAGAATCGGCAGGGCCACAGCGGGAGGTGGCGAAGATTTCAGACAGACGGGGCCCCCTGGGCGCCGCAACGATCGAAAACAGTGAAAGCGGAGGATTTGATGGAGACAAGTGGTTCCAAGGTTCCGGGCGGCTCGGCCGGATGGGCATCCTGGGTGGCGTTCGCAGCAATCCTGATGATGCTGACCGGCACCTTCGCTGTGATCGCCGGCCTCGCCGCGGTCTTCGACGACGGGTATCTGGCCTCCAGCATCGGCGGCGGCGACATCTTCCTGCTGAATACGACCGCGCTCGGCATCGTCTGGATGGTGATCGGCGTGATCAAGGTATGGGCCGGCTACGCGCTGATCCAGGGGGCCGAGTGGGCTCGCTTCCTGACGATCCTGATCTGCTCCTTTCATGCCGTCGTTGACATTCTGGGACTGACCCAGCAGCCCTTCCTTTCGATCGTCTTCATCACCTTCAACGTGCTCGTGATCTTTGCGGTGACCGTTCGCTGGCAGGAGGCCAAGGTCGGCATGGGTGACTGAGGGTCGCGCGGTCCCGTTCGGGGTCGTTTCGTTCTTCAAGCGGGTGTGGGCCGTGATCTGGCAGGCAGCCGTCTCCTTTGACCGGGAGGCGGGCACCCGCCAGGCGGCCCAGCTCAGCTTCTACCTGCTTCTGACCTTTCCGGCCCTGCTGCTGCTCGCGGTCTGGATCATCAGCAACGTCTTCGACTCCCCGGGAGTGCGCGAGGACCTGATCCGCGAGACGATCAACAACCTGCCGCTGGAGCAGGAGTCGGGCCGGCGCGAGGTCTCCGACTTCCTCAACGGCCTTACCTCCGGGGCCGGCGGACTCGGCTTCATCTCTGCAGCGATCCTGCTCTACTCCTCGAGCTCGACGGTCAGCGCGATGCGTCACGCGGTTCAGACCGCCAACGAGAAGGGCAGGTCGGGCCCGTCGTTTCCGAAAAACAAAGGCATCGACATCGTGATCACTACGGTGACGCTGCCGGTGACCCTTCTGCTGGTCGCGCTCTCGATCTCCCGCCCACTGGCCCGCGCGGTCAATGACAGCCCGTTGCTATCCGATCTGGCCGGTTCCTTTGGTGGGCCGGTAGCGATCAGCATCCTCGGTTTCGTACTGCTGACCTGGATGTTCTGGGTGCTCAACCCCGGGCGTTCCGACTGGGTCAGTGTGGTGATCGGCGGCCTGACCGCGACCGGCCTGGTCACCCTGATCTCCTTTGCGCTGCGCTGGTGGTTCGAGCTCTCGGGCGGGGGGAGTGCGGTCTACGGCTTCCTGGCCGCCTTCATCGGTGTCCTGCTCTTCCTCAACCTCGCCTCGATGGCGATCGTCTACGGAGCCCACATCGCCGCTTCGATCCGTCTGAAGCCGTGGCGGCCTCGAGGTAACTCCGGGAGTTAGCCGGGCCTTCCTGTACTTTCTGGGCCATGGGTTGCTTCGTGGTTCTGTTCGCCTTCATCTCACCGCGCCTGGCGCTGTTTTTCATCCTGCTTTTCTCGGGCGGCTGGGTCGGCGATGCCTTCGATGGCTGGGTACTTCCCGTACTGGGCTTCTTCCTGCTGCCGTGGACGACGCTTGCTTACATCGTCATGTGGCAGATCACGCCGGGGGTCAACGGCTTCGAGTGGTTCATCGTCGCCCTCGCCTTCTTCGTCGATCTGCTCTCGTACGCAAAGTCGTCCGACGCGCGCCAGTCGCGGTCCTGATCCTCAGGCCCCGATCGGGTCAGTGGACAAAGACCTTCAGCGCCACGATCACGAGCCCGATCGCCGCGTTGACCGAGCCGATGACCAGGGCGCGGGTCCAGCCCAGGCTGTGTTTCCTGCCGATCACGAGGCCGGTGCCGAAGAGCATCGCGACGCCAGTCCACACCGCCACGTAGGAAACCTGATCGTCGGCGACCAGTCCGAGCGGCGCAAGCAGCATGACCGCCGCGGGAACCAGCGCCCCCTGGACCATCGGCCACTCGCTCCTGATTTCCTCGCGGATCAGGTCCGTCGCTTTGATCGGTCGGACGAAGCCGGCTGCGACAATTGTGGAATACACATGGGCGATGAGAAAGACGAAAGCGGTACCGACCGCCCACCCGGCGACCGCGACGGGCCCAAGCTCCGGATCCTTGCTCGAAGCCGAGATCACGGCCATCGAGATGATCGTGCCGTAGATCGCGCCTCCGTAATTCGTTGCGGCGAGTTCTTCGGTCTGTTCTTTCGGGGACGGCATGTCGATCGCAATCTAGAGCCCGGGGCGTGCCGATGTCGCTAACCCCTGACCGCAACGATCTCGTTACCTACAGCGGTCACGCCACCACGGTGATCGAACTTGACGGGGCCATTCTGGTGACCGATCCGGTGCTGAGATCGCGATTGATGCACCTGCGGCGGCAGGTGCCTGAATCGTTGCTGACCGAGCCGGACGCGGTGCTTCTTTCCCACCAGCACTTCGACCATCTCGACCTGCCGACTCTGCGACGGTTCGGCCCCGACGTGCGGATCATTGCGGCTCGGGGAATGGGCCGGCTGCTTGCCCGCAAGGGGTTCCGGCAGGTCGAGGAGGTCGCGGTGGGCGATCGCGTTGCAGTCGGTCCGGTCACCGTGACCGCTGTCCCGGCCGAGCATGACGGCCGGCGCCATCCGTTTGCCCGACCGGGGGAGGCTGTTGGCTTCCTGATCGAAGGCACGCGCAGCGTCTATTTCGCCGGAGACACCGACCTTTACGAGGAGTTGGCCGATCATGTGTCGGGAGTCGACCTGGCCCTGCTTCCGGTCTGGGGCTGGGGCCACACGCTGGGTCCGGGCCACATGGACCCCGATAGCGCAGCCCGGGCGGCGGCCCTGATCGGCCCGCGCCTGGCGATCCCGATCCACTGGGGCACACTCTTCCCGGTCGGACTGGCCCGCTGGCGTGGACAGCACCTCGAACGACCGCCCAGGGAATTCGCCGAACGGGTTGCGGACTACTCGCCGGGGACCGAGGTCCGGGTGCTGGAGCCGGGCGAGTCGATGCCGCTGCCGTCAGCCCGTAGCTGAGCCTGCCAGTCCTTCAGCACGTGGTGGACACCTTCGGCGCCGACCACCTGCTCACGGGGCCACACGAACTCTGTCGGGTGGAGTACGAAAGGGAAGCTTTGGGTGCCACCGAGTCCGCCGTGGGAACCCACGAGTTCTTCGAAGGCAGCGACCTCGTCGAGGTCATCCCAGTAGGTGCTGTTGATCATGATGTCGGCGCAGTTCGGGAAGGAGTCGGTCCGCTTGACGTGGGCGGCGGCCTCGGGGCCGAACGGCGCGAGCGGATCCTCGCCCTCGGTCCAGTCACGGTCGAGATAGTTGACTCCTGACGGGCCCAGAGCAACCGCTCCGTCAGCGTCGGAGCGGACCAGCAGGAAACCGATGCCCGGATGGTTACGCAGGCCCGGGATCAGGTCGGGGTAGAGCTCTTCGATCCGCTCGAGCGAGACCCGGCCGGGTTCCCGCGGGAAGGTGATCAGGCCGAGGCAGCCGGAAGCCATCACCGAGAGTTCTGGCGGTGTTTCGGGGTTGGCCGGGTTTGCGGACGTCGGGTGCCGGCCCGGCTCGCCACTGCGGCCGGCCCGGGTCAGGGCGCGAGCCGCCAGATTCTCTTCGTTTCGGGTCTCTGCCGCGGAGGCATGAAGGTAGGCCCGGGCGTCATCTTCACCACCTGCCACCGGCGCTACCGGCGTGTCGGCGCAGAGTTCGCTGACCATGTCCTCCAGGGTCACGCCGTATCGGTCGAGGAAGGTCATGCCCTGGGACTGGCCGTGGTCGGAGAGTACGACGAAACGGTACGGCCGGCTCGCGAAGTCGGCGGCGTCGACGATCCGGCGGATCTGCTGGTCCACCTTGCGCAGAACCTTGAGCGTGTCGGCCCGCTCGATCCCCGAATGGTGAGCGACTTCGTCGTAGGCGAGGAAGGTGGTGTACACCGCGGGCCTGCCGGCGATCATGTCGCCGACCACAGCGGCGACCTGCAGGTCAAGCTGGATCACGGTCGCCCAGGCGCGCATCACCGCGTAGCTCCAGTTGCGCTTGATCCGCGGCTCGATCCCGGCCCGCTCCTGCTTGACGGCAGCGACCCGCTCCGTGAAGATCTCGATCACCGTGAAGACCGCGGTCTTGACCACGGCGTAGGGCCGCGAGAAGTAGGCCGCGTAATCCTTGCCGATGCCCTTGCGGTGCTGGAGCACGGTGCTCATCGTCAGCTGGGAGTGGGGGGCGTCTCCGGAAAGGATGTTGGCCCGGCTGGCGCCGTCGTCGGCGAGCAGGCCGGATCCGTCGGACTGACGCCGCTCGATCTCGGCGGCGTCGCGCGGATGGTTGGTCACGATCGCCCGGTCGTTCGCCTTCTCCCACCACCTGAAGGCCGGCATGTCGTGATTGTTGCCGTGGAGGATGCCGGCCTGGCAGGCACCCGTCTGGGAAGACCAGTCGGTCTGCCACCGCTCCAGTTGGTATTCGCCGTCACGGATCCAGGTCGCCAGCGTGGGCGCGCTGCCGTTGGCCAGGGCTCGCCGCAGCACGTCGTAGGCGAGGCCGTCGATCTCAAGGAAGACGATTCCGGGCACATCGGACTCCACCCGGTTGCCGCGCACTCTGAGCTGGCGCTCGACCACGTTCAGGTACCAGCTGCTGTCCTCGTCGATTGCCAGGAGGGCGGAGATCAGCGAAGTCAGCGCAGCCAGCGTGAAAGTCACTACGAGGGCCTCGGGAGCTCCGTCGAACTGGAGCCACGGCATCGCCAGCATCGCCAGCGCGACCATGGCGCCGTTCAACAGCAGTCCGAACAGGCCGAGGGTTAGGACTGAAAGCCGCAGGGTGAACCGGGCCAGCACCGGCCAGACCAGCGCGTTTAGTGCTCCGATCAGAATCGCAGTGCCGATTGCGGCCCAGGGTCCGTCAACGGTCAGGCCGGGGAGTACGGCCGCGAGCAGCAGCAGCGCGCCTGCGTCAACCGCGACCACGACCAGGCCGTGGGCAAGCATCTGCCGCCTTCCCCGGTTGGGCCGCTTCGGATCAAGTTGCTGCATCGCGGCGGACTTTCGCACAGGGCGGGTGGTACAGTTACCAAGCCCTTGGGAGAGGGCTCAGTCAGTTGCCGAAACAGAGGGAGCAGGGAATGAACTTCACCGCCACAGGGCTCACGAGCCGCGCATTCGCCGTCGCAGTAGCAGTCGTCCTTTTTGCCGCGCTGTTCTTCGTCTCAACACAGCAGGCAGACGCCCGACCGAAGGCCCCGAAGGCCTCGGTCTCGATTGTGACCAAGGATCAGCGCACCCTGCTTCGCGCCCGCACGCTCGTGGTCAAGGTCCGCTCTGCCGGGAGGTCCGTTGTGACCCTCCAGGCCGGCGCCAACTTCCGCAGTGCCCGGGTTTCCTTCCGCCGTGGCGGACAGAAGGTGGTCAAGCTGAAGCTGACCTCCCGCGGCAAGCGCACGCTCGGCTCCTGCGGCAACAAGAAGGTCAGCGTCAGTTACCGCAGCCGGGCGGTCGGAACGACAGCCCGTGCCGGCATCGTCCGGCGGACCCTGAAGGGCCAGCGCTGCGTGCGTGTGCCGCTCGGTCCGAATCCGCAGCGATGCGACTTCCTCGACACCTCGGAATGTCTCCACCCGTTCGCTAACGATTACTTCACTCGTCCCGACAGCTCGACCGATACGGGCAGGCGGCTGAACATTGCCGCCGACGCCACCCCGGCCAACATCGACCCGCCGAAGGCGCCCAAGCACATCGACGCGACCGACATGAACCGCGGCGACGGCTTCAGCCCCGGCAACATGATCGTGCTGAAGATTCCCGGGCTCGATACCCCGGCCGCCTTCCAGAACAGCGATCTGCCGCCGATTACCGACAGCAGCGCGTACGCGGATCCGAATGCCACGGTCGTCGTGATCGACGCCGAGACCGGCGAGCGCCATCCGATCTGGGCCGAACTCGATTCCAACCCGACCACAATCGACCCCTCTGACGACGGACCCGGGGGAATCAACATCGTTCCCGGCAACACCGAAGAGGTCAACCTGATCATCCGGCCGCTCAAGAATTTCGAGTACGGCCATCGCTACATCGTCGCTTTCCGCAACCTGAAGAATGCAGACGACCAGGCGATCAGCGCCCCGCTTGCCTTCCGGGTCTACCGCGACAACCTGAAGACCAGGCAGTCGATCGTCGAGAAGCGCCGACCGCAGATGAACTCGATCATCGGCGACGTGGTCACCAAGGGCGACCTCACGCGCAAGAGCCTCTACATGGCCTGGGACTTCACGGTCGCGAGCGAAAAGAGCATCACCGGCCGTGCGCTTCAGATTCGTGATGACGCTTTCGCCCGGCTCGGTGATACCAACCTGGCCGACCGTACGATCCAGGGCGACAGCCCCACGTTCAGCATCCTGAATGTCTGCGACAAGTACGAGCCCGGAGGGGGCCCCGACTGCGGTGGTGAAATAGACCAGCCTGGAGGCGGCAGCAACCTCCTCCGCGTGGTCGAGGGACGGCTCACCGGCGTGCCCTGCTACCTGAACATCAACGGCTGTCCTGCCGGAGCGATCTTCGACTTCAAGGCGAACGGGGACATCGATTTCGACCCCACGTTCACGATGAACGTGCCGTTCCGCTGCTTCATTCCCGAGTCGATCCAGCCCGGCGGCGAGGGCAACGCGGTTGCCCCCGGCAGGGCCGGCATGTACGGCCACGGACTGCTCGGCGACTACTCCCAGATCCTCTCGACCGGTCCAGTGAGCGTTGGCAGCCAGGGCGGCAGCATCTGGTGCGGCGCAAACTGGGACGGTTTTTCGACCGCTGACCTCGGGTCGATTGTCGCGTCGCTCAAGGACATGTCCAACTTCAACAAGGCAGTCGACCGCATGCAGCAGGGCTTCGTCAACTTCATGCTGATCGGCCGCGCGATGATCCATGAGGATGGCTTCGCCGACAACCCGGCTTTCCAACTCGACGAGGAGGCCGGTCCCGGAGAGGACCTGAAGTCGGCGATCGATCTCTCACAGGGGACCGCCACCCGGGGCCAGTACATGGGCATCAGCCAGGGCGGCATCATGGGCGGTGCGCTGATGGCGCTCACCCCGGATGCCGACTACGGCGTGCTCGGCGTACCGGGCATGAACTACTCGGCCCTGCTGCGTCGCTCGGTTGACTCGGACACCTACTTCAAGAACCCGAATATCGGGCTCTACAGGTACTACCCGAACTTCCGTGAGCGGCCGCTGATCCTGTCCCTGTTGCAGCTGCTGTGGGACCGCGGCGAGGCGAACGGTTACGCCGAGGCGATGACCGACAAGCCGCTGCCGAACACTCCGCCTCACAACGTTCTGATGAGGGTGGCCTACGGCGACCACCAGGTTGCCAACATCACCGCGGAAACCCAGCTGCGGACCATTGGAGGCAGCATGTACAGCCCCGCGTTGAACGACGAACGCCACTGGGAGAGCTCGCCCTTCAACGACATGAACCTGGTCAGCGACTTTCCGTTCAGCAACGGCAGCATGATGGTCTACTACGACAGTGGGCCGCCCGAGTTCTTCGGGACCAGCGGTCAGGGCATCGCCACGCCTCCGAACGAGAACGTGCCGCCGCGGATCGAGTGGGGCTACGGCGGCGATCCGCACGAGCATCCTCGCCGCTCTGTGGACGGCATCACGCACGCTGTGACTTTCCTCGACAATGGCG
>Ga0335395_10003241_pt1 | contig 10116 bp, 7 predicted proteins | sample MAT02_FD_205744 | JGI IMG/M metagenome (GOLD analysis project Ga0335395, IMG submission 205744) | Freshwater microbial communities from Lake Fryxell liftoff mats and glacier meltwater in Antarctica - MAT-02 (spades assembly) (version 2) ...
TCAATGTTGCCGCCTGGCTTGAAGAATAAATCGACGCTGACTTGTCCTTCGCGGGTGCGGGAAAATATTTGGATGACTCCTTCGGTGGCGGAAAGTCCTTGTTCGAGGGGGCGGGTAACTTCGTCAACTGCGACTTCTGGGGAGATTCCGGGGGCATCTAGGCGCACGCCGATGCGGGGATAGGTGATGGATGGTAGCAAGTCTACGGGCAGTTGGGTGATGTAGAAAAGGCCTACGACTATAATTGCCAGCGTCAGCATGAGGGTGCCGATGTGGCGGCGGATTGAGAGGCTGCTGATGCTGAATCCGGGTTGATCGGCGCTCATTTGATTTTAGGTTTTTGATTTTAATTTACTGCGTCAGTCAGCCTGCGAAGGAATGAGTCGGGGGGATTGCAGCCAAATTATTTGCATCGAGCTTGATTTTTGATCGGGAGCGATCGAGCATTTAGACTTCGCACTTTGCCATTATAATGAATTTTAATAAATTCTCAATAAATTTTTTTAAATATTTCTTGAGAGGTAGTCGATCGCCCGCACTCAAAATTTGCTAAAGTTGCGATCGACTGACAACTGACAACTGATATCATGTCCTGTCAATTGACCGCGATACCTCGGTAGGGGCGGGTTTTTGAGATTGTCAATTTTTGGCAAATATTGTTTGTGAACCCGCCCCTACCAGATTAGGGGTAATCGACCGGACAGAATAGACCTCTTGCAGAAATCTTCGAGTCATAGAGCAACCGCAGATATCGAGCAGATAAACACCGATTGACGCAGATGGTTTCAGGGTATTTTCGGATTTTTGCAAGAGGTTTAATATGACAACTGTCAACTGTCAACTGTCAACTGTCAACTGTCAACTGTCAACTGTCAACTATCAACTGTCAACTAACTACTGCACTTGACTGCCGTGGGCGCGCGGGTCTGAGCTACTTGTTTTCACAGGCCCTGTGGGGGGAGTAAAATTAGAAACTTGACCGGCAGATTGCGCGTGCGGCAGGGGTTTTCCGGCAATCAAAGCCTCTAAATTAGCTTCCATAATACTTCCGGGCATTTCGCCGATTGTTTCTGCAACGCTGCTGCCTTTATCGTTCAAATAGACAAAGTGCGGAATCCCATCTACTCGATATTTGGTGATTTCTGGCAGCCATTTGTCATTGTCTACATTCAGCATGACAAAATTCATCGGTTCGGCATATTTCTGTTTGATGGCGCTCAAATCTTTTGCCATTGCTTGACAGCTACCGCACCAATCAGCATAAAATTCCATGAGTGTCGGCTTGCCGTTTACTAAAGCTGTTTCCAGCGGTGCAGAGGCTTTTGCCATTTCGGTGAGACTGCTTGATGGTGTCTGAGTTCGTACTCCCAAAAAGATTGATACTGAAAGGGCGATCGCAGCTAATACGATCAATAAGTTTCTGACGCGCGCGGCGGCGTTTATTTCGGAATTTTTGGGTGTGGGGGCAGCAGTTGAGTTCGGCGAATTTAGACTCATAAAATAAATGGCTATTTTATTTTTATGTTTTTATTTTTAATAATCCATGTGAATTATACCACATTTTGAGATAATCAGACCAATCTCATCAAAAAAATTGGCTAATACCAGTAATTAGACCAAGTGCGTTAAAACTTAAGATCAGAAAGATTGTTTGTAAATTACCGAGGTCAAAGTGAAAAAACGGGTAACGCTGACGTTTCCCCAACGATCGATCCAAATGCCTGTCACCTATCGACTGGCAAAGGATTTTAATGTTGCAGCCAACATTATCCGCGCTCAGGTGGCTCCAAATCAAGTGGGCAAACTGGTGCTAGAGTTGTCAGGGGACATTGACCAACTAGAAGCGGCGATCGACTGGATGCGATCGCAAAGCATCGGTGTTTCCCTAGCCAGCCGGGAAATACTCATTGATGAAGACATCTGCGTTCACTGCGGCTTGTGCACCGGGGTTTGCCCGACAGAAGCTTTGACCCTTGACCCAGAAAGCTTTAAACTAACGTTTGCTCGATCGCGCTGTATCGTCTGCGAGCAGTGCATTCCTACTTGTCCAGTGCAAGCTATTTCTACTAACCTCTAAGGCCGCACATGACTTGAGCGGAGTCATCTTTTTTTGCCTGGTTTCCCTAATTTGTCGATCGGATGAAAAAAACCTCTTGGCTTTCCCTAACTCTACTTTTTGTTACTTGTTTCATTTTTGGCTGGAAATTATCTGAGTTTGATGTTCCCCCGCATCTGACTTGGTTTTTAGCCATAGCTGCTGTTTTAGTGTTAGCTATGGCCTTGTCGTTCCCGCTGAAAGATACAAAAGCCTTAATGATGCGGTGGTTTTCGAGTGATGTCGGTGCTTTTCTTTCTATTATTTTAGGAGCTTTTGTGGCAGTGATAGTTGTTGCATGGCTGCACCTTTTTGTGACGGCTTTAGTCTTGACTTCAGCCGGGGCTTTGGCAAGACTGGATATTCAATTATCTGGTTGGAAAAATTGGCGGGCTTTTGCGGTGTTAGCTACTATTTCTTTAACAGGTGTGGGGTTGGGCGGAGCGATCGAGTTTTTGTCTAGAACAGGCAGATTGGGAATATTCCAAGGGTAATCGGGAATTGGTAGTTGGGAATTTCTTCCCTCTTCCCTTTTCCTTCTGACTAAAATGTTATTGCCTCTCCGCGTGCAAGTGTAGCAGCCCAAAACTCGATCGCCATAAAAAAGCAGCTTTAGGGAGCTGCTCGTCAGAATTGCTTGACATTCTCACCGCCCTAAAAGTGCGGCGATTCCCAAACATCGCTATTTGGGTTCCTGTTTCATTGCAACTGCCTCCACCTCCCGAAGGGTTTTCTGGTCTTATGCTCGCTCCACAGGCTTTGGCTATTGCCTCCCGCAAGCCCTGCGGTACACTTTTAATTATAGACTAAAAGTCCCCCTAAAAGGGGGATGTTTCAACCCTCCGCTACGCTCCGCCCAATTTTTCGATGAATGAATGGACGATCGCAAAATCGTCACACAGGAGCATAGCATCGATGCTAAATTTTCCGACAATGAGGTTAGCGTTTAACTGTCCTTGCGCCCTACAGCCCGACCGCGGTGGGGCCATTTTATTTTTTGGCACAACAGAAGGAAGAAGGAAGAAGGAAGAAGGAAGAAGGAAGAGGGAAGAGGGAAGAAGGAAGAAGCAATAAAAGCAATAAAAGCAACGGTTTCAGCAATGCGAGAGCGTCCTAATCGTCAGGGCGGTTGCTATATAAAACTTACGCACCCCGTCGATTCAAACCCGGTTGATTCCCAAACATTCGGCTGTTTAACGGACACACTCAGACAGAAATCAGTATTTTTACGGAATTCAAAAGTCCTCATAAATCGGTTATTTTCCCAGAAACCAGGTTTCTGAGTGTATCAATTGATATCAGGCTCGGTTTTAGATTTGATAACTTTTTTGATTTCCTCGATCGCCCGACGCGCCACTTCTTCAGGCCTTTCGCCTCCTGAAATACCAACTCGGACATCTGCTTGAGCGTAGAAACGCTCTCGTTCGCTCAAAAGGCTTTCCAACTTAGATTTGAGTTCACCCTCCCGCAGCAGGGGACGAGTGCTGTCCGATCGCAGTCGATCGCACAATTGGTCTACAGGCACATCCAGCCAAACCACGATACCGTAATGTAAATAACCCCAATTTGTCGATCGGGCCACAATACCACCGCCCGTAGCAACCACCGAATTTTGATAAGCAGACAATTCACCGAGCACTTTAGTTTCTAATTCCCGAAAAGCCTCTTCCCCTTCGCGATCGAAAATCTCAGCAATTGACTGATTAGCAACCCGCACAATTAGTTCATCAGTATCAAAAAAACGGTATTTTAACTCCCTTGCCAAAATCCGCCCCACCGTGGTTTTTCCCACACCCATCATCCCGACGAGATAGATATTAACTCCCCTCAACAAATCCACCACCAAATCCTCCGATATTTTGCTATTTTTTCAGGTCAATCGGCCCACCACTGGGGCGTGAGTCGTCTTCAAATACATCATCCTCATCCAATCCCCAATCATCCTCTGTTTCTGCACTAGGATTTTTCGGTACTTCATCAGCAGGTTGAGGTATGGGCTCTTGGGGGGGAACCAGCACCCGATACTCTGCATCGTAGACAGACTCAGTTTGTCCCACCCCAGACTGGCTGGGATCTCGATAGCCATAAGAGTATACCGAGCCAGCCCAAGACTTGCTTTTGGGTTCTTGTTTAGTTTCGTAAGCCCTCGGATTTGCCGCTGGAACGTCATTTACCTGCGGTCGATCGGGCAAATCGCGATCGTCCCCCCAATCATCATCGCTGCCGCCAGAGACAGATTTTGAGCCATCTGAAACCCAATCATCCTCATCGTCTGCCGCTTGAACAGTTGTCTGTTGAGCGTAATTCCTTGCAGCAGGAGGGTTTGGAGTTTCTTGCTGGAAAGTCTGCGGAGTGTAGCCTGCCGGTGTCCCGTACTCAGTTCGATAGGAAGTTTGACTATTTTCCGGATCAAAATCCGGGTCAATCTCCTGTTTTCTGGGACGAGGCGGCGCGTAAGCTGTTCTGCTGTCTGGTGAGACAGCATCACGGCTGCGAATGTCCCGGCCGCTGCGCTCTCGTGTTTGAGATAGGTAATTTGAGAAGGAGAGCAAAGCAGAAATCAATAAAGATGTGACAACTCCCGTCCCCATGCTGAGCAAAATCCAGATAGATAAGGGCAAAGCGGGCGATCGAATTCCCAAAAATACCAGCGATAATGCCGGCTCCACATTTTGCAGGGCAAAAATAGTTAGCCCTACCACAATCACTAGCAAAAATACAGCGCGCATATCAAATTTTAATTGGTAATTTGTAATTTGTAATTGATAAATTGGTAATTAGAAAAACAACGGACAACTGCCAACTAACAACGGACAACTAACAACTGACAACTGCCAACTAACAACTGACAACTATCAACTGTCAACTGACAACTATCAACTGTCAACTGACAACTATCAACTGTCAACTGACTACTCTTCTTCCTTCCAGCGTTTGAGAGGAACGCAATCAATCCCCAACTGGTCTAAAGCGCGAGCCACCACAAAGTCTACCAAATCTTCAATAGTTTGAGGATTGTGATACCAAGCGGGAATCGCTGGCACAATTCTAGCTCCTGCTTCTGCTAAAGTGGTCAAATTCCGCAGGTGAATCAAACTAAAAGGAGTTTCTCTAGGTACGAGTACCAATTTTCGCCCTTCCTTGAGTTGAACGTCGGCCGCTCTTTCGAGCAAATCCGAGCTCAATCCCGCTGCTAACTTGCCTAGTGTACTCATGCTACAGGGAATAATCATCATCCCTTGGGTGCGAAAGGAACCGCTAGCAATATTAGCACCAACATCTTGCCACGGATGACAGCGGAGTTTGCCAGAATTGGGTACTCCTGCTTGTTCCCGCCAGAATTCTTCTTGCATAGTCGGTTCTGCGGGCATTCGGATGTTCTGTTCGCTTTGCCAAACCATGTAGGTAGATTTTGATGCTACCAGTTCCACGGCGCGATCGGCTTCCAACAGATATTTTAAAGTCCGCACGGCATAAATTAATCCCGATGCTCCAGTCACTCCTACAATTAGCGGGTAGTTATTTGTCATTATTTTTTAGAAATAAGTACGAGAAAAAAAGCAAGTAGAAATTGAGAATAAGTAAAAAGAAACAATATCATATTGAACCGATATTCGGGACTGGTTTAAATGTCTTTCTGGACAAGGCAGTGTCCAGAAAGAGATGAAACCTACGCAAATTTTCGAGCTGTTGATCATTAGTCATTGGTTATCGTTTAAATAACTAATGACTACTGACTAGCCTTCGACAAGCAAGCGGACAACTGACAACTGACAACTGCCAACTGACAACTGTCAACTGACAACTGACTATTCATCATCATCAAAAGCTTGACTACCGCCACCAACTGCAACTAAATCAATTTGCTGGCGATAATAGTCAACGCTCTTAACTTGAACTTCTACCCGATCGCCCAAACGGTACTGATTGCGGTTTTTGCGACCAACTAGAGTCTGCTGGCGCGATCGATATTCATACCAATCATCCTTCAGAGAAGAAACGTGCACCAATCCTTCAACACGCAGAATATCGCTCTCCGGCGGCCGCACCTCAATTTCCACAAAGAAACCATAAGACTGCACCCCTGTAATCAAACCCTGGAAAGTTTGACCCGTGCGCTCTTTCATCAATCCAGTTTTCTTCAATCCCTGCAAATCGCTTTCGGCATCTTCAGCAACCCTTTCGCGTTCCGTCAGATGTACCACCGCCGCTGCAAACTCTGTCTCGAATTCGTGGTGCAAGTCTGGGGGTAGAACATTCCAAGTAATTTGACCGTGACAGGAGGAATGATGCAAGTCAACTTTTTCCTTAGCCCGAGTTGTGCGGCTGCTGCGCCCTTGCTCGAACACCGCTTGCAACACTCGCAGCACCAGCAAATCGGCGTAGCGGGAAAGCGGCGAAGTGCAGCGCGTGTAACCCTCTGACAGCGCCAAACCGAAATGAGGCTTGGGAGTTGTGCTGTAAACAGCGGGCTTCATCGTGTCTTCCAGCAGGTAGGTGAGAACTCTTTCCGACTTGAGGCCGGCAAACTGCTGGGTAAATCGCTGAAAGTCAAAGGGCAGAACTTCTTCTTCGCTTTCGAGATAGAGTTCGCCGCCGAGGTTGTTGGAGAGTTTGATGAACTCTTGGATGTCTGCGGGGTCTGGCATCGGTTGGACGCGGTAGATTGCTGGGACACCCAAGGCTTGCAGGTGGGTGGCGACAGCTTGGTTGGCGAGTACGACTAACTCGGAGACAGCCGACTGGGTGGCGGGAGCAGTTGCAAAAGCTCCTAATTCGCCTTCGTCGTCGAAGTGAGAGTTAGCGTCGGGCAAATTTAGTTCAAAAGCTCCCCGCTGGAGCCTCGCCTGTCTGGCAGCCTGTGAGGCGGCTAAGATTTGATCGAGGAAAGGACGGAGGGCGGAGGATAAAGCGTGATCTTCGGCATCGGAGCCTGGTTCGAGAATTGCTTGAGCGTCCTGGTAGCTGAGCTGGTAGTCAATGTGAATGACGCTGGTTTGAATTTCGTATTCTAGGAGTTCTCCTGATTCGTCTAGGGTGAGCAGTATGCTGAAGGCCAGCCGTTCGGTGTCTAGCAGCAGGGAGCAGCGCTCGTTGAGGATTTCTGGGAGTACGGCGATGATTTTTTCTCCCAGATGGGCGCAGGTTCCTCGTTTGCGGGCTTCGCGGTCGATCGGGGTTTCGGGCTGCACGTACTCGGCTGCGTCGGTGATGTGGATTCCTACTTGCCAGCCGCCGGACTTCAGGGTTTCGATCGACAAAGCGCGTTCTATTGGCGGATCCCAGAGGAATGAGGTTGGGTCAAACTCGTTTTCGGCTTCGTCTGAGAAACTTTCCGGCTCAGCTTGAGGCGGATCGTTTTCGTTGGTTTCGCCCGGTTCATTTTTGCTGAAGGTAACAGTCAGGATGTTACGCAAATCTAACCGTTTTTTGATGTCGGTTTTTTTGAGTTTGCTGGGTAAGTTTTCGGCTGCTTTGATGACGGCGGCGGGGAAGGAGCGCGGCAAGTCGTGTTTGCAGCATACGATGTCGAGGTCGTCTGCGGCTTCGGCGTCGGAGCCTAGTACCTGTACTACTTTGCCGACTGGGCGATGGGTTCCGAGGGGATAGCGTTTGACTTCGACGTGTACTAAATGGTCGATCGCCTCTTGCAGATTTGTACCATTTGCCAGCAAGTCTAGTTCAAACAACAGGCGATCGTCCAGGGGAATTGCTCTGTAGCTGACGCGGCCGGTGGGGGTGGCGGTTTGCTTGACTCGCGCCAGTACCGAGGGGTTGGCGCGTTCGAGGATCAGCATAACTTCGCCTTCGGGCGATCGACGGCGGCTACCTTCTTTGATAATTTTGACTAAAACTCGATCGCCATTCCAAGCAGTCGAGAGGTGACTTTCCCGCACATAAACGTCTTCTGAGCCTTCAGCGTCTTGAATAGCAAAGCAAAATCCTTTGCTCGAACAACGCAGTTTTGCTTCTACTACGTCCTCTTCAGCTACTCGGCGATAGCGGCCTTTGTCTTTGACTAATATACCAATTTTCTCTAGAGCTTCTAATGCGATTTGAAGTTTGAGTTGACTGGTAGCGTCATTGCAATCGAGTTTTTTCTCTAATGCTTTGGGAGCCACTAATTTGTCTTCTGTAAAATTTGCCAGCAGTGCAGCGATAGAAAATTCCATGTAGCGATTGATCCTCTTTTTTCCAGCAATTAGTCTAATTTTGGCGAAATCAGCCGCACCCTCTCTTGCCCTCGCTGTGCCTGCTTCCCAACAAATGCGCGGGTTAGTAGGTGGAGATGCCAGCACAGTCGGTGCTACCCGTGCGCGGGGATTTTTTCAGATTTCCCCCCCACATCGGCACTCGCTAATTGTCTGCTGTCTGTCTGCGAATGACAGATGATGGTGCAGACAAATACCCCATACCCTATTCCCCAATACAATTTTTTAGCGTTGGTTCCTTTGCTTTTCGCTGGCAGCGCCGAGCTCTTCGCGAAGTAGAAAGCCCCTGTCGGTTCTTAAAAGATGACTCGATGCTGAAAGCGACGGGTTGAGTCCTGGATCGGGAGATGGAGAGATGCAGAGGGAGAAAATTTGCATTTGAGCCTCCTGCCTTTTTCCTTCTGCCTTTTTCCTGCTTTCTTCTTCTTTTTGAAGTGCCTCTTTCCTTTTGCTAAAGCCAAAGATTTTACCGGCGATTAGGCAAAATTGCTACTAGCTCGCCGCTGCGATGCCCCTGTTTTTGCAAGCGCTCTGCCCTTGCGGACGGAGGTGCAATTCAGGGTAGGGAGCAATCTGTGCTGTAGAAAGTGCAAGGTACACAAAACCGGAGACTTTTACTACTTTTGCCTAGTTGCTGTGTCATCTCCTATAGGTAGAAATGACGCCCGGTGCTTGTTAGCTTAAACCGCCGGATGTGGGATAGGGTTTAGTCGCGTGAAAGGTTGCGCGGATGATTCACCTTACATTTATTGTATGTTGAATAGGTGCTTTCAGAAAAATGTTTTCTCTGGGTTGTACTAAACTTAAGTCATCAGCCCCTTTTGGTTTCGGGGTAAAAAAATTATGTTTGCTGAATTTCGCGCCCTTTATCCCACTGGACAGTTAATCTGTGAGTTGCTGACTATTCATCACGGTAAGTTTGTGGTTCGCTGTCAGGTTCAGGTAGACGGCAAAACTCTCGCTACTGGTATGTCGGCTGCTGAGTCTGTTGAGGATGCTGAAGACCGCGCCCGATCGCGATCGATCGCTGTCCTCGCATTTACTGCTCCGGCTCCGGCTCCGGTTGCTGCTGTTCCCGTTGCTCCGGCTCCGGCTCCGGTTGCTGCTGTTCCCGTTGCTCCGGCTCCGGCTCCGGTTGCTGCTGTTCCCGTTGCTCCGGCTCCGGTGCCGCCAGCCCTTGCTGCTCTTCCTGCTTTAGAAATGCCTGTTGCAGACAAAGTTGAATTACCACATCAAAGCAATTTTGTCAATACTGAAGCGAAATTAAATCTAGAGCCGATCGCGCCTGTACCGGAACCACTACCGCCAACAGTCGATTTACCTCCGGCGGTGGGATTTGTACCAAAACAGTTAGACTCCGACGCTTGGCTGTCTTCGAGTTACGGCGAACCCCTCCCGGAACTAGAAATGCCGCCGGCCCAAATCAGCGAACTGCCCCAGGGGGCGGCTGAAATAAGGGAATTGCAACCGATCGCGGTAGGAATTCCCAGCGATGCGATCGAGGATGATTCTGATACGATCGCCCAAATAGACGGCATCTTCAAACGCCAGCGATGGAATAAAAAAACGGAAACCGACTGTCTCGAACAACTTTATGGCAAATCGTCCCAGAGAGAACTTTCTAGCGAACAGTTGGCAGATTTTCTAGAATATCTAGAAATCTACAGCAGAACCACCGAAGAAATCAAGAGATTGGGTTGGACTGCCAACCAAGGAAAAGATTATCTCAAACAAGGTTATGGCAAAGAAGCACGACATTTCTTAAATAGAGAAGAATTGTTCGACTTCCTGCAATATCTCGAATCTTTA
>Ga0335395_10003242_pt1 | contig 10114 bp, 9 predicted proteins | sample MAT02_FD_205744 | JGI IMG/M metagenome (GOLD analysis project Ga0335395, IMG submission 205744) | Freshwater microbial communities from Lake Fryxell liftoff mats and glacier meltwater in Antarctica - MAT-02 (spades assembly) (version 2) ...
TGCTCGCCGAATCAACGTTCTCGGCTCGGCCGACTGGACGGGCACAGCATCTTGCCGCTGCATTGCCGCGTAGGAACGAATCGATCGAACTCGAGTTCCAGTCGCTGTCCGCGTTCTTGGGGAGCAACCTGCGTTCGATAGGTCGCAAGCTCCACCAATCGAGTCCCTCTTAAAATTTCTCGTCTTAACTCTTTCGACTTACGGCGGGTTCATCCGATCGGGGATCGACGGCACCGCTGTTGATCTGGTTCTTCGAGGAAATCGATGCCAGTAACCTTATGCCCTCGCTCTGCGAAAAAGAGTGCGATCTCTCCCGTGCCGCAGCCAGAGTCCAATATCGACCCTGTAATTTGATCGGCGACTTCGAGCAGTGCCTTCTGAGGTCTGCCGATCTCCCAACGTGGCTGACCGGTGTAAAGGCTTTCGAAGCTTGTGCGGTCGTGTGTTGGCATAGTGGAGATTCATTTTAGATGTGAGTCACGGGTAAACTCTGGATTCGGTATGATGAGAGGTTGAAGTTATTGTAACCGCAGCATGAAGCAGTCCGCAGACCAAGAATATGGTGTGCCCACAGGAAGAAGCGAATCAAAATGCCCTGGATCGAATGGTACAATTCGCTCGCCAAACCGAGCTGGACGCCTGCACCGGCAACCATAGGGCTGATTTGGCAGATTCTCTACCCAGTCATCCTTATAAGTTTCGGTTTTGTTTTCGTTCAGGCGTTTCGTGGCAAAGTAAGTTGGGTTGTTGCTTTGCCATTTGTCATCAACCTTGCAGCCAATTTGATCTTCACGCCAATACAGTTTGGGTTGCGAAACCTTCCGCTGGCAGCAATAGATATCTTAGTTGTCTGGGCAACGATCATTTGGTGTGTTATCGCTATCTGGCCGCACTTCAAGTGGGTTTCTTTCGCCCAAGTGCCTTACTTTATTTGGGTGTCGCTGGCGACCCTACTGCAACTGAATATCACTGCAATGAATTGGGGGAAACCATGAGCGAGTTTCAGCATGAACGATTCATGCGGCGAGCCATAAAACTGGCTGCGAATGTTCCTAACTTTCCATTTGGGGCAGTGGTCGTTGATCGAGAATCGGATGAAGTTATCGCTGAGGGCTGGAACAAGTCATCGGTTAATCCAATGTGGCACGGGGAAATCGACGCCATCAATCGGCTGGCTGAATTAAGACCTAAATTCGACGGAAGCCGACTTTCGCTATACACGACCGCCGAACCCTGTCCCATGTGTCAGAGTGCGATCTTGTGGAGTGGTATCGGAATGGTCGTCTTTGGCACTTCTATTCGATCACTTCAGCGTATTGGCTGGCGACAAATCGATATTCTGGCGGAAGAAGTCATTCGTCGTAGCCCGGCGTGGCAATGTACACTAATTGGTGGTGTACTGGAGCAGGAGTGTAACTCCCTCTTTGAAGTGGCGATGCGTTCCTTAACACAACGGACTAAAGGACTAATGAAATGAGATTCGTTTTCTCAGCGAGCTGTCTAGTCATTCTAATGGGTTCATTTGCAATGGCTGACGACACATTGAAAGTCTTGTTTGACTTCACCGGGGCAGATGCTGCGAAGGAGTGGCAGACGGTCAACGATGGCGTGATGGGCGGTGTGTCCGAAGGCAAGTTCAAGATAACCGACAAGAAGACCCTGGAATTCTTCGGCACGCTGTCATTGGCGAACAACGGCGGCTTCGCGTCGGTGCGGACAAAGGGAAAGAAGGTGGGAATGGAAAAAGCCGATACGTTGGTAGTCAAAGTCCGGGGCGATGGTCGAGAGTACGAAATGAATCTTTATGTGCCGACAATTCAGATCGCTTACAGCTACCGAGCGGTGTTTCAGACCAAGAAAGACGAGTGGATTGAGATCAAATTGCCTTTGGACCAATTTTACGCAACGTCCTTCGGGCGAGTCGTCAAAAATGCTGGGCAAGTCAATCCAACTTCCGTAAATGGGATTGGATTTATGTTGGGCGACAAGAAAGCCGGGCTGTTCAAGATGGATATCGAGTGGATTAAAGCGGAGCGGGCGGGTACATCGAAATGAATCTGCGTTTGCCACCCTACAGCCGTCCATCTTTTGGTAACGCTGTGAGGTATCAAATGAAAAGGTTTTCATGAACCTTATACAAATCGAGCTGTCTTATGGGGCATGGATACTACATTACTTAGCCAAAAGTTTGAACGAATAGGAGCCCGCCTGAAGGTTGTTGATCGCTCTCGCCGACGGATTTTTACAAATCCTGGAATGCTTAAGCTTGATATCTCGGAGGATCGTCGAGGAGAATTCTTCGAGATTCAGACAATCACTGACGCTGAGCCTGTCGTAGAAGTATTGGATGTTCAGCCTAGTGATCGTCATCTGCTTTTGCTAGTGCGTGAAGACAACGATAAGAGCAAGTTCCTATGCGGGCATGATGAACGACACTGGTTCGTGGCTGGCATTCCCGAAACGGCTCCCGTTGGTACGGTGCGACAAGCAAAAGAAGCACTCCACCCTCGTGAAGTTCGACGAGCCGTAGCTCGTAAGGGTGTCTCGGGAAAAACATTAAACAGTCGTAGGAACTCTGCGTTTGTTCGTCAGGGGGAATGGTTCTTTTTACCAGGGACTGAATATTCTGTCAGAGAATCATTGGTACTTAAGAATGAACCATTACGTCGAGGGAATGGGGGAAAGCCTCATTGGGCAGAGTTCTGTTACCGAACCGGTGGTGAAACAGTATATGTTTCCACTCGGCATCCAAACGGAGTGACTGAGAGCCAGTACAAAACGATTTTGTCTGGCAACCCAAATGCAAGAACATGGCGCTGGCGAACCATGCGACAAAATCCAGGCGTCTACGTTAGAGGAAGAGTTCGTCATGCAGATCATGCCACGATTACCCTTCACGGATGGCATCAAGTCGTGATGAACACTGAGAATGAATCCAAGGCGATGCGAAACGTAGCCTTCTTGGACTAGGTCGACGCATGGTTACTGTCCAGCCTTTGCTCCTCTCCCGTTGATCAGCTTGACGATCATGGATTTACGACACTTGCATGTGCGGTAAGCAGCAATGTCAGTTGGACCTTACTACGAAGAAGTGGAGCTGGATTCAAATCGTAGGTGGTCCAACCTGATCTAGGATTACGATTAAAAAGGTCGCAACTGGACCAAGAAACAGGGACACAATCCACCAAAGTAAACCACTTCGGTTCTTGCTTTGAGCAAGTCCTGCATTAATCAGGGACAAAGTCCCCCAGCCAACAAAGAATTGTGCTTGGTCGTACATCGATTCGCCTCCAGAAAGGAATATAAGAATGGCAAATAAATTCTACCTTGAACGTCCAAGTTAGTGATGTAGCAAACGCCACCGTCTTCTCTTTCTGAGCAAACTACTTCTTGATCAGGCTCAGAATTTCAATTGCTTTGTCCAAACAAGCCGCAGCATTCACGAATGTCCAAGATGTTCGACCCTTGATGAAATCGTCATTCCGTTATCTCTCGAATGACTCGACAAGGATTTCCAGCAGCAAAAACTCCATCTGGAATATCTTTCGTAACAACGCTTCCGGCTCCTATAACGGTCTTTGATCCGATCTTCACTCCAGGGCAAATGATTGCTCCGCCGCCAACCCAAACGTCAGAACCGATTTCGACTGGCTTTCCGAATTCTTGCCTACGTCGTAATTCAGCATTCATCGGATGGGTGCCGGTATAGATTTGAACGGCTGGTCCAAACAAAGTGAAGTCGCCGATCTTGACTAAGCAAACATCCAGAACGATGCAATTAAAGTTGAAGTAAACTCGTTCACCCAGTTCGATGTTCGCTCCATAGTCGCAGTGGAACGGCGGAGTAATCAAAGCGGTGTCGCCACCCTTTCCAATTAGTTGCAAAAGAGTTTGGCGATAAACGGCTTCGTTTGTCGGATTGGCAGTGTTCAATGTTTGGCATAACACCCTTGATCGATTTCTTGCTTGTAGCAATTCCGGACAGAACGCATCGTACAATTCGCCAGCAAGCATCTTCTCCTTTTCTGTTTTCATAATGACTTCCATTACAGATCTTTGATCCAATTTAATCTTGACGATTTTCTTTGTCTTTGATCCCGATGTCAGTTCCATAAATGTCGATTTCGGCCTGCGTCACCGTTATTTATTCAGCGGGAGGTGTGGTTTTCGTAACTGCGTTCAGCTTAGAAATGGGTTTGAAAAAACAATATATATGGGGTTAGCCAGAGCATGTTCGGTGCTTTTTGGATTTTTTGCTTTCCTGTCAAATGCAAGTTAAGCAAGCCGGTGACTCCATTTCAATCTTTGCCCCAAATTCTCCCCGGCGTTACTATAAGACCACTTGCGAGAAAAGCGTAAGTGGGCATGATCGGTGTATTGCGATTCAACAGGAGGATGGTCAAAAATCGTCTTGTGCATTCTGGTCGCTAAGGGGAAATTAAGTGGCAGAAGAATTTACGATTGCTAGTCTCTTGTGGCACTGTTCAGGGTAAACCTAATGAGTATTGAATCGACTGTTTCACTTAAGCGTCTATATATTGAAACGGTTGGCTGTCAGATGAACGTCCTCGATAGCGAAATGGTTGTTGCATCTCTTCGCAAAGATGGCTATTCGATTACCCAGGACCCGAAAGAGGCGGATACGATACTCTTTAATACTTGCAGCGTTCGAGAACACGCCGAAGAGAAGGCATATCACAATCTTTTCCATTTGAAGCAGCTCAAGCTGAAGCACCCAGAGAAGATTATCGGAGTCATTGGGTGTATGGCACAGAAGGATCAGCGAGCGATCTTCGAACGTGTGCCCTATGTTGATCTAGTCGTCGGGCCCGGACAATTACAGCAGATCCCAAGCCTTTTAAAGCGAATCTCCGCTGGTGAAGGAAAGCAAATGGCTGTCAGCTTGGACAGAAAAGAGGGTTCGGCAGATGAAATCAAGCGTAGCCATGAAACGTTTGATCCTTTGCGAGACCCCGAGATGCGGCCGTCGCCTGGCCAGGCTTACATTCGTATCCAAATCGGTTGCGATAAATTTTGTACGTACTGTATCGTGCCGCTGACGCGTGGACCTGAGCAGGGACGATCGCCATCGCATATCGTCGCGGAGGCAAAAGTTTTGGCTGACCAAGGTTGCAAAGAGATTACGCTTCTTGGCCAGACTGTTAACTCCTATCGATACAGAGAGGCTGGGAAGGTCACCAGATTGAGTGATCTGCTAGTCGAGCTGAACGAGGTCGAAGGAATTGAGCGGATAAAATTTGTAACAAACTACCCTAAGGATATGACTCGAGACCTACTGGAAGCCGTGAGAGATCTACCGAAGTGCTCACCATACTTTCATGTGCCAGCTCAAAGTGGCAGCGATGCGGTCTTGAAACGTATGAAGAGAGGTTATACGACCGCTGACTACTACGAGATGATGGATCGTATCCGCGAGATCATTCCCCTTGCGACCGTCGCCAGTGATTTTATCGTCGGATTCTGCGGTGAGACGGAGGAAGAATTCCAAGGAACCATGGAACTGGTCCGGCGCTGCAGATTTAAGAACAGTTTTATTTTTCAGTATAGTGAGCGTGCCGGAACGAAGGGTGCTGAGATCTACCCCGACGATGTGCCTGCCGCAGTTAAGAAACGCCGAAATCAGGACCTTCTCCAAGTTCAAGACGCGATTTGCTTAGAGGACAACCTTCCGTTTCTAGGACGCACGGTCGAAGTCCTGGTGGAAGGACCTAGTAAATGGTCGATGAGAAGGCATGAAGAGGGCCCGGCAATACAAATGACTGGTCGAACGAGGTGTGATCGAATCGTGGTTTGGAACGGAAATAGTAGGCAAGCTGGTCATCTGTTGAACGTTCATGTCGATGACGTTTCCGCTTTCACCCTGCTGGGGAGTGTGGAAACATTTGAGGCTATGCCGGACCTATTTCAGCTGTCGATGACCCAGTCACAGCGTTAGTTGATTGCCCGATAGTTGATTGCCCGATTATCTATTGATATTGAGAAAATGTATGTTGAAACAAATCTTGAACACGAAATGGCTGTTCGCTCTGACTTTCACCTGTGGCATCGGTGAGTTGCAATGCAAATCACGGTTGCTTGCGATTGATTGGCCACAGTGGAATGGACCGCAAAAAGATGGGCGTTACGAGGAAAAAGATGTCATTACGGTAATTCCCGAAGAAGGGCTTCGCAAACGTTGGTCAGCGGAAGTCGGCTTAGGGTATTCAGGGCCAGTTGTAGCGGGTAGAAGCGTTTTCGTCACCGATTATCTTCAACGTACCGGCGAGAAGACCAATAACCCGAGTACGCGCGATAAGCTTGGCGGATCGGAAAGAATCCATGCATTTGATCTCGAATCTGGAAAACTCCTTTGGACTCATCGGTATGATCGCGAGTACGCTATCTCTTATCCCGCCGGCCCACGGGCGACTCCAACAGTCGACGGCGACTCGGTGTATTCGCTAGGCGCCGAAGGTGATTTGATCTGCTTGGCTAGAGATACTGGTAAGGTTCGATGGAATCGTCAGTTACGTGATGAGTATAAGACCGAGACTCCGATCTGGGGTTATGCTGCAGCGCCGTTGATCTATCAAGACTTGGTGATCACTCTCGCGGGAGGCGATGGTAGCTTAGTGGTGGCGCTTGAAAAGAAAAACGGCAGAGAGGTTTGGAGATCCCTTTCAGGAGACAATATAGGCTACTGTCCTCCCTCGATTTTCTCTATCGCGGGTAAGGACCAGATCCTCATCTGGGAGCCAAAAGCGTTACATGGTTTGAACCCTCAGTCTGGAGCAGAGATTTGGTCTGTTCCTTTTACACCCAAGTATGAAATGTCGATTACGCCACCTGTCATTAGCGGTAATCGAATGTTCGTTAGCGGTATCGGCGAAGTCGCGGCTATGTTCGAAATCGACCGAACGTCCGAGAAGAAACCGCTTCGCGAACTATGGAAAGGAAAGGCAAAGCACGCGATCTATTGTGCCAACAGTACTCCTGTTTTTGACGGCGACTACATTTATGGCGCTGATTGCGAGAAGGGGTCTATGATTTGTGTTCGGGCTAAAGACGGTGAACGTATGTGGGAAACGTTCAAGCCGACTTGCGGCGGTGAGCGACGACAATCGCACGGCACGGCGTTTCTAACCAAAGTAGGTGAACTCTATTATCTGCTAAGTGAAACGGGTGATTTCATCATTGCAAAGCTATCACCTGAAAAATACGAGGAACTAGGTCGTTTCAAGGTCCTGGATGCAACAAATGACTGCTTTGGCCGAGCCGTTGTCTGGAGCTACCCGGCCTTCGCAGATCGCTGCCTTTTTGTAAGAAACGACAAGGAAATAGTTGCCTATGAAATTGGTAAAAAATAGATCAAAATGCCTTAAGCCCTTGAGTGCTTGTTTGTAAATAAGGAAACTTCTCACCGATCGCCGCCTCAACAGATAGCTGTAACCCTCTGAAACGTAGTATTGGGAGGGTCGGCGGGCGATAGCCACACTTGGGAGGGGAGGATGTAGTGATCCAAACAAATTTTATGCGGTCCAATGTTTTATGAGGCCGAATGGCCGATTCACTAGCTTATGCCGTGTGTTGGTGGTATTGGGAAGTTATTCAAAGACAGTCCCTTGGTCGTATTGAGTAGATTCACTTTTCCGATGGTTCAATTTTGAAAACCATAAGTCCAGAAGGAAACGGCAACCGAGACGTGTCTCCGTTTGCACGAAAACAACCGTCAGGCTTCCGGTTTTCGATGGGATCGCTATTGGTTTTGATGGTCGTCATCTCCGCCGTATCGGCTATCTTGCTTTGGGCGACGCGTTTGCCTTCCGTGTCGAATGAGATTCATCTTTGGCTTGGCACAACGCCAGCGGTAAACCAGGACGGAACGGATCGTGGTACGCAATTAGTTTTTCTGCTGTTCTGCTATTCTGCACCGCTAATGGTCGTCGGTTTACTAAACAGCACGAGGATGATCATGCAAGTCATCGAGGGTTGGAGATCGTCGAAGGAAGAGTTTGACGACGAACTGCAAAAGGAAAATGTTGTTTTTCCTGAACCCTCTGCGCCAGATAATTCCACTATAAAGCCCAAATAGCCTTCCGGACTAAGCAGATGAATAGACGACCGGGCAGAAGCTTGCGAAGCATCAAGATCATGGGCATCATTGTCGCATAGACTGGATTTCGCAGTCGATGCGCTGCTTGCAGTCGGATAGATCGAAGGGTGCATAGTCGATACAGGCTCCGTTTTGTTAGTGCCAATCGAGTGACACGATGGCCATAAATTACGAAGACTGGATGGACCCCGGCGAACGGGGAAACCTGTAAAAAGTCGTGCAGTGTGGTTACACTATCAAGTTGAAATGTGTTGGAGGCGCCATTGCCGCCCCTCTGGCAAACGACCGTGCACAGAATTTCACTTACCAACGTCCGCCACGTTCCTCCACCTGCAACCCACTAAAGCTAATGACAAAATCCTCTGTGTTTGTCGCGATTTGCGTACTGTTCTTTATCAGTTCAATACATGTTCATGGACAAGAGGCAAAGCCAAGGCCGTTAAAGGCGCTCCTTATCGCGGGTGGTTGTTGTCACGATTATGCGGCTCAACAAGAAGCTCTTTGCAAAGGGATTCAATCGCGAGCGAATGTTCAAGTAGATGTTTATTGGACCGACAATTCGACGACCGCGCCTTACTTGCCGCTCTATTCGAAATTAAACTGGGCGGATGGCTATGATGTGATCATTCATGATGAGTGTGCTGCAAGTATTTCTGATGACGCGCTCATCAATCGGATTATTCAGACACATCAGAAAATTCCTGCCGTTCACCTTCATTGTGCGTTGCACAGCTTCCGCAACGGAACCGACGCTTGGTTTAAACACCTCGGTCTACAATCGAATAGTCATGGTCCTCAAGAGCCTATCGAGATTCATTTTGCCGATTCGAAACATCCAATTACGCAAACGCTCAGCGATTGGACCACTGTTCGCGAAGAGCTCTACAACAACGTTACCTTGTTCGACGCAAATTCCCTGGCAGTAGGAAAACAAACCGTAAGCGACAAGGATAAAACGAGGGTTGACGAAGCCATCGTTGTTTGGACGAATGAGGCGCAGGGTGCCCGAAGTTTTAGCACTTCGCTCGGGCACAACACGGAAACGGTACAAGACCCTCGCTATCTCGAATTGGTAACGCGTGGGTTGCTTTGGGCCTGCGATAGACTAACGCCGGAGTACTTGACTCCTTATCCGGGCGAAAACAAAGTTACGTTCATCGACAAAAACATGGTCAAGTCACCATCGGACGTTTCACTAGGAAGTCCGCCAGAGGGCGCGACTCTTGTTAAAGTAACCGCGTCGAGTACACAGGCTGGTAACGAAAATCTTTACGCAATTGATGGGAAGGGAGATACTCGATGGTGCGCCAGCGGTCCCGATTATCCACAATGGTTGCATTTTGAGTTTGAAAAACCTGTTACCCCTTCAGAGATCGAAATCCTCTGGGAATCCAATGGCACGACCTACAAGTACCTGATTGAAGGTTCCGCCGACGGTAAAACTTGGACAACGTTGATAGATGCTAAGAACAACACAGAGATGCATAAAGGAGCCGAGCCCGTTGTTATAGGTTCCCCCGTGCAATTTTTGCGCATTACGGGTTTAGGAAGCAACGGTGGTTGGTGCAGTATTTGGGAGGTAAAGCTGAAGGGAGAAGGAATCACGAAGCTGTGGCCTTGCGATACTTCGGCTGAAAAGAATGTATTCGTCCCGACGCAGGGTGACACGTTCGCGAAGTCAGGGAACATGCTCCCGAAGATTGAACCGATGACCAAACAGAAAGAGGCATCCATACTCGAGGATGTCCAAGTTCCCGATGGTTTCGAAGTGACTTTGTTCGCCGCGCCGCCTGCAGTCAACTACCCGGTATTTGTGGCTGCTTCCGTCGACGGAACTGTTTTCGTGAGCTCCGATGGTAACGGATCGCTGGGGCGCTCTCCAGATCGAGGACGTGTTATTCGACTAAGAGATCTGGATGGTGATGGCCGTGCTGATGAAACCAAGGTGTTCTGCCAAGTCGATGCCCCAAGGGGGTTGGTTTGGGATCATGATCGGCTTTA
>Ga0335395_10003243_pt1 | contig 10110 bp, 10 predicted proteins | sample MAT02_FD_205744 | JGI IMG/M metagenome (GOLD analysis project Ga0335395, IMG submission 205744) | Freshwater microbial communities from Lake Fryxell liftoff mats and glacier meltwater in Antarctica - MAT-02 (spades assembly) (version 2) ...
TAGAATCCGGTTGGCTGGCTGAAGTTGAATATTTGTGTCAAAAATACGGCTGCGATTTGCCGCTATTGAATACTCTGGGATACCAGGAAATGAAACAATATTTGGCGGGTGACATTAAGCTTGAAGAAGCCAAGGAATTAACAATTTTGCACACGCGGCAATTTGGGAAGCGTCAGCGGACATGGTTTCGAGCGTATCCTGAAATTGAATGGTTTGATGTTAGTATGCCCGATTTATTGGAGCGAGTTTGGCGGAGAGTTGCAGAGTTTTGCGAACAATAAGGATTTTTTTACCGCAGAGGGCGCAGAGGACGCAGAGAAGGAGTAAGGAGAGATGTAAGTGTTATTTTTGACTTAGTAAAATTTCTCTAATTCTTTCGCGAAACAAACGCACAGCCGCACGCTGTCCGATGGTTCTGCTTTGTTCGATGAAACCGGGGATTTCGGCAACGGGTAAAAACGGAAAAGCTAAACTGCGATCGCACACTTCATATTTCCCATCTACAAGGTGATACACTTGCAGAGATTCCCGGCGATACCTCCAGATTTCGGGAACGCCAATAGCAGCATAAATTGTAAACTTATTCACAGATGAATTTGTGTAATCTGACTCGATCGCTAAATCGGGCGGCGGGTCATTTGGCAAATTGATATTTCTGCCTCTAACTAAAGATTCATTTTGAATGTAGAAACAGGAATCAGGTTCGACAGCACGAGTTAAATCTTCTCGTTCAAGAGTCAGCGAACCCAGACTCCTAAGTTCAATTTCCAGCTCATCTACAATGGCTTCCACAAAGCTTTCTATCAGTCGTTTGGGTTCTTCGTGTTCTTCCAGTGGCATTCTGATTTCTAATACTCCTCCATCGTAAGCAATTCTCCAAGCTCTATCGTCCCCAACATCTGCCAGCAATGCTTTAAAAGTTGACCAACTGACACCTTTTAAAATAACTCGGTTTTCTGGGGTAGTTTGCTGCTCGACGGGAGTTGATGTTGTTGTTACCATTTAACAATTCCTTGGTAGCTTCATCAGTTTTTATTATAGTCGATGGACTCAAATTTAAGGTAAAATTTACAAACATAGTGCAGGTATCGGGTAGGGATACGGCACTGCCTTGTCCTATATTTCATTTTCCTGAAGCGAACAAAAAAGATTTTTTAAATTAACCGCAGAGAACGCAGAGAGCGCAGAGAAAGAGAAAGGAGAGAAATTAATCATTTGAGGAAGAAGCCGCAAAGCCTGTTCCTCAAATTATATGTAGCGGACTTAATTAACTGTACAAACTCGCTACATATTCGCCGTAACCGTTATAGGGCAAAGTTGGGCGAGTTTCCCACGACCAACTGTTACCGGGGCCGACTATCCGTTCGCTGGCCTGTGACCATCTGGGGTGTGGTTTGTCGGGTTCGACATTTGCTTCAAAAGCGTATTCGTTGGGGCCGACTGTATTCCAAAAAGTGGCGGGCTGTTTTTCTACAAATTCAATTTTTACAATTGATTTCGCGCCCTTAAAACCGTATTTCCAAGGAATCACTTGCCGCAGCGGTGCACCATTTTGTTTTGGTAGCCTTCGGCCATACAAGCCTGTGGCAAAAAATGCTAAATCGTTGGCCATTTCTTCAATTCGCATACCTTCGGTGTAAGGCCAAGGATAGAATTGGGACATCAAACCGGGGCCGGGGGTTATTTTGCGATCGTAAAATGAGGTAAAGCGAACGAATTTAGCTTGCGATTGCGGTTCGACATCAGCCATCAGTAATTTCATGGGAAATCCGACCCAAGGAACTACCATCGCCCAGGCTTCTACACAGCGAAATCGATAAACTCGTTCTTCGAGAGGAAATTTCTTGTAGAGGTCGTCAATATCATAAGTGCGGGGATTTTTTACTAAACCGCCTACTTCTATTTTCCAGTTTTCTGTTGGCAAAGCTTGAGCGGCTTGCCAAATAGATTTTGTGCCGCCGTATTCGTAAAAATTGTTGTATTTTGTAGCTAAGGCTTCGTCGGTAATCGCTCGATCGACTTTTGCAAAGGCCCGATTCCGGCTCAATTCCGAATATGCTTGGGTTGAGCTTTGCTCCAAAGCAGTTTTTGAGCTAGCATTGCTTTGGCAGCCGGTCAGCGGCAGCAGCGAAGCTGTCACGCCAACGCCAATTAAATTTGTCATGAAGCGGCGGCGATTGAGAAAGGCTGTTTCTGGGGTAATTTGTGGGTTGAGAATTTCCCAAGACTTGGGTACGCGAATTAACGGCATAAGTAATAGTTAAAAGTTAGTAGTTAGTTTGGCAAAATTTGCCTAAGTTTTAATCTGTTAGTGGATTGGAGATTTGCAGTTTTAGATTGACTCCATAGAACAAAGAATCGCGGATATTTGGCAAGGCGTCGCGATTGCTTTGCTGCGATCTCAATGCAAGTATTCGCAGTGACAGTATAGCTTAATTCGGTAACAACTGAGATATTGCACCATTCTCAAGAACAGGCAAGATACCTGTTCCACAAAGAATGATTTTATTGTGGGGTGGGCATCCTGCCCGCCCGTACGATCGACCTATTAAACCTCGCTCGCAGGAAAGTCAGCAATAATTTACGCGCGATCGACCCAAGCAATTGTGGCGAAAATCTGGGAAACAATTATGATCAAGCAAAGATTCCAATTATTGAATTTGTCCACAGGAAGCGGCACGCACCGCCCCGCTTTCCTCCCCCACCAGCAATAATGTCGGACGGGGGTCTCCAGCGGAAAGACAAATGAGTTACTGCACAAATCCCAATTGCCAGATCCCCGAAAATCTCGATCGCGCGACAGTATGCAAAAGTTGCGAGTCGAACTTGCTGCTAAAAGGTCGCTACCGAGTCTTTCACACTCTCGGTCAAAGTCTTACTTGCCGCACCTTCTTAGCAGTCGATGAAGACCAACCTTCGCAACCCCGCTGCGTCATTCAACAGTTCTGCGCGCCCGCGGCAGTCGCCGACGGTGGCACCCAGCAAAACCGGACATTTCGCGGCTCGGCCTCAGTTCTCGACGAGTTGGGGAAACATCCCCAAATACCGAAACTGCTGGCATCTTTTGAAGTCGAAGGCTGCCAGTATTTAGTGCAAGAATACATCGAAGGCCGCAATTTGGCCGATCGGCTTTCAGAAAAAGGTGTTGTTAAAGAAATTCAAATTTGGTATCTGCTGAGCGAATTGTTGCCAGTCCTGCAATTTGTTCACGAAAATCAACTGATTCACCGAGATATCAAACCATCGAATATTATTCACCGCAAAACTCCCCAAGCATCCCCAGCTTTGGCAGGGAAAGATGATTTACATGGAGTGTCTCAGGAAAGTGCCTCGGGGCTAGTTTTAGTCGATTTCGGCGCGGCAATTCCGGCAAACAGCGGGCCGCTGAAAACAGAAACGGTGACAGGTTCTGCCGAATACGCGGCCCCGGAACAAATTAAAGGCCAAGCGATTAAAAGCAGCGACATCTACAGTTTGGGCGTCACTTGCATTCACTTGTTAACGGGAATGTCGCCCTTTGATTTGTTTGACATCAAAACCGAAAGTTGGACTTGGAGAGATTATTTGAAAGTACCAGTTTCGGCGCGACTCGGCCGCATCCTGGATAAAATGGTGCAGCGAGAACCATCAAAACGCTATCGATCGACCGAGGCAATTCTCACAGACATGAAATACGGCCCGGCACCGGTAGACGTGATTCTCAGCAAACCCAAGTGGACTTTGGCCATGTGGGCAGCAAGTACGGTTGCCCTGCTGTCCGTAGTAGTGGGTGTTCGCTTGCCATCTCCTGCACCGCAGGCTTTCACTTCTTCTGATCCTGTTTCTACCATTCCCGAAATTCGGTTCAATCCGCCCCCGATGCAGGATTTCAGGGGTGAGGAATCGCAGTCAGGGCCCGCAGTGCGGACTCTGGCGGATCAAGACAAAAACCCGGTTTGGGCGGTAGCAGTCGCTCCCAGCGGTCGCGTGATAGTCAGCGGGAATAACGACGGCACAATTCATCTGCTGCACAAGCGTCACGGCAAGCTGCTCAAGGTTTTAGCAGGACACTTGGGGCCGGTGTGGTCGGTAGCTGTCAGTCCCGACGGCAGGACGATCGCCAGTGGTGGCGTTGACGGTACGATTAAATTGTGGAATTTCTATTCTGGCAGGTTAATTCGGACTTTGGACGGACACAAAAACGGCGTGTTCTCGGTGGTTTTCAGTCCCGATAGCCAGACTGTGGCCAGTGTCGGTAAGGACAAAACTTTGAAGCTGTGGCAAGTCCAAGGCGGGGCCGAGTTGGAAACTCTCAAGCGGGTTTTTGACGAGGTGCAGTCGGTGGCTTTCAGTCCCGATCGAGAAACTTTGGCGATCGGCAGCAGCGACGGTAAGATCAACCTGTGGAACTGGCAGACTGGGGAATTGAAAGAAACTCTTTGGGGTCATTCCGCAGCGGTTTGGTCTCTGGCCATCAGCCCGGACGGTCAAACTCTCGCCAGTGGCAGTTGGGACAAGACGGTGAAGTTGTGGGATATCAGCCCAAATAATCAGTCCCGGCAGCCCAACGGTTCTCTGCTGCGGACTTTGATCGGCCATTCCGACAAGGTTAAGTCCTTGGCTTTCAGTCCCGACGGAGATAAGCTGGCCAGCGCCGATTTGAGCGGGACTATCAAGCTGTGGCGGATGAGTCCCGGCGATCGGTGGCAGATGAGTCCCGCCGACACGGTGGGCACGCTGAAGGGTCATTCTACTTGGGTGGAATTGGCTTTTAATCCTCAAGACAAAACTCTGATCAGTGGCAGTTTTGACGACACGATTAAGGTGTGGCGGCTGTCTCCTTGATTTGTTAGATTGTCCACGCCATAGAATTTTAAGAATCCCCAACCAGAATCAAAGATTTTGCTTGGGGATTCTTAAACTTGGCGATTGAAATCGCTGCTATACAAACTTTCGTCCACTCCAAGCAGACTAAAGTATATATACCAGATTCCACGTTTATCAAGGACACCCGCCTATCGATCTATCCCCCCGTAGGGACACTCTTGCCGGGCCGTTCTACTTCATAAACCTGGAATACGCTGTATTTAGGCAATTCCGCCGTTAACGCGGATATTTTGTCCGGTAATCCACCGGGCTTGTTCGCTGCACAAAAAAGCCGTCACATCGGCAATATCTTCAACTTTTCCGAGTCTTCCCAAAGCAGTCATTTGGGTAAATCTTTGTATTTGTTCGGCGGTTTTGCCTACAGTGAAGAGTTCTGTATCTGTTGGACCAGGAGAAATTACATTGACTGTAATTTGGCGATCGCCCAATTCCTTAGCCAGCGATCGAGTTAGCTGTTCCACCGCGCCTTTTGTCGCCACGTAAACCCCGTAAGTTGGCATCATTATCGCCGTTGTCGAACTGGAAAAATTAACAATTCTTCCTCCCTCCGCCATGCGTTTAGCAGCTTCTTGACAAGCAAAAAACGTGCCTTTGACGTTAATTGCAAAAAGATTATCAAACTCTGCTTCGGTAACTTCCGCTACAGGTTTGTAAAGAATTACTCCTGCATTATTGACTAAAATATCTACTTGTGAATAGGTTGCCTGAGTGCGATCGAACAAATCGCGAATTTCTGCGGTTTTGCTGACATCGGCTTGCACGGCTAATGCTTTCCCGCCCGCTGCTTCAATCGCTGACACAACCTCTTTAGCCTGATCTGCGCCTCGGGCGTAGTTGACGACAACCGATGCGCCTTCTTGCGATAATCGGAGGGCGATCGCGCGTCCTATTCCCCGCGATGCACCAGTCACAATTGCCACTTTTCCTGCTAGTGATGCCATGAGATTTCCTCTGCAATTAGCGTTGATGCTGGTTCAAAATAATCATACTATTTTTTTCCGCATTCCGGTACAGAAACAAATTTAAAATCTCAAATAGTCAGAATATTCCTAGAAATCGCGGTTGCTAACTAACACTTGTGGTAAAGTAGTGTCGGCTGTTAAAGTAAAATCTATGACCGTAAATTCCGAGTTAGCAGAGCAGTATTTGTCCGCGGGCGAGAGCCTCCAGAAATCAGGAAAAGTTGACGAGGCGATCGCTCAATATCAAAAATTACTAGCCATTCAAGCCGATAGTCCGATCGCACTCAACAAGATAGCTGAAATTTATTATACGCAACAGAAATATGTAGAGGCGATCGCCTCCTGTTACCAAGCACTTCGCCAGCAACCGAATTTCGCCGCCGCCTACAAAACTATAGGCAATATCCTGCAAGCCCAAGGCAAAATAGACGCGGCAATTCGCGCATACTCAAAGGCGATCGAATTTGACCCTAACTTTGTCGAAGCCTATGTTAACTTGGGCAGTATGTTTTACAAACAAGGCCAGCTCGATGACGCCATAACTTACTATCAAAAATCTATTGCTCTTCAACCAGATTTAGCCGTCGCTTATTGGAATTTAGGCAAAAGTTTGGAAGAGCAAGGTCGAATCAATGAAGGTTTATTTTATCAAAAAAAAGCTCTAAATTTACAGCCGGAGTTAGAAGGTAGAAGCAATTCAGTAAAAAATCACACTTACTGAAGAGGAATGTTATAGTCAAAATAATTCAATTATTAACGATGCAAGCTGGATCAACATGGAAATTAGCCAGAATCCGCTCGAATTCCTAACGGCTAAAGTACAAGAAACTGTTGCCGATATCCAAAACTTAGGCAACCAAATTGATGCAAAATTTGAGGAAAATGCAACTGTATTAACGGCGTGGGTACAATCAGCGCCAAGTTCAATGGTTAGTGCCGGGGCGATCGCCACTCAAGAAGCTTTTAAAATAGCACATAACATCCGTTTTGAGAACCTGCCAACAAATCTGCAATTCAAATTTGCTAGGGCTGGGGTGCGTGACGGCATCCGAAATGTGCAAGAAGCAGCAAAAGTATTTGAATCCATACCCGCCCAAATTCGTGCTCAAGGCCCAGAAGCAATTCGCAACTTCTGTCAAGATAAAGATTGGAGTCACATCCAAGCGCACGTCAATGGAGGCGGAAGCGAAGCTGCTAACGGGATTTTTGAATATTTTTGGGTTGAATCGTGATCGCGGTGGTGTAGACATGACTGCCGCAGAATTAGCAGTCGCTAAGCAAGTTTTAACGGATGCAGCGTTTAAAGCAGCAGTTGCCGAAATCGTTGGGGCTGCAATGAAAGGGGCGATCGCAGCAGCAGTAATTGAGTTAATATTTTCTATCTTAGAAAATTCGCTATTGTGCGTGGAAGGCAAAATTACCCAGTCAGAGTTAGTGGAACAAGTCGCTACCGCCACCGCCAAAGCTGGCATTGCTGGTGGTGTTATTACTGGCATTCTGTTAACACTGTGCATGATATTTCCCCCCATTGCCGCGCTTTTAGGTGCCGCAGCGATGCCCTTGGCGGTTGCAGGTATTGGTTTTATGGGAATTCGCGCCTGGGAAATTTTTTGTCACGGCGATCGACTATTTGGTATTACTGAACAAACACAAAAATTTCTGGGAATGACTGAAGCGACAATTTAAACAGTTGACAGTTGACAGTTGACAGTTGACAGTTGACAGTTGACAGTTATGATACCCGAATCAAACCGTTTATGAAGCGCGGATTTAAGACTCTATTCATGAGGTTATTTATGTCCGCGCTTTTGGGTGGCGGTTGCTTGTAGCAACATTTTCAAATGATTGGGAAACATAAATAGTATGGATTCAGTAGAAAAAACTCAAGATCAGCAGCATCCGCAATACAAGCGCGATCGAGCCAGTGTCGATACTTTATTAGCAGGAGAAGCAACCGACTACAATTTATCGGAATTAGCAAGATTAATAATTCGCTACCGAGGCTTTCCTGGCGCTAGAGATATTCAATCGGACTTAAAAAAAGTCCTGCAAAAATGGAATCATACCGAAGAAACTCTTTATGAACAAACCCGCAAAATTCACGCCAAAGGTGAGGTTTACAGGAAACAAAAAAGCGATCAAGAAGATTGGGTCTAATCTCAAATCTACCTTAAATACCTCCTTTATCTCTTACGTGAGAAAGGCTATATTACGAAAGCTTAGAAGTGAACTAGCGATCGAAATTAATGAGTAATTTTAGGCCTCGGAGCCGGTGCACCTCGCAGCATTCCTTCTGTACTGAGGTCTTCATCAATTTCTTCCCAGTGAATGCCATAGCCTCCTCCACATACTTCCCATTTTTCCCTTTGATCGGGCGTTGCATGAAACAATCTTGGATACCAAATTAAAGGGACGGTAATGATTCGTCCATCCATCAAATCAACACTAATGGTTTCTTCTGTAAAATGAATGTGCTTAACTCTCTCGTCCGCTCGAATCGCCAAAATACCCATACCAAGCCTCCAATAGCGTTTGTTTATTTTCTTGTACTACCGACTGTATTTTACGAAGTTCTTTAGCACTAAAACCAAGGTTGTTTCCTAAACTGACTGGCTCCAACCAAAACTTAACCGATGATTTGTCTCTGTCAATATGAACATGAGGTGGTTCATTTGGTTCATGGCTGTAAAAGTAAAGTCGGTAAGGACCTATTCGTAAAATAGTTGGCATAATTCCAGGTTATACAATATTTCAATGCGAATATCTGTATTTGGTCTTCTTTTATTCTTCTTCCATGACACGGGTGGTGTAAAATCAACTGGTTCCTAGGAAGAGCCTGGGAACCAGCAACAGTCAACAGTCAACAGTTAACTGTTAACAGTCAACAGTCAACAGTTAACTGTTAACTGTTAACTATTTTCAAACCATCTCTGGCGAAACTTGCATTGCCGGCTGCGGCTGGAACTGGAACAGCGAATAAACCACATTGCGGCGGATATCCGTCATCATGTCCAAAAACAGCTCGTAACCTTCAGTTTTGTACTCGATTAACGGGTCTTTCTGGCCGTAACCACGCAGGCCTACAGACTCGCGCAAAGCATCCATTTGTTGCAAGTGTTCCCGCCACAAAGTATCAATTTGCTGCAAAATAAAGAACCGTTCCGCATCTCGCATCAATTCAGATCGGATTGCATTAACTTCAGCTTCCTTCATGTCGTAAGCGTTGCGTACTTGTTCGTGCAGGAATGTTTTAATTTCCTCAACGGACAAATCTTCTAGTTGATCCGGTGTCATGTCAGCGAGCAGATAAACAAATTCCTTCACCTTGCTCACAAGTTTTTCGACTTCCCATTCTTCCGAAGGCAAATCGGGATTGATGTATGCTCCCACGATGTCGTCCATCGTTTGTTCGGCATACTTAATTACCTGTTCCTTCGAGTCCAAACCTTCCAAGACTCGGCGGCGTTCCGCATAAATTGCTCGACGCTGATTGTTCATCACTTCGTCGTATTCAAATACCTGTTTGCGGATGTCGTAATAGTAGGTTTCGACTTTTTTCTGAGCGCCTTCGAGGGAACGAGTCAGGATTCCAGATTCGATCGGCATATCTTCCTCAACACCGAAAGCCTTCATCAAACGAGCCACCCGTTCCCCGCCAAAAATCCTGAGCAAATTGTCTTCCAAACTCAAGAAAAACCGCGTAGAACCAGGGTCTCCTTGCCGTCCCGCCCGGCCGCGCAACTGATTGTCAATCCGGCGCGATTCGTGGCGTTCCGTACCGATGACGTGCAAGCCACCCAACTGCACAACTTCATCGTGTTCGGTGCTGGTAAAAGCATCGTACTCGCTGCGAGTTACATTGTAAGCTTCCCGCAATTTTTGAATTACCACGTCTTTTGTCGGCGCTTTTTCCGAGGCTACAGCCACGATATCATCGGCTTGTAATTCCGAGAGCGATCGCTCCCCGTACTCCTTCACCGCCAATTCCACCGCCGCTTTCAGCATTTGCTCAGCAGTTTTCGATAGCTGCGTCGGAAAAATCTGCGCCGAAGCTTTCCAAGACTTGACCTTTTTGGCAGGTTGACCAAAACCTTGAGGTGCGGGGCGGCCGCCAATACCGGGCGCTTGCACCAGCGAAAAGTCTTCTCCATCCTCTGGCTGCACGATCCGGGGCATCAGATACTCGCGCAACTTCAGGCGGCCCATGTACTCAGAATTACCGCCCAGAATGATGTCTGTACCGCGTCCCGCCATGTTCGTGGCGATCGTCACAGCGCCTTTT
>Ga0335395_10003244_pt1 | contig 10110 bp, 9 predicted proteins | sample MAT02_FD_205744 | JGI IMG/M metagenome (GOLD analysis project Ga0335395, IMG submission 205744) | Freshwater microbial communities from Lake Fryxell liftoff mats and glacier meltwater in Antarctica - MAT-02 (spades assembly) (version 2) ...
CCACCAGCAGCGCCGCGCCCTCGGCCATCCGCCGGCCCATGCACGACGGGCAAAATCCGCGTGACTTGCAGGCGAAGGGCACCCGCAGCTCGTCGCCGCAGGTGCGGCAGCAGGTCCGCACAAAGCCAAGCTCGAAGTCACCGCAGCCCGCGAAGCCCAAAAGCTCGCCCTTCACGAACTCCGGCAGCGGCCCGGCCCGCTCATCGCAGCACTCGAGGAACTCCGCGAGGTGCCGACGCACCAGCACCGCCGCGTCGCACTCGTGCGTCTGGCGCGGCATGTAGCCGACCGGCCTCACGCACGCGGGCATCTCGCCCGCCCTTGCATCCCCGTGGCCGCTCGCCGCCGGTCACCAAGTCGCCGAGATTGTTACGCCCGCCGTCGAAGGCGCTCGCCCTGGCGGCCAGCGGGCGGGCCACCCTGGCCAGCCCGCCGCTGCCGAAGGTGGGCTACCGACAATGGGTGGCGTCGTCCCGGGCGACGGGAGCTCGTCCACCGGCCATCCGCTTCCGCTCTGGATGGGCGCCGCTCGCGGCCTGGGTGGTACCTGCGGAGCTCTCGGCCTCGCCGCCGCCTCCCACACAGACAAGGACAGGGAGGGCCACAGCGGGCACTCGCAGTACCTCACCGGCGGGCTCATGGCCACGGACCCGTCGATGACGATCGCGGTGCCGACCGGGCAGTACCGCGCCAGCTATATCCTGGCGGCCTCGCCGTTGTACGTCTCGCGGCTGCTCACGGTCATCGCCCCGAGCGGGGCCTCGCTGACGATGGACGGCAGCCCGATCGAAGGGTTGACGCAGATCGATGGCACCAATTTCGTGACGCGGAGCCTGTCGATGTCGGCCAACGTCCTCGGCACCCACCTGATCGCCGGCGACCAGCCGTTCGGTGCGTCGGTGTACGGGCACGCCTTGGCAACCAGCTACTGGTATCCGGGCGGCCTCGAGCTGCAGACGCTGCCCTGAGCGCGCTTCGGCGGGCGGACGCGACCGGCCGGCGGGCGGATGCGACCGGCGCTCGAGCGATGCCCGCGACGACGCTCTCGCGACCCGGCGATCGTCATGATCACGGTTGCGCCGCTGGCCCGCGGCTGCGACGCTGCGGCTGCTGGTCTCATGCAGGTGAAACGATCCGAGGACGGGCTCGCCGGCCGCTCCGCGCCGCCGACCCTCGCAGGAGACGGGGCGGGCGGCGTCGACGTCGGGGCGACGGCGGTGCGGGTGCCGAGCTTCCGGTCCGCGGGCGGGGATGAGACCGAGAACGACGCCCACGACGGCACGCTGTCGCCGGTCGACGGGTCGGCGAGCAACCCCTCGATCGAGGCGCTGATCTTCGCCAGGCCCGGCGAGCCGGGGCGGATCAATCGCTTCGCGGTGCTGCGGCTGATCGGCGCCGGCGGCATGGGCGTGGTGTACGCGGCCTACGACGAGGAGCTCGATCGCCGGGTCGCGATCAAGGTGCTACGCGACGACCGGGCGGCCGGCAGCGACGGTCGCTCGCGGATGCTGCGCGAGGCGCAGGCGATGGCCAAGCTGTCACACCCCAACGTGGTCCAGGTCTACGAGGTCGGCGAGTTCGCCGGCCAGATCTTCATGGCGATGGAGTTCATCAAGGGCAAGAGCCTGCGCGAGTGGCTGGTCGTGGAGGAGCGCGGCGTCGAGGAGATCCTCGAGGTGTTCGTGCAGGCGGGGCGCGGGCTGGCGGCGGCGCACCGGCAAGGCATCGTGCACCGCGACTTCAAGCCGGAGAACGTGCTCATCGACGGCGACGGCACGGCGCGGGTCCTCGACTTCGGGCTCGCGCGCGCGGAGTTCGACCGGGCGAGCGAGCCGGGCGTCGCGGGCGTCGACTCGGCGCTGACGCGTCTGACCGGCAAGACCAGCGTGCTGCGCCTCGACCTCACGCTGGCGGGCACGCTGATGGGCACGCCGGCGTACATGTCCCCGGAGCAGTTCGCGGGCGGGACGATCGACTGGCGTAGTGATCAGTTCAGCATGTGCGTCGCGCTCTACGCCGCGGTCTATCACCAGCCGCCGTTCGGCGAGCGCGACGCGGGTCTCGCCGAGCTCCAAGCTTCGGTGAACAGCGGCGCTCTGCGTGCGCCGCCGGCGGGTGTGAAGGCGCCGACGTGGCTGTTCCCGATCCTCAAGACCGGGCTGGCGAAGGACCCGAACGACCGCCATCCGTCGATGGACACGCTGCTGGCCGCGCTCGCGCCGGAGCGTTCGGAGACGCAGGTTCGGGGCTGGTGGTGGCCCGCAGTGACGCTCGGGGTGGCGGCGGCGGCGGTGCTCGTGACGCTGCAAGTGGTCCGTCCGGAGGACCCGACCGTGGCGGACCTGGCGGCGATCGAGCGCTACACGCAACAGGCCCGCGAGGCGGCGGCGAAGCTGCAATGGGTGTACCCGGAGCCGGGCGACCTCAAGGACACGGCGTACAACCGCGTGGTGCTGCTGGAGGCGCTGGACGGCGCCGCCGAGGCGCAGGCGGCCGAGGCGGCGATCCACCTGCGCGGTGAATTCAGCGAGGCCCTGGTCGCGCTCGGCGATCGTTACTTCGACGACCCGGACACGCGGGCCTTCGCGCGCGACTACTACGTGCAGGCGCTGCTGTTCATGCCGCTCGACCCGCGCGCGAGCAACCGCGCGGGCGTGACGGTCGGGCAGTTGGCGGACCTCGGGCGGCGCGTGAGCACCGGCGAATTCTTCGCGACCGAGGTGATCGCCGCGGAGCCGCTGCGGATCCTCGCGGAGACCGACCGCGGTCGGGCGCGCGAGCGGGCCCTGGCGTTCGCGCAGGACCCCGCGCGCAGCGGCGTGATCGGAAGCTCGCACCTGACCTCGATGCTGCGTGAAGAGGGGCTGCTCGAGCAGGTCGGGTTGCTGGCGGCGGCCGAGCCCGCGGCGCCGATCGCCGCGCCGGAGCCCGCGCCGGAGCCGGTGGTCGCGCCGCTCGAGCCGGTGACGTCGCCGGTGGTCCGCGCGAACGGGAGCCCGCGCGTGGGCACGCCGAAGCCGCCCGTGGTGGCCGCGCCGGTTCCGGTGACGGCGCCCGAGCCGGCCGCGCCGAAGGGCGACCCCGAGGGTTCGCGGGCGTTGAGCGCCGAGGGTGACGCGGCGATGCAGCGCGGTGACACGGCGACCGCGACCCAGCGCTACAAGCAGGCGCTCGACCTGTGGAATCAGAACGCTGCGGCGCTGATGGGTCTCAGCGACATCGCGTTCGACGGCGGCAAGTTCGAGCGCGCGGCCAAGTACGCCGAGCAGGCGACGCGTGCGGAGCCGGGCAACGGTGATTATCAGCTGCGCCTCGGCGACGCCTACTTCAAGGCGTTTCGCTACAGCGATGCCGAGGCGCGCTACAAGCGGGCGGCGGAGCTCAAGCACCCGAAGGCGAGCGAACGCCTGGCCCGCGTGCGGGCGGAGCTGGGAGGCTGACCCTTGAGACAGCCGGGAAGGATCGTCGGGTGTGTGGTGGCGGCGAGCCTCGGGCTCGCGCCGGTGTCGCAGGCGCAAGGCGGACCGGCGCCGGTCGAGGCGCCAGCGCCGGTCGAGGCGCCGGTCGAGGGAGCGGTCGAGGATCCGGAGACCGACGAGGAAGATGTGGCGCCGACGCCCGTGCCCGAACAGCCGACCCCGGCGATGGCCTCGCGGGCCAGCTCGCGGCTCGCGGTGCTGCCAGTGACCGTGACGGGCAGCGAGGACGTCGGGTTGGCCGCGAAGATCCGCGGGCACCTGCAGAGCGGCCTGGCGCGCGGCGCCTTCACGCTGGTCGACGCCGCGGAGGTGGAGCGCGTGGCGCGTGGCGGCTGCGAGGCGGCGACCTGCCTGGCCGCGCTCGGGCGGGCGACCGGGGCGGCCTTCGCCCTGCGCGCGCGGGTCACCGTCAACGACCGCGACTATGTCATCCGCCTCGAGCTGCTGACGATCAAGGGCGGCGTCGTGATGGCGACCAGCGAGGAGCGCTGCGACCTGTGCGGGCGCGGTGAGGTCGGCACCTTGGTGGAGACCCAGGCGGCGCTGCTGCGCCGCCAACTGGAGGACCTGATCCAGGGCCCGCCGGTGCTGGTGCTCACGAGTCAGCCGTCCGGGGCGCTGGTCTACGTCGACGACGAGCTGGTCGGGCAGACGCCGCTCGAGCGCACCTCGATCGCAGGTACACACATCGTCCGGGTCGTGCTCGAGGGTTATGTGCCGGAGCAGCGCCAACTCGCGCTGGCGACCGGCGTGCGCGAGTCGATCGAGGTGCCGCTGCGCCGCTCGCCACGGGCGATCCGCCGGCGATCGCTGGGCTGGGCCGGGGTCGGCGTGGGCATCCCCGCGGTCGCGGCCGGCGTGGTGCTGCTGGTGCTCGATGGCCGCGAGATCCGCTCGGACTGCTCGCCCGGGGATCGCAATCAGGACCTCGGCGGTCGCTGTCGCTTCATCCACAACACCGACTGGAGCGGCGCGGTGGCGCTGGCCGCTGGCGCGGCCCTCATCGCGGTCGGGGCGACGCTGCTGCGCATGAATCGGCCCGCGAAGCGGACCGGACGGGTAAAGCTCGAGGCTGCGGGGCTCGGCCTTCGCGGCCGGTTCTGATCGCTGCGCCTGGGCGTCAGTAGCAGACCCGCGCTCCGTACCCGCCGCTCTGCCGGAGGTGGTTCTCGGTCAGGTTCGCTCCGGCCCAGGGCCCGAGGCCGACGCAGTAGAACTCGTAGAGCACCCGCGAATAGGTGCCGAATTCCGAGCCGGGCTGGTCGCCGCGCATATTATGAAGGGCGTGGATCAACTCGTGGCCCATCGAGATATAGACGATCTTGGCGATCGTGACGCCGGCGGTGTTGGTGTAGCTGGTGCTCTGGCGGTTCCAGCGGACGATCGTATGCAGACCAGCCGCGGGCGTGCTTCCGGCGAAGAGGGCAGTGGCCAGGGTGAGCTTGGCGTCCACGGCCTGCTGGGCGACGAGTGGGGCCGGGAACACGGCGGTGTTGTTGACCCACGCCGTGATCATGGCGGCGCTGAGCCACCCGGCGCCGTGGGTGACCGAGGAGGGGACGTTGCCGGGCACGCCCATGAGCGAGTGGATCGGTGTCGCGTCGATCTGGGCCTCGAGCCAGGCATACCCGGCGGCGTGGCCGAGGTTGTTGAGGCAGCTGGTGATGGCGGCTCCCGCGTTGCCGGGCTGGTATTCGACAGCGAGCGCGATGTTGCACTGGGCCTGGTCCGGCATGCCACCGGTGACCGCACATTCGTTGGTCTGGTTCCCGTTCCATGCCTGAATGGCGACGCGCTTGTTGGCCACGCCGATTTGATTGACGAGCGCGGTCAAGAGCTGGTTGCCGGCCTGGATCGCGTTGAGGGCGTGGAGCGCGTAGATCACGTCGGTCTGGTGGTTCGGCGTGCCCGCGGCCCGCGGGATGCCGATGCCCGCGCCGCCCAGCGCGAGGACGTTGGGCGGCGTGTAGTAGAGATTCGGCATCGAGTCCTGCAGCGCCTGAATCGCGACCTGGTAGCGCAGCTTCTTGGCCGCGGGCAGAGCGTCGATGGCGCGGTGGACGTCCCAGATATGCGAGAGGTTGTTGGTCGCCACGTAGCTGGTCAGGCTTGCGAGGATCCCGCCCATGCTCGATGTGGTGGCACGAAAGGTGCCGTGGGCCTGTTTTAGCCGCGTGGTGAGCTGGGCTGCGGTGAGGATCGGCATGTCACGTTTCTCCTCTAGGGTTTCTTCACAGTGATGGGTGGTGCGGAGGCGGGGGCGTCGGCGTCGACGCGGGCCTCCTGGGCGAGCACCCGCGGCCACAAGGGCGGGCGGTCGTCGTGCAAAGTACCGTCGACGAGCGCGATCTGGCGGGAGGAGGCGACTGTGCGATACGTGCGGGGCGGGTCGTCGGGTCGTCGCGGGTCGAGGTCGACGACGCCGACCTGCTCGTCGATGGTCACGCGACCGGCCTCGAAGCGCAGCGCGGCGGTCAAGGTGAAGCGGCGCTGCGACGCTCCGGCCGTCACCTGCATCCCGCGGGCGCGGTCGATCTCCGGCGGTCCGTCGCAGCGGCCGCCCTCGCCATGAACCGCCGTCGCATGGAAGCGGCCGTCGACGAGGGGGACGAGCACGGTCACCGGGCGGCAATCTTCGGTGCCGGCGCAGCGCTCGGCGTCGACGACGAGCACGCTGGTATCGGCGAGCGGCTCGAGGCGCAGCGCAGGGCCGCGGGCCGGAGCGCGCAGGGGTCCGACGGCCCGCACGGCGAGGCCGCTGGGCAGCCACTCGACGAGCGCGGCGGGGCCGAGCCCGTCGCCGTCGGCGAACCGTGTGGTGATCATCCAGACGAGGGCACGGTCGTCGCCGAGCGGCTGAAGGATGAGGTCGTCGGGCCCGAGCGGACGGTCCGGGAGGGCGGGCGCGGCGGCGGTGGCGAGCGGGCAGGGGCCTTGGGTGGGCCAAGTGCTCGTCGCGCCGGTGCAGTCGCGGGCCGGCTGCCGGACACGCGCGGTGTCTCGCGCGTAGTCAGGGAGCAGGTGCGCGAACCACAGCGCCGGGGCGAGCTCGCGAGATCCGCCGGGTTCGACGGTCTCGACCAGGCACAGCGGTAGTGGACCGGAGCGCTTGCCGCACGCCAGCGTGGCGGAGAGAGCCACCAGCGCGGCGGCTGGCCAGCGCGCTGGGATGGGCCGGCGCATGCGCTCAGGTCAGGTTAGCGAACCCGGCAGACCAGTCGTCCGAGGCCGAGACGCCGCCCTCGACGTATGTGATATCGATCTTCTCGAAGATGAGGTTAATGGTCTCGACGCGGCTCTCTCCGCTGATGGAGCGCGAGATGGCGACGATGTTGGCGTTCGTGAGCTCGATGGTGAAGAACACCTTCTCACCGACGGTGCCGCCGAGGGTTGCGACCGGGCGCACGAACTCGAACTTCACCGTCGAGAGGTTCTCGTTGGTGAAGGCGGCGTTGGCCAGCAGCGGGGTGGTCTTGTCGAGGTCCTTGGAGAAGCTGATCGGGCTGTGGACCCGGCGCCCCGCGATGGCGCCGCCGCTGGAGTCGTAGGGGACCGACAGGCTGTCATGATAGTTATGCGCGTCGATCTTGCCCTCGTGGCCCTTGCGGTTGATATCAGACTTGAACTCACCCTGCGTCGCACCCTTGATGGAAATCCAGACAGCCTGCGGCATTGTTCGCTCCTGTTCTTACCCGAGCCGGTTTCTACGCTACTTCACCCTCGCGTATGTGCGAGGGGGATGACCATACGACGCTGAAACCTCGCTGTCAACGTCGGACTCATCGATAATAATGTCTCTTGGGACAGGTCGTGGCAGCACGCCTGCGTGACGTCGCCGCGCCCGGCTGGGCGGCCGCCGCGGTGCGGAGATTGCGAATGTGTGCATCAGGCCAGGTGAACATCCAGAGGCAGCGCGAACTGGATCTCGAGGCGAGCGCCGGCGATCGCGGGATGCACGGACGCGGTGATCGTCACGTGTGTCCCGGCGCCGTCGATCTTCGCCCGCAGCGAGGCGGCCTCGGGCTGGAGGCCGGGGAACAGGAACACGCCAGCGGCCTGGGTGAACAGTGATTCGACGTCGGGGGCGGACGAGCCGGCGGGCACCTGGGCGAGCGCCCAGAACGCGAAGCGGACGATCCTGCCGGTGAGGATCTGCGCCGGCAGCGAGACCGCGTCCTCGCCGATGTGCAGGGTCGGGCAGGCGGCGACGACGATCGAGTCGCCGCCGCGCGGGCTGCCGATCGCGGTGAGGCCGAGCGCGGCGAGGCGGGCCTGGGCGCGCAGCGAGGCGAAGCGCTCGGTCGGGATCGAGGTGCCGACGTCGGGGCCCGTGGCCGGCTCCCAGTTGGCGGGGGCCCGCACGACGCCGGGGCGCGCGAGGCTGGCGAGGCCGCCGGTGTCGCGCTGACTGGCCGACAACAGGGCGGCGAGCGCGAGGCCGGCGGAGCCGAAGACCACGCGTCGCTCGACGCCGCCGGACTCGCTGACGAGCGCGACCTGGTTGACGGCGGCGGCGAGCCAGCGGGTGTCGTCGTGCGCGCGCAGCTCGGTCCAGGCGGCGGGGATCTGCGCGGGCTCTTCGGCGAGAGCAGTCAGCGCGCCGAGGTCCTGGCGTCCGAGGGTGGCGGGCTCGAGGCTGACGACGAGCGGCACGTGGATCTGCGCGGCCTGTTCGGCGAGCGCGGCGAGCTGCGTGGGGTCGGTGACCGGCTCGGCGAGGAAGACCGCGTCGGGGCGGTCCATCGGCTCGTCGTCGGCGAGCGCGGTGTACAGCGCGGCGAGGCCAGCGAGGTCGGTGTCGAGGACGCTGACCTTCGGGCCGGCGTCGCGGGGGGTCTGCGCGTGGAGCAGCTTCAGGCTGCGCCACAGGGCCTCGCGCGCGCGCACAGCGGGGTCGTAGAGGGCGGCGCGGGCCGCAGCGCCGAGGGCGGCGTCGAGGCGATCGCGGGCGGCTCGCAGGGCGCTGGACTTCGTCGCCGGCTTCGCGGGCTGCGCGGCGCGGATGATCGACTGGACGATCTCGGCGGCCCGGTCGGGCTCGGGGGCGGTCGCACGGGCGAGCAGCTCGGCGACGAGGTCACCGCCAGGGGCCGCGGGTGGTGGCGCTGCGGGCTCGGCGAACACGGCGGCGAGCTCGGCGTGCAACGGACCCTCGCCGGCGACGCGGGCGACGGTCGCGAGCAACTCGGCGGGCGCGGGGCACTTGCTCGGCGGACCACCGAGGCGCTGTGACAGCGCGGCGAGCTCGGCCAGCGGCAGGGCCGTGAGCACGCCGGCGATCGCGTAGCTGCTGAGCCGCGGGAATGCGAGGTCGACGGCGAGCGGGCCGGCGGCGCCGAGGGCGGGGCCGAGGTCGACCTTCGCGGTGAAGCCGAGCTGGTCGAGGGCGTCGGCGAGGGAGCGGGTGCGGCCGCTCGGAGAGTCGGCGAGTCTGGCGACGACGAGCCAGCGGAGTCCGGGTGCGGAGCTTGCGTGCATGGTGTGTTCTCGTTTCAGAAGAAGACGACGGCCTGGCTGGGGACGATATGAACGCCGACGGCGTTGGCGTTGCTGCCGTTTTGGCCGGTGATGGCGAGGTGGGCGATCGCGTCGTTGCCCTCGAGCTTGATCGTGGGGAGGCCGACCTTGAAGCCGGCCGCTTGCATGTTGACGCCGGAGACGACGCCGCCGGCGACGCCGGGCTCGTCGCCGCTCGACATGGGGATCTTGCTGCCGACGTGCAGGGCCGGCTGGTTCAAGATCTTGACGATCATCGTGCAGGTGCCCGGGTTGGCCATCGCGCACTGGGCGATGTTGGGGAACGGCACGGGGATCGGTGGAGCCGGCGGGGCCGGGACCTTGCAGACATCGGGGAAGGCGAGGCACTGGCCGCCGCCGCGGGTCGCTGCTGGGAACATGGGTGTCTACCTTCCTTCGCGTGGGGATCAGCCGAGGTGAATTTTGGCGGCCTTGAGCTTCATGTCCTCGAGGGCTTTGAAAAGGTTGCGGCGGGCGAGCAGGTGAAAGGTGTCATCGACGACGGTGCGCGCGCGACCGGCGTGGGTCTGGCACAGGCCGCGCACCTCGGCGTAGCGGTCCTGAAGGCGCTCGACGAGCCGCGTCGCTGTGGTCTCGACGACCTCGGCGCGCACACGGAGGTGGCCGAGCACGGCGTCGAGCAGGGTGGTCTCGAGGTCGATGCGGTCGCGGGCGGCGATGCGGACGCTGCCGTGGTCGGCGCGCAGCTCGAGGTCACCCTCGACGGCGCGCACGATCGTGCGGCCGTGTTCCTGGCTGACCGAAAGTACAGGTGATGGGGCGGGACGCAGGCCGCGGATGACGGCGATCGCGTAGGCCCGGCCGCCGTCGTCGGTGATGACGAGCAGCTCGTCGCCGGGGCGGGGCGTGTAGTCGCCGGCGAGCGCGAGCAGGGCGTCCTGCTCGCCGTCGGGGCCGCTGACGCGGACGTTGCGCTCGCCGAGCACGGCGACGACGCAGCGCGGGCCGACGCGGGTCGCGGGGAGATCGAGGGTCGGGGCGGGCTGCGTCATGCGTGGGCCTTCGGGGCAGGGGTGAAGTCCTCGGCGGCCGCGAGCGCGGCGTCGGTGCGGGTGGCGTGGCTCAGGTCGGCGCCGGTGTACCTGGCGCCTGT
>Ga0335395_10003247_pt1 | contig 10107 bp, 9 predicted proteins | sample MAT02_FD_205744 | JGI IMG/M metagenome (GOLD analysis project Ga0335395, IMG submission 205744) | Freshwater microbial communities from Lake Fryxell liftoff mats and glacier meltwater in Antarctica - MAT-02 (spades assembly) (version 2) ...
GGCTACCTGGTCTGTCGCTTCACCGCGCTGGACCGCACGGTATGGACCGCGGTCGAACGACTGGTCTACTACCTGCTGTTTCCGGTGCTGCTGTTCCATTCGATCGTCAAACAGCCACTGGATTTATCGGCCGCCTCCGAACTGGTGTTGGCCGGTTGGGCCTTGTGCCTGTCGGGCATCGCGATGGCCTATGTGCTGCCTTATCTGCCATGGCTGGGGCCACACGTAGACCGGCGTGAACATGCCGCCAGTGCCCAGGTCGCGTTTCGCTTCAATACCTTTATCGCGCTGGCGTTGGCAGACCGGGTGGTGGGCACGCAGGGCACGGTGCTGATCGCGGTGCTGATTGGCGTCTGTGTGCCGCTGCTCAATGTCGGCGCGGTATGGCCGATGGCGCGCCATGCCGAACGCGGACTCTTCGGTGAGCTGGCGCGCAACCCCCTGATCATCGGCACCGTGGCCGGATTGGGTGCAAACCTGCTGGGCTTTTCCATGCCTAGCTGGCTGGTGCCCACCGCTGATCGCATCGGTGCTGCGGCGCTGGCCATGGGCCTGCTGGCCGCCGGCGCCGGGCTGCAACCCGGACGATTGCGCGGCGACAAGGCCTTGTCGGTCGCGTTGTTGTCGATCCGGCACCTTTGGTTGCCACTGATGGCATGGTTGCTGGCCCAAATGTTCGCGCTGGACGCCGCCCAGACCACCACGCTGCTGATTTTCTCTGCCTTGCCCACCGCCTCCAGTTGCTATGTGCTGGCCGTACGCATGGGATACGACGGCGGCTACACCGCCGCTCTGGTCACCGTGTCCACCTTGCTGGGCATGGTCAGCCTGCCCTTTGTGCTCGGCGTGCTGCGAGCCGGGTGAGCCCAGGCGCGCAGGCGCGCAGGCGCATGGCGCGGCTATGCCGCCTGCTGCGGCGCAAGGGGCTGCGCATACCGGGCCTGCAACAGGGGCGGCATCGGCGTGTCGATCAGGATGCACAAGCTGCGCAAGGCATCGACCACCGCCTGTGGGGCCTGCGGCGTTTGTGGGGCAAGCGGCGCAGTTTCCAAGGCCATCGCACACCAGGCCTTCATCAGTCGGGGCCGCAGCATCCACGCAAGCCGCGACAGTTGCGCGACCGCGCCCGCGATGGCGGACCAGGACAACAGCGCCGGCGCATCGGCGCACGATGGCAATTCCAGCGCCTGGCTCAGATCGGCGCGCCACTGGCCGCATACGTGCGCGAGATCGGCATACCCCGGAAAACGCTGCGCCGCCAGGATGTCGGTGATGCCTGCGACGGCGTCAGTGCATGCATCGAGCCCAAGGCAGTCGGATTCACGCACGATGCCGATCCGGCGCGGTGCCAGCAAGTGATTCAGCATCAGACAGTGCCACAACTCGGCGGGATGGAGCCGACCATCGGCACGCACGATCTGTTGCGCCTGCTGGCGCAGCTGCGAGCGCTCGGCCGACGGCAAGGACGCGCACCGCGTCAGCAGGCGCTCAAAACCGTCCTGCCGCTGCTGCGCCGGCAGCGACCACGCCTGACGCAACGCAAACTCCGGCCCCGTCGCATCCGGCCGTGCACACAGGGCAAGCCACACGGGATATGCAGGGTCGGTATCGGACGGAACCAGGAAGGCCAGCGTCGCAGGTATCAGATCGTGCGGCCAGGCAATCGCCAGCATGTCGTCGAGCCACGCGTCCTGCCCGGTTGGCTGTTGCATTGGCAACGCATGCAGAACCTCCTGCGCGCGCGGGCGGCTGCCAGGACTATCCACGGTGCCGGCCAGGGACAACAACCGGCCCACGTCATCCATCGGCATCGCCATCGCCAGACCGATGTCGGGTATCTGCTCCGGCGCGGGTACCGCAGCGTCGATCACCTCCGCATGCAAAGGGGCCATGGCGCGGCCATAGATGCGGCGAACCCGTTCGGCCAGCGGCGGATGGGTCGCCAGCGCGCCGGCACCGACAAAGATATCCGATGACAGCAACATGTGCGAGATCACCTCGGTGCGGGAACTGTGCACCGTAGCCTGCCCGTCTGCCTGTTGGCCCGCGATCTTGCGCAGGGCACCGCCAATGCCGTACGGCAGTCGGGTGAACTGCACGGCCGCTGCATCGGCCAGAAACTCCCGCTGGCGCGACACCGCCGCCTTGAGCAGGCGTCCGGCAAGCCAACCAATGCTGCCCACCCCCATCATCCCCAGGCCCATCAACACGAAAGCAGTACGCCGACCGCGTACATCAGTGGCATCGAACAGGTCGCGCCCGAGTAGAAACAGCAGCTGCAAACCCCAGACGTGGCCGATCAGACGCATGTTCAGCCGTGCATCGCCCTGCAGGATGTGGCTGAACTCATGGGCCACCACGCCCTGCAACTCGTCGCGATCGAGCCGCTGCAGCGCGCCACGGGTGACCGCTATCACGCTGTCGTTCTGTTCCCATCCGGCGGCAAAGGCATTGATGGCGTCATCGCGCTCAAGCAGAAAAATACGCGGCGGCTTCAGGCCGGTGGCGATCGCCATTTCGTCGACCACGTTGCGCAGGCGTCGCTGGTACCCGTCGCTGGGCACCAGCAGTTCACGCGCGCCCACCATTTCGGCCACATGCGCGCCGCCACGGCGCAGTTGCACCGTCTCAAGCCAGCTGCCGCCCAGGATGAAGCCAGCGCACAACACACTGTTGGTCTCGAAGAACCAGCGCGGGTAGCCCACCAGGTTGCCGGTCTGCAAGGACCACAAGAGCGCCAGCACGCCATTGAGCGCCAACACCGTCAGTGCCACGGTGAGAAGGAACAACAGCAACAGTCGCCGGGTGGCTGCCCGGGCCTGGTCCTGGTGCTGGCGAAAACGCATGCCGTAGAGACGTCGGCCTGCGGTTCAGAATCGGACTGTGGGCGCGCTGCGCTCGGCGGCGGACTGGGTCGATTGCAAGGTGGCCGCCGCCGCGAAACCCCACCAACGGGCCACGACACTGGCTGGAAACTGCATTGCCGCGTCATTGAAGCTCAGCACGCTGTCGTTGTACGCCTGCCGCGCAAAGCCGATCCGGTTCTCGGTCGAGGTCAGCGCCTCGGCGAACTCGCGCATGTTCTGGTCTGCCTTGAGCTGGGGATAGGACTCGACCACCAGCATGAGCTTGCCCAGGGCACCACCGAGAGCGGCTTCGGCGGCACCGAGCGCGGCAACATTGCCGGCACCGGCCAGATCGGCACGCGCCTTGCCCGCCGCAGTTTGCGCCTGGTTGCGAGCCTGGATCACCGCCTCCAGCGTTTCGCGTTCATGTTGAAGATATTTGCGGGCGGTCTCGACCAGATTGGGGATCAGGTCATAGCGCCGCTTGAGCTGCACGTCAATCTGCGCAAAGGCATTGGCGACAGCATTGCGCAAGCGCGTGAGCTTGTTGTAGATCGCAATGCCGAGCAGCACCACGACCCCCAAAACCACCCATGAAGCCCAGGTTGCAGATGCCATCGACCGATCTCCTGCTCAACACATGTCGGATATTGCCCGCCGCAGGCACAGGGGCCGCAGGGGTCGGATGATTTTCGTGGCGCAGAGTATCGCACCGCCCCAACCTGAACCATCCTGAACCATCGGCAGCCGCGGCGCACTGCTGGCGAACCGTCGATCGCGATGTATCTGCACCGCGTCTCAAGGTGCCGGTCGCGGTGCATCGCCCGCAAGCTGCATCCGGCGCTGGATCCGCGCCAACGCTTCCGTATCGCCAGCCAGTTCGGCGCGGCGCGCCTGCACCCCCAGCCAGGCCAGCAACGGCCGGCGCCAGCCTTGCCCGGAGGCAGCGTCGATAGCCAACACGATGGTCTGCGGATCGGCCCGGTTGCTGCGCATCAGCACACCGGCGGCGACCAACCGGGACAAGGGGCCTTCGATTGCCGCCACCGCAGCACCCGCCGCTTGCGGAGCCAGCAATGGCCGGTGCTGCGACGGAAGCAGCGCCGCATCCTGCGCGGTGGCCTGCCCTTGCAGGTAACGCGCATAGGCCTGCTCGGGCGCCGCCGCATCCGCTTGCAGCGCGTCGAACCCGGCACAGGCTTCGAACACCAGACTGGCCACCCGCGTTGCGCAACGCACCAGCTCGGCACGGGCCAGCAGATCGGCGCGCCCGGTGCGCGCGATCTCGGAGCGGGCGCGCGCAAACTCCAGCGCGGCTACACGATCCTGCCCCGACAGGTAGGCCTCCTGCGCGCGCTCGATCGCACCTTGGGCATTCAATTTCCAGTCGGGTGGCGGTGGTCCGCCGGCGCATCCGAACAACGCGAGCAGCAGCGCGGCGAGGAAGGAAGTGCGCAGGCCTCTCATGGCAATTTGATCTGGGCATCGCGCGCAAACGGCCATTTGCGATTGATCTCGTTGACCAGATGCTCGACCTTGCGCAAGCTGGCCTCAACCTCGCCGCGCAACGCGCCCAGATCGGTGGTGGCTTCGCGGGTGTTGGCACCGATGGCCTGCGCCTCGACCAGCACCGCATCGACCTTCTTGAGACTATTGCGTGCATCGGCCAGCAAGCCATTGAGTTGCACCACGGTGGCGCGTGTCTCGGAGACCACACCCTCCTGACCAAAGACCTGCTGATCGGCACGCGCGATCATGCCGTCGGTACGCTGCGCGATGCCGTCGGCTTTGAGCACCAGCCCATCCACCCGCGCGAGCAAGGTGTTGGTGCGTTCCAGCGCCTGCGACAGCCGCCGCGCGTCGGCATCGTTGCCCAGCAGCACGCCGATCGCGCCGCGCGGGCCATTGAGCCGTTCGGCCGCCAGCTGCAGGTTGCGCAAACTGGCGTTGAGCGGCGCATCCTGGCTGGTCAACGCGCCCAGGTTGTTGACCAGCTCCCGCACGCTGGCCACCATGCGCGGAATCTCGGCCGCCGCATCGCCGCGCAAGACCTTGCGTTCGGCACCATCGGGCAGCGGCGGGTCGTCCAGCACGCCGGTGAAGGCGCGGAGCTTGGTGCCTCCCACCAGGCCGCTTTCCATCGTGAACACGCTGGAGGTGCGCAACCAGTGCGCGTCCTTTTGCGACACGTCGACGATGATGCGGGCATTGCCCTCGGGTGAGAGTTCGATCCGCCCGATGCGCCCGATCGGAAAGCCCGAGAACGTCATCGTCATGCCAGCTGAAATACCCTCGGAATCATCAGCGATCAGCACCACCTGCTGGGTGCGCTCGAACGCACCACGCGCGTACATCAGGTAAACGATCGCGCCCGAGACCAATAACACCATGGCCAACAGCAACAGCCGGGCCTTGCGTTCCAGATGGGGTACGGGTGGCGGGTTGGACGAGGTCATTGCCTGGCTTGCTCAGTAGTAGTTGCCCACCAGCGAGAGAACTTCAATCAGCAGGATCAATGCAAATACGCGCCCGAGCTGAACGATTTCATCTCGGCGGCGCAGCGGCGAGCCATCGTGGCGCGGACTCGGTGCCATCGGCAGGATCGCCACCACCAGACTGAAAAAGAAGGCCTTCAGACCCAGGATCAGCGTGGCCGCCGGCGTGAATACCAAGCCGACAGCATGGGTATACGCGGCCAAACCCCAGACCGTGAAACCGTATAGCGAGAGATAGGCCATCACCAGCGACATCACCGCACTCAACGCGGCAAAAAACACCACGGCGAACACGCCCCCCAACACCCGCGGCAGCAGCAGGTCGCGCGCCGGGTCGCCGCCGTCTCGCCACATCGCCTGCAGCACGCCACGCTGACGCAGTGCGGCCACCTCTTCGCCGCTGGGCAGGGTGTAGCGCAAAGCAACATAGAGCGCCACCAGCAGCGGCAACAGCTCCACCACCAGGGTGCGCACCAGCACCTCGAGCGCGTATTGCGACAAGCCGTAGGAATAGGCCGTGGCGATGACGATGCGAATGATCACCAGGCTGACCAGGGCCGACAGGGCCACGAAACCTGGCAACAGCGGTGCGCTCGATGCCACCACCTGCAGATAAATCGCTGGCCGCTGGCTGCGCCGGTAACTCGACGGCGACAGCATCAGCACCAGCATCTGCGCGGCAAACTCGGCCAGACTCCACCAACCCATGACCCAGCGCAGCGGCGAGCGGCTCCAGCGTACCGCCTGGTGCTCGGGAAGCCGCGACGCGGTCGTCATGCCAACGCCGCGGCGAGCTCGGCCGTGCTCTGGCAACGTACGCCCGCATCACGCAACTGCTGCAGGAAATCGCGCGACGCCGTCGCAAACCCCTGGACCGGGCTCATGCAGTCGGTCAGAAATACCGTGTTGCGCAGGCGCTCGGAATCCCATTGCGCCAGCATGTCCTGACCCGAGGCCGCCACGCAGTGGCTGGACGCTTCGCCGGCCACCACCAGCAGCGCATCACCCACACCGAGGCGTTGCAGCAACGCGGTGTTGAGCTGGGTGCGCGGATCGTCGGCGCGCGGCACGTCGGCGCGAAACGCGCTGTATTGCTCGGTCATCGGATGAAGCCCCTTGATCACCTTCTCACAGGGCCGTGCCCGGGTGTGCTCCCAGCGCGTGATGCTTTCGGCCAGCCCGGAGGCGATGTTGTGCCCCCAGTGGCCGAGCACACAATGCACCGGCCAGACGATCAAGGTGCGTTCGCCACCAGCCTCCAGCGCCTGCAGGTAGGTCAGCACCTCGGCGGCGCGCTGCGCATCGCGCGGCCGATATCGCCCCGCCTGCAGGTCGGCCGCGGTGATCGCAGTGAAGGATGGCACCGCAGCGCCGTCGGCGTCGACCCAGAACGGAGTGCGTTCGATGGCGATACCGGCATGCGAATCCAGCGTCACGACGATCTCGTCGATCTGTGGGGTCATGGTGTCGATGAATCCGGCCAGTCGCTGCATGTCGGCCGAAGCGCCGGGCACCGGCAGTGCGGACCCGGGCAGGTCCATGAAGTCGTTCTGAGGGTCGATGATCAGCAGTCGCAATCGGGTCATGGCAGGTGGCACCGTTCTTTGGGTTGCGTGCGGCGATGGTAGCCCAAGGCCCAGGCCACGTGTTCGCGCACCAGCGCGCTCGGATCGTCCGCGCGCTGGCCCAAGGCCTGTTCGATCCGAGGGTCGTAGCGCAACGCCAACGCATTGCCCAGCGCGATGGCGATGTTGCGCAGCCAGCGCTCATGGCCGATACGCCGGATCGGGCTGCCCTCCAGGCGCTGCAGGAACTCGGCCTCGCTCCAGGCGAACAGCCCCACCAGGTCGGCACCGACCAAGCCCTCGCGCGGTGCAAAGTCGGGTACCGGACTGGTCTGGGCGAATTTGTTCCAGGGGCAGGCCAGTTGGCAATCATCGCAACCGTAGATGCGGTTTCCCATCAGCGGACGCAGCTCCGGCGCAATCGAGCCCGGATGCTCGATCGTCAGGTAGGAGATGCAGCGCCGCGCATCGAGCCGGTAGGGCGCGACGATCGCACCGGTGGGGCAGGCGGTGATACAGGCATCGCATTGGCCGCAATGGTCGCTGGTCGGCGCGCTGGGTGCCAGCGCCAGATCGAGGTAGATCTCACCGAGAAAAAACATCGAGCCCGCATCACGGTTCAACACCAGGGTATGTTTGCCGCGCCAGCCCTGGCCGCTGCGCACGGCCAATTCGACTTCGAGCACGGGTGCCGAATCGGTGAAGGCCCGATGACCGAGTGCGCCCACATCCTGCGCGATACGCGCTGCCAATCGGGCCAGTCGCTGGCGCACGACCTTGTGGTAGTCCCGGCCCCGCGCGTACAACGAGATCACGCCTTCTGTTGCGCGATGGAGACGATCGAACTCGATGGCCTGCCAGGAATGGGCATCATCGCGATGGGCTGTGGTCAAATAGTTCATGCGGGCGGTCAGAACAGTCACTGTGCCGGGCACGAGTTCAGCCGGTCGGGCACGTTTGAGGCCATGCGCCGCCATGTAATCCATGTCGCCGTGAAAACCCTGCTCCAGCCAGGCCAGTAAACCTGGCTCCGCGTCCGTCAGATCGATGGAACTGAAACCGATGTGCGCGAATCCGAGTTCCTGCCCCCAGCGGCTAATGCGGGATGCCAATTGACCTTGATCGACCAGCCCATGGGTGTTGTTCACCCCCTGATTGTAAAAAGCCTTCTCTGGCCCGACGAAGTCGCGACCCGATTGTTTGCGGCATCCTTTGCGCCGCAACCGGAATTGGCCGATTGCATCATCGAACTGCATGGCGAGCTTGGCGTTGGCAAGACCAGTTTTGTGCGCCATCTGCTGCAGGCGCTGGGTGTGCAGGGCCGCATCAAGAGTCCGACTTACGCAGTGGTGGAACCCTACACATTCGACGGCAGCCCGGGCCATGCACAGCCCCTGCCCATCTGGCACTTCGACTTCTACCGCTTCAATGATCCTGCCGAGTGGGAAGACGCCGGTTTTCGCGACATCTTCGCCAGTAGCGGGCTCAAACTGGTCGAGTGGCCGGACAAGGCCGAAGGCATGTTGCCGACGGCCGACCTGGCACTCCATATCGCGGTGCAGGATGACGAAGCCCGCAGCGTGCGGCTGATTGCGCAGACGCCGGTCGGCGTGGCCCTGTTGTCGGCAGTCTGCCCATGAAACGACGCGCGCTGCTGCGATCGGGCACGCTGGTACTGCTGCTCGGCACGGCGCAGATCGCGCGGGGTGCCACGATTCTGGCGGTACGGGTCTGGCCGGCACCCGACTATTCGCGTGTCACGATCGAATCGGATGGCGTGCTCAGCACCAGCCAGTTGTTCGTGGCCAACCCGCCGCGGCTGGCGGTGGACATCGCAGGCATTGACCTCAATCCGGCGCTGCGCGAGCTGGTGGCCAAGGTGCGCGCCGACGATCCGAACATCCAGGGCATTCGGGTCGGACAGTTCGCGCCTGGCGTGGTGCGCCTGGTGCTCGATCTCAAGCAACAAGCCCAGCCGCAAGTGTTCAGCCTTCTGCCGGTGGGGGTGTATCGGCACCGACTGGTGCTCGACCTCTATCCCAGCGTGGCGATTGACCCGCTGGAGGCGCTGATCGCCGAGCGCACCCAGAGCGACGCGTTTGCTGCGACCGTGGCTGCTGCACCGACCGCACCGACAACCCTGTCACCGACCACCGACCCCTTGGGTGAGCTGATCGCGCAACGCAGCACCGGCACGGCCAGCAGCGCCGCCGGCACCGGTGCCGCTTCCGCTTCGGTTTCCCCGAACCGGCCCGGCACGCCACAACTGGCGTCTGCCACACCACGCCAGAGCGGCCCACTGCAAGGCGCACGCACCGACCGCCTGATCATCATCGCGCTGGACCCTGGCCACGGCGGTGAAGACCCCGGTGCCATCGGACCGAACGGCACCCGGGAAAAAGACGTGGTGCTGCGCTTGGCGCACAAGCTGCGCGAACGCATCAACGCGACGACCGTGGGCGGCAACGCGATGCGCGCCTTTCTCACCCGCGATGCCGACTTCTTCGTGCCGCTGCATGTGCGGGTGCAAAAGGCGCGCCGTGTCCAGGCCGATCTTTTCGTCAGCCTGCATGCCGACGCCTTCTACACCCCCCGTCCCCAGGGTGCCAGCGTCTTCGCACTGAGCCAGGGCGGCGCATCGAGCAGCGCCGCGCGCTGGATGGCCGACAAGGAAAACAAGGCCGACCTGATCGGCGGGCTCAATGTCGCTGCGCGTGATGACTCGGTACAACGCGCCATGCTCGACATGAGCACCACCGCCCAGATCAACGACAGCCTCAAACTGGGCAGCGCCATGCTGGGCGAGATCGGCCGCATCGGCAAGCTGCACAAACCGCGCGTCGAGCAGGCCGGTTTCGCGGTGCTCAAGGCACCCGACATCCCCAGCGTGCTGGTCGAGGCGGCCTTCATCAGCAACCCGGAGGAAGAAGCGCGGCTCAACGACGATAAATACCTGCAGGCGCTGGCAGATGCGTTGGTGCGCGGCATTGAAGGCTATTTCTCGCGCAATCCGCCGTTGGCGCGGAGTCGGTCGGTTTAGGACCCTGTTTCTCGGTGGAGGTCTTTGAGCCCTCCTTTGCGCGGGCGCTGCGAAGGTCGGTGCTTTGTGTCCGAAGCGGACTACCAAAGGTCTTTGTAGTTCGAAACGAGGACCGCCGCACTGATGCGCGGGCGTGGCCAGCCTTGAGGGCAGTCTTGATT
>Ga0335395_10003249_pt1 | contig 10105 bp, 7 predicted proteins | sample MAT02_FD_205744 | JGI IMG/M metagenome (GOLD analysis project Ga0335395, IMG submission 205744) | Freshwater microbial communities from Lake Fryxell liftoff mats and glacier meltwater in Antarctica - MAT-02 (spades assembly) (version 2) ...
GGCAATGGTGATTTTAGGTTTGAGTTTCATAAATACTAACTCTGCTTAAATGTTTTGTAGGCACTCAATAATTATTCTCCAATATACCATATTCTACTAATATAAATTTTAGATGCGTTCGCCCTGTTTGGGAACTAAAGCCATATCTATAGGTTTGTAGTGGGGACTTTAGTCCTCAGATTGTTGAAGGACTTTAGTCCCCACTACAAACCAGTTTTATTTTCTCATAAGTTTGTAATGGGGACTTTAGTTGTCAGATTGTTGAAGGACTAAAGTCCTTGCTACAAACCAGTTTTATTTTGTTAGTTTACTTGGGTGGATGAGAGTCTGTGCAGTAGTTGTTGTAACTGCCGAGTCTTATTTTATTAAATGGGATTTTTAACATAAAAGAGCAGATTAGATATCAAACCGAGTAGCCGGAAGTGTCTGGTAGAAATTTCAGTATCTGCTGGTAGCATCTTTAGTACCTCTTTTTGGGATAAAAGGTTGAGGTTTTCCTCTTTGGCGAAAAAGTGCTTGCCAAGTAATCTCAGGATAGCTCGAAACCAGGAGGCTGGAAGCCAGTGAATTAAAGGCACAGCAGTGTGGAATTCTACGGGATACCAGCGGTTGGGAGTTGTGATGCAGCAAGTTTTGCCGACGCGACAAAGTTCTCGAACAAAAGCTTTTTGCTGTTGGCGGTTGCCGACGTGTTCGATTACGGCAAAACTCACGACTAAATCAAAACTTTTGTCGGGAAATGGTAAGCTTGATCCATCAGAACGGACGTATGTTAAACCTGGATATTCTTGTTCTAAAAAGGTAGCATCTTCCATGCCGACTGCGGTGATTTTGTTAGGATGTGGATAAAGTTTTTCAAAGAAGTTGCAATCTTCGCGGCGGTCGGAAGTGACTCCTACATCCAGCACAGTTGTGTCGGCGCTGGGATTGGCTAATGCTATGAGCAAATCAAACATTTTTTGGCGGGCATACCAAGATAGTTTAGTGGCTAAACCTCCTAGCTTGGGGCCAACGTACTCGCTGGAGTTGTTTTCAGTTACTGTCATAGGATTTGAGGTTTTGGGTGCTCTGACAACATGGGTGAAGCCCGATTGTTCGCGACCGATTTAATACAGCATTTTGGCAAGTTAAATCATCTTTTATGAAAATTGATTGTGACAATATTTTAGATTTAATTGTTTTACCTGCGTTTCAAGCTCAGCACGCTGAGAAAAAAGCTGGATAGAACCATCTGCAAACCGACGGTCAGGCAAGTGAGCGAGGGAATAACTAAACGCAGAGTTTTAGAAGGGTTTAGAGTACCGAAAGCTGTATCGCTCCAGATAGTCAATGACAAGAACGAGCCAACTATTCCGATTAATATTAGCGTTACTCCGACAATCAATCCTGTCTCTAAGGTAACATAGCGAAATATTTTGTTGAGTTTGGGGTCTTCGGGTAGCAGTTTCTCGCTGATGGCGAAAATTTTTGTGAAGAAAGCGAATGTTACTGCTTGAAAACCGACGATAATTGCGATCGCAGCATACAGCAGCGTATGTACATCAAAGCTGATACTCCCAATTTTTTGAGTACCCGGCAACAGCCAAATGCCAACAATTAGACCCAAAAGCATCAGGGCTGCACCGGGGTACAGAAATAGCCACCGGGGACTGTAAAGCAGCAAAAATCGGAGGTGTCGCCAGCCATCTCGCCAAGTTCGCAGGTGCGGCGGGCGCGAGCGCCCGTCGGGAGAAAGTACGGTTGGGACTTCAGTGATCCCTAACTTGTACAGAGATGCTTTGACGACCATTTCGCTAGCAAATTCCATCCCGGTTGTTTGCAAGTCTAGTTTCAAAATTGAGTCTCTCCTGAAACCGCGCAAACCGCAGTGAAAGTCGCCGGCGGGACTTGAGAAAAATAATCGCCCAACCCATGTCAGCACCGGATTTCCTAAATATTTGTGCAGCGGTGGCATTGCTCCCGGTTTGATGCCGCCTTGAAAGCGGTTTCCCATAACTAATTCGCAGCCTCCCCGCAATTTTTCGACAAAGGCGCTGAGGTTGGAAAAGTCGTAGCTGTCGTCAGCGTCACCCATGATAATATAGACTCCGCGCGCCGCTACGATGCCTCCCATCAGGGCGCTGCCGTAGCCTTTGGCCGCTACGGGTACGACTCTGGCCCCCAATCTGGTAGCGATATCTTGAGAACCATCAGTGCTGCCGTTGTCTGCTATGATCACCTCGCCGGCAATATCAAGTTCGCGCAGGGACTTCTGTGCTTTCTCGATGCAGATTTCTAAAGTTTCTGCTTCGTTGAGGCAGGGCATGAGTATCGAGAGTTCGAGAGTGTATTCGCCGCTGGTGTTTGTCTGTTCTGCCATATGTTTGCTTCACTCTCGATCGCGATCGACAATATTTACTTTTCCAGTATGTATGCTTAAAATATTAGTGGTGAAGAAAACTCAACAAAAATTAACTAAAGGTTTTCAGCTTTTAGGTAACAGCAATTTTTGATTGTAATATAGGTTAGTGAAATTATGAGTAGAAGCGTTTTTCTAGTTTTACTCGCTGCTATCTTGTGTAGTGTGGTGGGTCAATTCAGTCTGAAAGCAGGAGCTAAAATCTTAGGGCCAATTGGGGCTGCTAATTTAGTAGAAAAAGTTATGGCAATGGCAACTCAGCCTTTGATAGTTGGAGGTCTGTGTTTGTATGCAGTTTCTTCGATCGGCTTTATCGTCGTTTTGTCTCGCGCCAACATTAGCATAGTCTCACCTTTACTGTCAATTAGTTATTTGTTTACTGTTTTGGGTGGCAAAATTGTATTTGGCGAGCCTTTGCCACCATTGCGGTTGGTAGGCGTCGGACTGATTATGACGGGAGTAATTTTTGTACTCAAGGGTCAAGCTGGGGGAGCTACTGGAGGAAACTAACCGATGTTTAATTTTGCAGATTCTGTGAATTCAGGTCAATTATTAATAAATCGCACGGCAATTCTGGCTACCATGCACCAAAAAGAACGGGTGATGGCTCCGATTTTGGAACAGGAATTAGGCGTGAAAATCCTAGTACCTGCGGATTTAGACACAGACTGTTTCGGCACGTTCACCAGAGAAGTTAAACGGTTAGGGACTCAAATAGAAGCGGCTCGCCAGAAAGCAGAAAAAGCTCTGAAAATTGCGGGCGAAACTCTGGCTTTTGCCAGCGAAGGTACTTTCGGGCCTCATCCGGCAATGCCATATCTGCCAGTTAATCGAGAAATTGTAATGTTATTAGATGTAGCCAACAATCTAGAACTAATTGGCGAATCTTTGTCTATGGAAACTAATTATAGTCACCAGTTAGTTTGCAGTATAGAAGAAGCAGAAATTTTTGCGAAAAAAGCTGGATTTCCCGAACACGGACTGGTGGTTATAGCGGGGGATGTTGCCACAGGTAATGGCGAAATTGTCAAGGGAATTGGCACAGAAAAACAGTTGTTTGATGCTGTTGGCGCAGGTATCAACAAATCATCCACTGGTCAAGTTCACATCGAAACAGATATGCGGGCGATGTACAATCCAACTCGGATGAAAAATATCGAAAATGCAACTCTGGATTTAGTTAAAAAATTTCACCAATTTTGTCCCGAGTGCGGTTGGCCGGGATTTGAAGTTGCCGAAAGGAAAATAGGGTTGCCCTGCGGACTTTGCTATTTTCCGACTCAGTTAGTCCGATCGCAAATTTATCAATGCAAAAACTGCGATTATACTAAGGAAGAACTATTTCCAGACGGTCGAGAAACGGCTGATCCTGGGCTGTGCCAATATTGTAACCCTTAAAATAAAAGTTTTGAGTTTTGAGTTTTGATCGGTGGTTAGGGACACGGCACTGCCTTTTTGAAAGTGTCAACAACCGCGTTAAACCCTTGATAAATATTGCTTTTAGCTTAGTCTCGATCCCCCTAAATCCCCCTTAAGAAGGGGGACTTTGACCGGTCTTGTTCCCCCCTTCTTAAGGGGGGCTAGGGGGGATCAAGTTGCACAAAACTCGTAAAATTTGTAACAATATTATTGAGAGTTCCCTAATTAAAATCACTAATGATAGCCCTAGAAACAGAACGAAACTGGAAACCCGTTATTAAAGAATTTGAGGCTGTAGTCGGCAAAAACGGCGTGGTAAAGCGCCGCGAAGAATTGATTGTCTACGAGTGCGACGGGCTAGCCAGCTACCGCCAGCGGCCAGCTTTGGTGGTATTACCGCGAACTACGGAGGAAGTGGCGCATTTGGTCAAAATTTGCGATCGTAATTCCATTCCCTGGGTAGCCAGAGGTGCGGGTACAGGGCTTTCCGGCGGCGCTTTACCAGTCGAAAATTGCGTGCTGATTGTCACCGCCCTGATGCGAAAAATTCTGAAAGTAGACTTAGAAAATCAACAAGTAGTTGTGCAACCTGGAGTAATTAATAACTGGGTAACGCAAGCAGTTAGCGGCGCCGGTTTTTACTACGCACCCGACCCTTCCAGTCAAATTATATGCTCGATTGGTGGCAACGTTGCCGAAAATTCTGGTGGCGTTCACTGCCTTAAATATGGAGTAACAACCAATCACGTTTTAGGATTAAAATTGGTACTTCCTGACGGTTCAATTGTCGATGTCGGCGGCGAAATTCCCGAAATGCCTGGTTACGATTTAACTGGTGTATTTGTCGGTTCCGAAGGCACTTTAGGAATCGCTACAGAAGTGACTCTGCGAATCCTGAAAGCGCCGGAATCGATTTGTGTTCTGTTGGCGGATTTTCCCAGCATTGAAGCAGCGGGCGAATCGGTTTCCGATATTATCAGCGCTGGCATTATTCCCGGCGGCATGGAAATCATGGACAATATCAGCATCAATGCTGTAGAAGATGTGGTAGCAACTGGCTGCTATCCCCGTGATGCAGCGGCAATTTTACTCATAGAAATCGACGGTTTAGATGTAGAAGTCGCGACAAATAAGCAGCGAATTTCTGACATTTGCAAGCAAAATGGAGCGCGTAATATCACGACTGCTCACGATCCAGAAACGCGGATGAAAATTTGGAAAGGTCGGAAAGCTGCTTTTGCGGCTGCGGGTCATCTCAGCCCGGATTATTACGTGCAAGATGGTGTAATTCCGCGCACTCAAATGGCTTTTGTTTTGAAAGAAATTGAGGGTTTGAGTGAGAAATATGGTTATCGGATTGCGAATGTATTTCACGCGGGAGATGGGAATTTGCACCCACTGATTTTGTATGATAACTCGGTAAAAGGTGCGCTGGAAAAGGTGGAAGAATTGGGCGGGGAAATTTTGAGACTTTGTGTGAAAGTCGGCGGTAGTCTTTCGGGGGAACACGGTATCGGTGCTGATAAGAAGTGTTTTATGCCGGATATGTTTTCGGAGGTAGATTTGGAGACGATGCAGTGGGTACGGGAGGTGTTTAATCCGAAGGGTTTGGCGAATCCTGGGAAGATGTTTCCGACGCCGAAGACTTGCGGGGAAGCGGCGAGGGCTAAGGTTGAAACTATGAAGAAGTTGGAGGGTGTGGAGGTTTTTTAAATCCCCAGCGGTTGAAACCGCGTCTACACAAACAAAACCCGCCTCCGCGGGTTGAAGACTGGGCGGTTGAAACCGCGTCTACACAAACGATGTCCGCCGGACGCCGACTGAAGAGGGTAACATAATTGTCATCTGCTACTCTTCTCTTCAACCCGCGGAGGCGGGTTTTGCCTGTGTAGGCGCGGTTTCAACCGCCGTCTTATCTAATGTGCGATCTAATGTGCTAATGGGCGATCGGCATTTTGATAATAAATTCCGTGCCCTTGCCCAATTCCGAAGTACAATATAATTTGCCTTTGTGTCTTTCTACAATAATTTGATAGCTAATTGACAAACCCATTCCCGTGCCTTTACCAATGGGTTTGGTAGTAAAAAATGTATCGAATATGCGCAGCTTGACTTCTTCAGTTATTCCTGGGCCGTTGTCGGAAATATTGATTTCTACAAAATTGCCAACAACTTCTGTGCAAATCTTAATCTGGCTAAGTTTCTCTGACATTTCTTCAAAAGTTAGCTGACTGTTTGGATCGTCTAAAGCATCGATCGCATTGCTGAGAATATTCATGAAAACTTGATTTATCGGCCCTGCAAAACACTCAACAGATGGTAAATTTCCGTATTGTTTTATAATTTCAATTGGTGGCATTTCTCCGTTTCCTTTTAAACGGTGATTGAGAATTAACAGCGTGCTGTCAATACCTTCGTGGAGGTTAACGGGTTTCATCTGTGAATCGTCATGTCGCGAAAAGTTCCGCAGTGATTGGACAATCTGGCAAATCCTCTCAACACCAATACTCATTGAAGATAATATTTTAGGTAAATCTTCAGCTAAAAAATCTAGTTCATTATCTTCTCTTTCCTGTTGAATTTCCGGGATAGGATTGGGATAATGCTGTTGGTATAGTGCGAGGAGGTGTAACAAATCTTGAGCATAATCTTTGAGGTAAGCAAGATTGCCATGAATGAAGCTGACGGGGTTGTTGATTTCGTGAGCGACTCCGGCAATTAGCAATCCCAAACTGGACATTTTTTCGCTTTGAACTAATTGGGAATGAGTGGTTTTTAGTTCGTCAAGTGCTGCTGCTAGTTGAGCTGATTGTTTTCTGCTTTGTGCTTCGGAATTCTGCAAGGCTTCTTCGGCTTGTTTGCGATGGGTGATGTCTCTCTGTACGCCGATGAAATGAGTTAATTTGCCCGTTCGATCGCGCACGGGAGATATTGACAAAGCATTCCAGAAAGCTGTTCCGTCTTTGCGGTAATTTTTTAATATTACTTGACATTCGCTGTCAGTTTTCAATGCTTGACGGATGATTTCTAGTGCTTCGGAGTCGGTATCGCTTCCTTGCAAAAATCGGCAGTTTTTCCCGATAATTTCTTCCCGTCGATAGCCTGTCATGCTTTCAAAGGCCCGATTGCAATAAATAATCGGATGTTCGGGATTAGTTGCGTCAGAAATCGTAACTCCGGTGCTGGTAGCTGCCATAGCCCGATCGTACAACCAAAGCATTTCTTCTGCGCGCTTGCGATCGGTAATGTCCCGCAGCGTCGCTAAATAAGCCATTTCTCCCTCCCATTCCGTTTCCACCACCCGCATTTCTACTACAGCATTTGCTTTGTGCTTGCGAATAGCTTCAACTTCTGTTTGTACGACGCGCATTCCTGCTGCTTCTGTTTCTCCAACTTGGGGAATAATATCCGCGTCCATCTCAATATCGCAAGCTGAACCTTCTACTACCAAATTGCCAAAAAATGCTTGGCCTAAAAGTTCCTCTGCTTTGCAATTAAACAGCGCTTCTGCTGACGGGTTGGCAAAACAAACAAGCCCTCGCTTGTTGACGATTGCGATACCGTCGGCATTTTTGGCGATCGTATTTCGGAACCGAGATTCGCTAGCTTTCAAATCGTGTTTTAACTGTTCCATTTCAAGGTGCATCTGCTGTAATTCGCACAGATTAACAATATAAGCTTCGGAAATGTTGGTTTCTGCGTAATTCTCGGGTAAATTTTGATCATTTGTTTGATCGGTCATAGTATTAGCGGTTTTTTGAGGGTTCCTGCTAATATTACTGAGTTTATTTTCTGGATCTGGTTGTTGAAAAAACATATTTAAACCCTACCAAATTATTTTTTAGATTAAGGTGTTGCGATTGCCCAATGTTCAGCCCAATTTAGGGATAGAACAATTTACACCCGATGCTAACACATTACTTTGAGAATTCATCCTAAAATATCCTTTAAATTCTAGAGTGATCGCCATTTAATTATCTATTCACAATTGAGTACGTAATTTCAACAACATCGGCATTTACGTAGTAGGGAGACGAACTATTAAGAGTGGAGATAGCTTCAATCCCCCCTCGCACCGTACAAGATCAGATAGTAGACGCGCAAGTTATAAATATTTAGAAGCAACTAGCAAGTATAAATTATTATATGATTTTCCCAAAAATACGCTGAGGGAAAGGAGAGGGCGGGTTTTGCCTTCACAAACTGGCTTGTATCTCCGTGATTCTTGGCTAAACCCGCCCCTGCAAGATACTATTGTTTTTTCGCAATGACTTACTTGCCAATTATTAAATTATGTCTCTGCTGCCAGATTTGATATAGAATATAACCTGTCTATTTTTGCGATCGCAACTTCAAACCAATGGCACGTCTAGCACTTCTGAGCGTATCCAACAAAACCGGGCTAATCGACTTAGCGCGCAGTCTAGTAGAAGAATTTGAATTTGACATAATTAGCAGTGGCGGGACAGCAAGCGCCCTCAAAGAAGCAGGCATCCCCGTCACGAAAGTTGCGGAATATACTGGTTCTCCCGAAATTTTGGGAGGGCGAGTCAAAACACTTCATCCGCGCATCCACGGAGGTATTTTAGCGCGCCGTGATGTACCGCAAGATATCACAGATTTAGCCGAAAATCAAATTCGGACGATCGATCTAGTTGTAGTCAATTTGTATCCATTTGAACAGACAATTGCCAAACCGGGAGTTACTCTAGCAGACGCAATTGAGCAGATCGATATCGGCGGGCCCGCGATGCTGAGAGCTTCAGCTAAAAACCACGCTCATTTGACAGTTTTGTGCAATCCTGACCAGTACAATACTTATTTAGCAGAACTTCGCCAAAACGGCGGGGAAGCATCCTTAAAATTCCGGCAAGAGCGCGCGCTAGAAACATTTGAACATACAGCAAACTACGATCGCGCGATCGCAAATTATCTCAGCATTCAATCCGCAGCATCGAAGCTACCGCAGGAGTTTAGCGTATCAGGAAAAGAGTTGCAAACTCTCCGCTATGGCGAAAATCCCCATCAAGCCGCCACCTGGTATCAAAGCGGAACTACACCGACAGGCTGGACGACTAGCACCATCCTGCAAGGCAAAGAATTGAGCTACAATAATTTAGTAGATTTAGAAGCAGCAAGACGGTTAATTGTAGAATTTCCAGAGACTCCCGCCGCCGCTATTCTGAAACATACAAATCCTTGTGGTACAGCCTTGGGAACAACTATTTCCGAAGCCTATCAAAAAGCTTTTGACACCGATTCAGTCTCAGCTTTCGGCGGCATTGTCGCCCTCAATCGCCCGATTGATGCTGCTACTGCAACGATGTTAACTAAAACATTTTTAGAATGTATTGTCGCGCCGGGGTGCGAACCGGAAGCGGAAGAAATTATCAAGAAAAAGGCGAAAGTTAGAGTATTAATTTTGCCAGATTTGACTCAAGGCCCTGCGCAAACTGTTAAAATCATTGCAGGTGGCTTGCTGGTACAAGACTCGGATAATGTAGTAGAAGAAACTAGCAAATGGCGCGCAGTTACTGAGAAACAGCCGACTGCTGATGAGTTGGCAGAATTGCTGTTTGCTTGGAAAGTCGCGAAACACGTTAAGTCTAATGCGATCGTTGTGACGCGCGATCGTACTACAATCGGTGTTGGCGCGGGACAAATGAACCGCGTGGGATCGGTTAAACTAGCATTGGAACAAGCGGGAGAGAAGAGTAAAGGAGCGATTTTGGCTAGCGATGGCTTCTTCCCCTTCGACGATTCGGTAAAAACGGCTGCTGAGGCGGGGATAATTGCGATCGTCCAACCGGGAGGAAGTATGCGCGATAAAGATTCGATCGACGCAGCTAACCAACTCGGAATCACCATGATGTTTACCGATATCCGCCACTTCTTGCATTAGGAATAATACCCTATAGCAATGCTCAATTGTGTATCATATTGTAGGAATACAATAGTGTTGATGGGTATTAACTTAACCCGAAATACCGGCAGGGGTTAAAACCCCCGCCTCAAAGCGAAAGTCCTCTGAAGAGGACTAAAGAACTCATCAGTCCTCTTCAGAGGACTTTCGCTATTAGACAGGGGTTTTAACCCCTGGCGGACTGTGGGTTTAACGCGATTGTTGACATCAATAAAAACTGTTATATCCTACCGAATTCTGTCCTAACGAGTTCCGAGTTGCGTCCTTAAAAAATTATGACTTACACTGAACAACCAATTAAACCCCAAGACATAAAAGTCAAAATCCTGCTGACTGGCGGACATCAGTGCACCATCATCCTCAAA
>Ga0335395_10003251_pt1 | contig 10101 bp, 6 predicted proteins | sample MAT02_FD_205744 | JGI IMG/M metagenome (GOLD analysis project Ga0335395, IMG submission 205744) | Freshwater microbial communities from Lake Fryxell liftoff mats and glacier meltwater in Antarctica - MAT-02 (spades assembly) (version 2) ...
CCAGCAGGCAAGAGCGATCGCACCACAGGAGCCAACAGGGGATAATGAGTGCAGCCGTAAATCAGGGTATCGATACGCTGCTGAATCAAAGGAGCCAAATACTCTCGCGCCACCTCAGAAGTATAAGGATCGTGAATCCGGTTTTGCTCCACCAGTGGCACAAAAGCCGGACAGCTAACCTGCCATACCCGACAATCCGCGTCCATTTCCAAAATCGCATTTCGATAAGCATTGCTAGCAGCCGTAGCCGGAGTTGCGATGACTCCGATCCGCTTGCCTTGCTGCACCGCAGCCTGGGCCCCCGGCAGAATTACTCCCAGCACTGGAATATCAAACTCAGCCTGCACCATCTCCATCGCCAAAGCAGAACTGGTGTTGCAGGCCATAATCACCATTTTCACATCCTGTTCCACGAGCCAGGCCATAATTTCGCGGACAAAATGCACAATTTCCGACGCTGCGCGAGTGCCGTAAGGCAGTCTCGCCGTATCTCCAAAATAAAGTATTGATTCGTTCGGCAATTGTTTGTATAACTGCGTCAAAACAGTCAAACCGCCCACACCGCTGTCAAAAATACCGATTCTTTGTTGACTGTTGTCTGTTGTCTGTTGTCTGTTGTCTGTTGTCATTACTTACCAATTCCCAATTACCAATTACCAATGCCCTGTTTGGCCCATGCCCTGTTTGGCCCATGCCCTGTTTGGCCCATGCCCTGTTTGGCCCATGCCCTGTTTGGGCCATGCCCTGTTTGGCCATTATCTTTGTTGAAGATAAACTAAGATGCCCCGAGCGATCGAAGCCGCCATTTGACTGCGGTAAGCTGGGTCAGAAAGTTTAGCAGCATCCTCAGCACCCGTGACAAAACCGACTTCCAGCAAAACAGAAGGCATAGAACTCTTCCTCAAAACATAAAATCTCGCTTGTCGCACCCGGCGGTCCCTCGCCCCCGTCCCGTCCAAAATACTGGCGTGAATCACCCGGGCTAAATCTTTCCCGTTATCAAAATAATAAGTCTCAATCCCGTTAACATCCGGCCGGCTCATATTAATCGCATTAGCGTGAATGCTGACAAACAAAGTAGCATTCACCCGTGCTGCCAAAGAAACTCTCGGTGCCAGGTCGATTTCGCTGTCGTCAGTCCGAGTCATCACCGCTTGCACGCCTTGCTGTTCCAGCAGCCTCGCCACCTGATACGAGATATCCAAAACAATCTCCTTCTCCTGAATGCCCCTAATCCCGACTGCACCAGGATCGCGGCCGCCGTGACCAGCATCGATCACCACCACGACGCGGCGGTTAGAAACTTGGGGCAAATCGCCCGCTCCGAGAGTCCTTCTGGGCAAAGGTTGCGGATTTGGATCGCGAGTCAAAGGTGGCTGCGCGCTAGCACTCGATCGCAACTGCAAAGACAATAACTGCGGGTTAGGTCTCGTCACCCTGCCTACCTGTACCCCCGATCGCGGCTGCACCCAAATCACCACAGTCTCCGCGTCTTCTTGGCTAGCAGTAAACGATACAGGACTGTTAGGATCAAGCTGAGGAATTTGCCCCGCCAGGGAACTAGAAGCGACCCGAATCCAGTAAGCTTTCGACGCCTGGTCCCACCCGCTGGTATAGGAGACTTGGCGGTCAGTTCTCACTACCAGTTGCGTGCCGTTACTAGCTAAATCGATCGACTGAACTCTGGCTAAAGTACCTCGCTCCGGTCTCCCAACAGCTATAGGCCCTGAACGCGTCAGAATTGGCGGACTCGCGCCCCCTGGCGATAGCACAACACCACCCGAATTACTAGATGCCCGCCATTGAGCATTAGAACCCTTCATCCGCAAAGTGACGCGGGTAACGGGCGGGTCTGTTGGCAGTTGCCGGACTTCAACCTTGTCAACTCCGTGCTTGCCATTGGTTTGAGGCTGTTGGCCGCCCGCGCCCGGAGCTAAAGTAGCTCCTTCAATATCCAGGGTAGCGATGTCTCCGGCCCGACTTTGTTGAAAATTAATTTGGGGGCGGCCGCCCGCAGTGCGGACTAAAAAGCCATCCGCTGTCAGTTGAACGTTCTGAACTACGGTTTCTTCGGCAGACTGGGCGGTAGGTGCTGAAGATTCAACCGATAACCTTTCTCCTCCGGGTTCTGAAACAGAATTTTGAGTTCCTGCGCGCACCGGTGTCGGCAAATCGACTGTCCACTCGCTGGGAGAAATCCCTCGGAATTTTACTTGCTGGGGGTCTAGAGTAAACCCGTCTCTGAGCTCTACCACGATTCTGGTGGTATTGTTGTCAAACTGCCCTACCCGCACCGATTCGATCGCCCCTGAGAGCGGTTTACTGGTGGAAGGACTACCCAGACTTGTCCCCGGTAAGTCGATTACCAACCGCGTCGGGTTGAAAATCAGTTGAGCCTTGGGTTGTACTCCCCCGTCTGTTGTAATATAAAGCCGGTTCTCCGAAGCATCAAACCGCCAAGATTGCAGTCTAGCTGCTTCGGCGGCTCCGGCGAGCAAAAATACACTTAAGAAACTCGGTAGTAGCCACTGGAATTTCACGACAGTTTTTTCCTCATTTGCGTTACTGCTAAAAGCTGGAAGGGTGCTGCTTGCCCGTCGAGTGGCTTTCAGCAGTTAGCCGCCAGCCGACTGGGACACGGCGGCCGTCAGTTGTTGGCTAAATTGACTTTTTTAGGCATTAAAGGGCTCCAAAATGCTAGATTATGGCATTTTTGAACTTTCCCATCTACTTGGGGGCGATCGGTTATAAGCTGACTGAAAGATTGTTGGTACAAGGGAAGGTATTTATTTTTAGAAGCAAGAAACAAGGTGTTTCAAGAAGCTAGAAGGTAGAATTTTACGGATCTTCAAGGGAAAGGTTTCATAGCTCTTTAATATTGGCGCAGCTCGTTACGTTAAGGGTCATAATCCGCTTGAGTGTTAGGTTTTGTTCTAACTTTTCATCGACCACCTCGATAACTTAACAACCTATTTCGCAAACAATCAGGATTTCCCAGATTGACATGACTTTTAGAGAACTGCCAAATATTAATCCTAGACAAACTGGCAGATATTTTTGGAAAAGCGTTTTTGCTGACAGTTGAGAGTCAAACAAAACTATATAGCCCCTGCTTTCTTTTTTCTAGATTTTTTATGATCAGGGATTTTCAGTGCTGTTTGAAACTTAGTTTGGCGATCGCGCTCACGCCCGCTAAGGTTACACTATGATAGCTAGTCCATGCTTTTTGCAGTAACCGGAGAGTGTTTTGTGTCACCTTGGCGGGTAATGCTTTGTCATCAACACTCTTTGATCGTGCACGATCGACACCCTGAGCATTGGTTGGTTGACGGAAAAAGTTTTGACAGTAGATATAGTTATCGCAGTTGTGATTTTGGGCCAGTAAAAACAGTCGATCGGCTTCTGGATAAAACCTGTGATTTGGTTTGATGACCTGCTTTTCGATTAACTGCATAACTTGTATGTATACTATCAGTTAGAGAAGATACACTATCTTGGCGATTGTGTCAATGTCTGACTTTATGAAAAAAGCGACCATAAAACTAGATAAATGACCTCACCGAAAGACGGAGACTTGCTTGACCGCTGGAGTCGCCCCTCGCCTAAAAAGTTGTTGAGGTTAGTTCAAGAGTTTTGTCATACCATACCACCAGTGCGATCGAGTTCTAACAACTTTATTCTTGAGCAGGAGCGATACCCGCAAGTTCTTTTTGTCAATTAGCAACGCACCGCCGCGTGTCTAATCAACAGCGCTGCAATTCGCTCTCGCCCACAGGTGCAAAATTCCGGCTCAACCAGTTTAAAATTGCTTGATTTACTTGTTCCGGGCATTCATCCTGGGGACAGTGGCCCGCATTATCTAATTCAACTAGCTCTACACACTTAGGATTGCATTCGACAAATTGGTGGGGGCGGGCGAACCGAGGCGGAATCATCCGGTCTTGTTTGCCCCAAATTAACAACATCGGGATTGTTAAGTTTCGCATCACAGTCTTGACACCAGGGCCACATTCTGCATTGCCTACAGCTTTAAATAAAGCGCAGAAGGCGCGGGCGGCTCCCCGATCGCCGGCCGGCCCTGCTAGAATTTCCACTAATTCGTCAGTAACAGCTTCGGGGCTGGCGTAGGCAAATCCCACCCAACGGCGGACAACCGCAGGCTTGCTGGCCAAAGAAAACAGAGGTCTGAGTACGATCGGGGAAACAAACAAACTTTCAACCGCCAGGATCGCCGGGAGGAGCCATGCGGGCACTGCCTCGGCTCGCACAGAGGGGTCTGGAAGGCTAATCATCACCGTGCCGGCAACCATGTCCGGGTGAGCGGCGGCGGCGGCCAGACAAATCAGGGAGCCGATCGAGTTTCCTGCCAAGATCACGGGTTCTCGGATAAAAGTCAACCAAAAATCATAGACTTGATCGACCCACAAAGGCACAGAGTAGTTGACAGGAGCTTTTTGGGAAGCGCCAAACCCCAACAAATCCAAGGCGTAAACCGTGTGGTTTTCGGCGAGTGGGGCGAGATTTTGGCGCCAGTGACCGATCGAAGCTCCAAACCCGTGCAGTAAAATAATCGGTGTGGTTGAGGTGGCGGAGGCGATTGGTGTGGCAGCAGAATCTTCAAGTTCGATCGGGCCTTGATTTCGTGCCCCATCCGGCCGCAAATAAGTGTAGCGAGTTTGCCAACCCCGCCACATCCAGTCTCGTTGAGTTCCCACCCGTTGGTGCCATTGCAGAGAATTTGTCAATTTTGCCTCAGCTCGCAACATAAATTTACACTTGCTTATACATATTCTACAAGGCAAATCCGGCGACTTGGGGACTGGCCAGACGGGGCTATCTGGGGTAACAAAAGCCGTTTTACCTGATTCTTAATGCTTTCGGCTGAATTTTTGACAATTTTGTCGTCGTGCGGGTTCGGGAGCGGGCGATCGTGTGAAGTTAAAATAAAACTACGCAGAAACTCAGCCAGACTGAGTAGAATAGCAAGTATTGTAAGAATTCGTTTACGATCGTCCAAATATTCCCTAACGCTTTAGCGATCGGGGAGACAGGGCACGGTAGTACGTCCGGTAAGGGTAAAATCTTACAAAACAGTTCGATCGTCGATCGTGAAATATTGACCGCTCGAATCTGTAACTATCAAGAAGCTTCGCTATTAAACTACTGCTTGTAAAACAATTCATGCCTGTGATTGAAAGAAGACAAAATCGCAATCTACCCCAGATCAATGAAAACATTCGATACCCCAAAATCCGGGTAATCGATACCGACGGCGCGCAACTAGGGATATTGACGCCCGCAGAAGCGCTGCGCCTCGCCGAAGAAAAAGAACTCGACCTCGTACTTGTCAGCGACAAAGCTGACCCGCCCGTATGCCGGGTAATGGACTACGGGAAGTACAAATTCGAGCAGGAAAAGAAAGCGCGAGAAGCAAAGCGGAAGCAGCACACTGCCGATGTTAAAGAAGTGAAGATGCGCTACAAAATTGAAGAACACGACTACCAAGTGCGCCTCAAACTAGCAGACCGCTTTATCAAATCTGGGGACAAAGTAAAAGCCACGATCATGTTCAGAGGTCGGGAAATCCAACATAGCAACCTAGCAGAGGACTTGCTCAAGCGCATGGCCACAGATTTGCAGGAAATCGCCGAAGTGCAGCAAGCCCCGAAAAAAGAGGGACGCAGTATGATGATGCTGCTGTCGCCGAAGAAAGTATAAATAGATAGTCTGTAACTCAAACCTAAAGGGACAGCTTGAAGAGAGCGCTCTCTTCAAGCTGTGTCGAAGGACTTAAGCCTTAACTGGCAAGTGTTTTTTGAGTCAAGACATCCTGTGGATGCGACTAAGAGTAAAGAGCCCTGTCATCTGCAATTAAATAGTCTTCAAGTCAGGCTCGGCAGTGTTGTAGGTCTAAAAAGCTCTGATCACATTGACAGACAAGCGAACATTACCCGAAAGGGCGGGCGAGACAACCAGATCTCCACGGAGGGGCATCGTCGTCAGTCGTCGTACCCCTCCACCCTCGCAAGGGGATTTAAGCGGCTGTCACTCCGAGCGAATCCGAAGTGTTGAAACTGCCCGTGTCGTTTCCCTAGAAAGGGCTAAAGCCACGCTTGTTTCCCACTTACTTACCAAAATTTTTTATGATTAGTCATTAGTCATCAGTCACTGGTCATAAAAAAACTGGTGATTGATAGCTGTTGACGATCGAAGTTCATCAGGAATCGTCAGGAATCAGCTACCACAAAGGGAAATCAACGCTGTATGGACAATTTTCAAATCAGCGGTTCGGCGGGAGTGAGACAAAAAGTGCTGCGATCGCTTAACCTGCGATCGGAAGAAGTAGAGCGAACCGTACTGATGTTCCTCGTCTACACTCTCACCTCCGTCGGGCTGATCTGGCTGGAACTCAGCACGGTAGGTCTGTTTTTAGACGAATTCGGTGCGGACAAAATGCCCTATATCTATATAGCCAGCGCCTTTATCGGTTCTGGTTTGGGATTTGTCTACTCGTGGCTGCAAAAAATCCTGCCGCTAAGGCGCACCGTCGTAGTGGTTCTGGCAATGATGTCGGTACCGCTATTTTTGTTTCGATTCGGCATCGGCTACGAAAATACTAAGATAGCTGGCATCAGTATCGCTTTTATTACTATTTTTTTGATGTGGCTGTGGGTGGAAGCTTGCTATGTCCTCAATGACCTGAATACTTCCATCACTTCCAACCAACTGTTTAATATTAGAGAAATCAAGCGCACTTATCCGCTAGTTAGCAGCGGCTATTTAGTGGCTGGAGTAGTCAGCGGGTTTTCTCTGCCTGTTTTGCTGTACGTAGTCGGACTCAAAAACGTTACTCTGATATCGGGGTTAATGGTAGCGACAGGCTCGCTGTTGCTGTACTACCTGACGGAAAAATACCGCCAAGCTTTCCCGGAAACGGCTCACTGGACAGATGACGACGACGAGGACGATCAACAAGAATTTACCGCCCGCAAAGTTACAGGCCCGCTGCAAAAATACGCCGTACCTCTAGTCAGTTTCTTCGTCCTCGCAGAAGTCGTCTACGTGTTGGTAGATTTTCAATTCTACAGCCAGCTAGAATACCAAAACCCTTCGGACGGCGCGAGTGGAGCTAGCTGGATCGCTAGCTTCCTGGGCATTTACGAAGGCATACAAGGCTTGTTTCAAGTCGCGACTCAGTGGTTCGCATCCAGCCGCTTGGTAGAACGAATCGGCGTGTTTGTGACGGCGATGATTTTGCCCGCAGGTATTGCTATTCTAGGCGTGCTGACCATAGGAGCATCGCTCGGCCAGCTAGTGTCTGTGTTCATCGGACTGATATTGCTGAGATTTTTCGACGAATTGCTACACTACACGCTGTTGGAAACTGTTAGCCCGGTTTTATTCCAACCGATTCCTGACAATATTCGATCGGGCATTCAAACTCTCGTCAACGGTGTGGGCGAACCTGTGTCCACCGGAGTGACAGGAGTTGGCATCCTAATTATGCTGTGGGTGACAGACAAGGTACTGCCCCACCAAGACGAAAAGGACACGCTATTTCACGACAACCAAAGCTTGGTATTCATCGGGGCGATCGTACTTTTGGCCCTGCTGTGGGTATTTGTGGTGTGGCTGATCCGCTCTCAATACGTGGGTTTGTTGGTCAAAAGTGCCGAACGCGGGCGCTTGGGCGTCACCGACGTTGACCTCAAAGCTCTGAAGCGTGCAGTGGTGGAAACTTTGGAAAAGCCGGGGGGCGAAGATGAAAAGCGCTCCTGCATAGAACTCCTGACCCAAATTGACCCGAAAAATGTCGGAGAAGTTTTGGCACCCATCCTGGAAGTGTTGCCTTCAGCTTTGCAGCGCCAGAGCTTGGAAACTATGCTGCAACACCCGAACCCGGAATATTTAGAAGCTGTACGGGCGCTTTCGCAGCAATCCTTGCCGCCGGAGGTGCTGGCCTTGGCTTTGCGCTACATCTGGCTGACGGAAGCTGAACCGAATATCGACAGCTTGCGGCCTTACTTGCAGCCGATCGTCGATCCGGTGGTACGAGGTACGGCTGCTGCTTTAATTATGAGAAGGGGCGATCGCCAGCAAAAGGCAGAGGCTACTAACACGCTGCGCCAAATGCTGACGCACAAGCAAGAACGGGAACGGGTGATGGGCACGCGGGCTCTGGGAGAGGCCGATTATTTGCAAGGACTGCGGCTGTACATCCCCAATTTGTTGCAAGATGAATCTCTGCGAGTGCGCTGTGCTCTGTTAGACGTGATTTCTTCTACTCATTCGGAAGAATATTATCCTTCGCTGCTGCGCGGACTTGGTTACAAATCGACTCGGGAAGCGGCTTTGCAGGCGATCGTCAAACTTCACAATGATGCGATTCCTTTGCTGGTGTATTTGGCTGAGGATATCCACAAGTCGGATTTGGTCAGGTTGCAAGCTTGGACGGCTCTGGGTCAAATTGGGACTGTGGAGGCGATCGATATTTTGGTCAGCAATTTGATGACGGCTTGGGGAACTACCAGGCGCAACATCCTCCGCATCCTATTGAAAATGCCCTCGGAAGCGGGGATAGAAGGGGTTCTAGACCGCATTGGCCGCAGCGGATTGGAAACTCTCATCGAACAGGAGTTGATGTTTATCGGTCAAATTTATGCGGCTCTGGTAGATTTGTCTGGGGTAACAACCTATGGGAATTTGTCCGATCGGGATGCCAACAGCGCTGTACCGGCCAACGATACGGCTCAATTGTTGCAGCGGGCTTTGGCTGGGCTGGAAGCTGATGCTAAGGAGCGATGTTTTTTGCTGATGAAGTTTCTTTATCCGTTGGACACCGTACAAGCTGCTGCTTTCAACATTGCTTCTGGCCAACCTTCTTTGGTGGCTAGGGGATTGGAAATTCTCGACAATACTGTGGATATCGCTAAGAAGCGATCGCTGATTAATTTGTTGGATCAGCACTCAGAAAAAGAGAAATTGAGCAACCTCTCGGAATTGATGGTTTATAAACCTCTCGCCCCGAGCGATCGTTTGCGCCGCTTGCTAGAATTGCGCCATTTCCTTTCGGATTGGGCCTTAGCTTGCTGTTTTCACTTGGCGAGGGAAGCGCGTTGGAGTCTTACCGCCCAACAAACTCTTGTCTGTCTGCAACACCCGACGGGTTTTGTGCGCGAAGCAGTGTTAGCCTATTTGAAAATAGCTTCGCCGCGGGCTTTGCTCGAATTGTTGCCGAGGCTGCAAAATGACCCGGATAATTTGGTATCAGCTCAAGTTGAAGAGATGATGGCAGAGTTGGGGAGTGGGGGAAAAAGGTAACATTAGTTGTCAGTTGGCAGTTGGCAGTTGGCAGTTGGCAGTTGGCAGTTGTCAGTCAACAGTCAACAGTCAACAGTCAACAGTCAACAGTCAACAGTCAACAGTTTTTATTCCCCTTCTCCTTCTGCTTTGAAAGTCTAAATTAATCACTGCATCGCATTATGTTAACCAGCGTCGAACGCCTATTGTTTGTCAGGGAAGTTCCGATTTTTAAGGAACTGCGGGATGATTTTCTCGTGCGTCTAGCATCGGTAATGGATGAACTTTCGTTTCCTTCCAAGCACAGGATTTTTACGGAAGGACAAGAAGGTCGATCGCTCTATATCTTGGTATCGGGTACGGTGCGGGTACATATAGGCGATCGGGATTTGGCACAGTTGAAGGCTGGGGCTTGTTTTGGGGAAATGTCGCTGTTTGATGCGGAACCTCGATCGGCTTCTATTAGCACTATCGAACAATCGGAGTGTTTGATGTTGACTCAAATGCAGCTTTATGATGCGATCGATGAAACGCCGGGAATTGCTGTAAATATTATTCGCTTGCTGTCGCGCCGGATTCGCGAGTTGAATATAAAGTTGAATGCTAAAGAAGCGGTTATGCCACCCACAGATCCTGTGAGAGTAGTTGAAATGCGATGAATGTTGGGAATAAAGAATTGTGTTTTGGTCGATCGGCAATTCAGATCAGACGGCGGTTGAAACCGCGTCTACACAAACGATGTCCGCCTCCGCGGACTGAAGATAAGATAGGAGGTAATTTTAAGCGACCATTCTTCAACCC
>Ga0335395_10003252_pt1 | contig 10100 bp, 8 predicted proteins | sample MAT02_FD_205744 | JGI IMG/M metagenome (GOLD analysis project Ga0335395, IMG submission 205744) | Freshwater microbial communities from Lake Fryxell liftoff mats and glacier meltwater in Antarctica - MAT-02 (spades assembly) (version 2) ...
CGCAAATCCAAGGACGCATACCTAAGCGGTAGGACAGTTCCCATTCACGACCCATGTAGCAGAAAATGCCGATCAGGAAGTGAAAAATTACCAATTGGTAAGGGCCGCCGTTGTACAACCACTCATCTAAGGAAGCAGCTTCCCAGATTGGGTAGAAGTGAAGACCGATCGCGTTTGAAGAAGGAACAACAGCACCTGTGATGATGTTGTTACCGAACATCAAGGAACCAGCGACTGGTTCGCGGATGCCGTCGATGTCCACTGGGGGCGCACCGATGAAGGCGATGACGTAACAGATTGTGGCAGTTAGTAAGGTAGGAATCATCAAGACGCCGAACCAACCTACATAAATGCGGTTGTCGGTGCTGGTGACCCAGTTACAAAATTGCGACCACAGATTGGCGCTTTCGCGCTGCTGTAAGGTTGCTGTCATGGTTTTATGATTGCTTTATTTGGTTTTCAATGTTCGTGACGGCTTTGTGTTCCGCCATGTAAATAACATAAACCTTTTATTTCAGTTTGTAAAGTATCTTAACAACAGATTAACTCATGAGACCGATAAGCTTAAGCTATCAATATTCAGAATGCTGGATAAACGGGCAAGAATGCACAACAAAGTAGGGAAAGCCTGGAAGCCGATCGCCTTCAGGCATGGAAATATTAGGATACAGACTTTTGCTGGCTGGGAATCATTATGAGAGCCCAATAGGGAACTGCTGCGGGATCGACATCTGCGATCGCCCGAATGACCTGATTTGGCATTGTGGCGCGTTCGATATACAAAGCTCGATCGAACTGTCCCAACTCAATCAACACATCCCGAACCTTCGCAAAGTGTCGGCCCAGCTTAATAATCACAGCAGCATCAACAACCGCCAGGCGATCGCGCAAAACCTCAGCATCCAGCGTCGCAGGCATAATGCTTAACACATCGTTACGGTAAGTCAGCGGCACTCCCAGCGCACTCGCACTCGCCATCGTCGAAGAAATTCCCGGCACAACTTCGGTAGTGAATTTTCCTGACAAACGGTTGAATAGATACATAAAAGTGCCGTAGAGAAAAGGTTCGCCCTCACACAACACAGCCACATCCCGTCCTTGAGCCAGATGAGCGGCAATTTTCTCGGCAGCAATATCATAATAGGGTTGAGACGATCGCGTCGGACTGAAAGGCAACGGCATCGGAATCTCAATTTGTTCTGGGCGCAGGTAATCAGCGACGATCGCCCGCGCGAGTACCTTACCATTTTCCATCGCCGGATACGCAATCACCGGCACCGACTGCAAAATTCGGTAAGCTTTCAAAGTAATCAATTCTGGATCGCCAGGCCCGATGCCCAATCCATACAATTTACCAGTAGTCTTAGTCATAATTCGTCCTTTTTAGCTAACGCATTCACGGCCGCCGTTGCCATTGCACTCCCACCACGCCGCCCGTGTACTGTAATAAATGGCACACCCCGACTGTTCGCAGCGAGTTCCGCTTTAGATTCGGCCGCCCCCACAAATCCTACCGGGAAACCCAGGATTAAGGCCGGTTTCGGAGCTCCATCATCTAACATTTCCAGCAGTCTGAACAAAGCAGTTGGGGCATTACCGATCGCCACAACCGCACCTTCTAAGTCATTTAGCCACAAATCAAGGGCTGCGGCCGATCGAGTATTGCCGATTTGTAGCGCCAATTCCGGGACTTCGGGATGCCAGAGTGTGCAAATCACTGGATTGTCGGCGGGGAGACGTTTGCGAGTGATGCCTTCGGCCACCATCCGGGAATCGCACAGGATGGGTGCGCCGGCGGTGAGGGCATTGTATCCAGCGGTGGCTGCACCGGGAGAAGCTGCTAAATCTGCGACAATATCTGTCATGCCGCAACTGTGAATTAGGCGCACTGCGACGGATTCTAAGTCGGGCGGCAGTTTTGATAAGTCTGCTTCGGCGCGAATTGTGGCGAAGGATTTGGTGTAGATTTCGGTTCCGTCTCGAATGTAGTCAATCATAGGGAAGAAGGAAGAAAGAAGAAGGAAGAAGGAAGAAGGATGAGGAAGAAGGAAGAAAGAGAAGGGGAAATGATGATAGTTTGTCTGTTTTAATGATTTTCTGGGCTAAGCAATTTCTGCAATTGATCGATCGCACTTCGATCGATAAATTCACCAAATGACTCGTCGGGCGATCGACACCGCTGATAGATTCGTAGCAACTTGTTCATATAACTCGAAATCTGATCCACTCTCACACCCTGGAAAATTTGCCGCCCAAAAGGTAAATCTGTTTTGCCTGCGTAAATGTCATAACCTGGAATGATTTCATTTCCGTGTTTAATCTGAATTCCCACTAACGTTATATCAATTGGAGAATGCTGGGCGCAGGACTTTTCGCAACCACTGAAATGAACGTTAATTGGGCGATCTATCTGCAATTTTTCGGCTAAATCTTTCACCATTGCTAGGGCGTTACTTTGAGTATCTGTCATCGCCGACGCACAACCGGTGCTGCCGGCACAAGCAACTAAGCACGAGTCTAAATTGGTTGTTGACGAGTGCAATCCCAAACGGGCGATCGACTTTTCGAGTTCCCAAATCCGGGAGTTTGGGATATCAGAAATCAACAGATTTTGCCAAGGTGTGAGCCTCAGAGTGCCTCTGCCAAAAGTTTGGGATAAATTTGCCAAATCTCGCAATTGCTGCGATTTTAGCCTGCCTAGCGGGAGTACAATTCCGAGGTAGGAGAAACCGGATTGTTGCTGGGAGTGAATGCCGAGATGTTGGTGATTGCGGATGAATTTTTCAGATAGGGAATGGGCGGGCAAGATGCCCACCCCACCATCAAATTCACTCTTTGTGGAACAGGCATCTTGCCTGTTATGACGATCGCATGAGGCAGATTGGGCGGGCAAGATGCCCACCCCACCATCAAATTCACTCTTTGTGGAACAGGCATCTTGCCTGTTCTTGAAAAAGGACAAATTCTGCTGTACCCTTTCCAGATAACTTTCAATACCCCAATCTGCTAGCAGGTGACGCAAACGCGGTTTTTTTCCTTCAATTCGAGGCTTATTTTGGGTATATTCAAGATAGACACTAGCAAGGGCTGACAATACTGAAATACATTGCGATTCTGGAATTATAATGCCTGTGTCACCGTTTAAATGCAGCCGGAAAACAATTTTTGCATCAGTCGTTTGCCTTTCTGCTGCTAATAAAATATCATTACGAATAGCGCGAATCGAAACCAATTCTCCGCCGTCAAAACCCACACTAAATTTAGGCGAAAGTTCCGACAATTCGGGATGTGTTTGCAGGTAATCATCCCAAGCTTGAACTAGCGGGCGAGTATCGAGTAATGATTGTCGATCGATCCCTGCTGTCGGGCTTGTCATAATATTGCGAATCGGGTCAACTTCAACGTGGCGAGATGCGAGTCCCAATTCCTGCAAATCGTGCCAAACTGCGGGAGAAATTGCCGAATTCAAGTCTCGAATTTGCAAATTCGCCCGATTCGTGACTTGCAAACAGCCGCTACTGTATCGATCGACCAAATTGGCGATCGCCCGACACTGCGGTACATTTAAAATTCCCCCCGGAATCCGCATCCTCGATAATATTCCGTCGCGGGCTCGGGAACCCGAAAATAGGCCCGGACAAGTCGGTAATTCACTCAAACCTAACAAAGAAACTCCTCCCCGTGCGACGCAGGGAATCTAAATTGACACTCCTGAAATCGGCATTCTGGCTTTGACAGTTGCGGCACAGCGCCGGAATTACACCGGACTTTCCCGTTCTCAGGTTTAAGAAATGTATCACAAGTCGATCGGCATAAACCAGATCGATCGAGTTTCTTAACAAATCTCCGAGGTATCAGCTCAACAAGTGTAGCAGAGGGAAAAAAGTAAGCAGGGTACACAAGCGTTAACAGTCAACAGTTAACAGTTAACAGTTAACAGTTAACAGTTAACAGTTAACAGTTAACAGTTGACTGTTAAGATTGCTATAGCCTTTTGAATCTGCCTGTTTCATACAGATGAATTTTCTTGTGGGCAGTTTCTCCGACGCCTCCGGGAAAGGATTATTGAGAATTGTCAAAGTGTTTTATACACTTATGATTTTGGTACATAAGTCGATCGCACTTGCAACTCCTTCATCTGCTTCTCATCCACACTAGACGGCGCATTTGCCAAAATACAACGCGCTTGCTGCGTCTTCGGAAACGCAATCACATCGCGAATCGACTCCTCACCAGCTAACAACATTACCAGGCGATCGACACCATAAGCAATTCCTCCGTGGGGAGGTGTTCCATACTCAAACGCATCCAACAAAAAGCCGAACTTATTGTAAGCTTCCTCAGTCGATAAGCCGATCGCCTCAAACACCCTTTCCTGAACATCCCGCTGATAAATCCGCAGAGAACCTCCGCCCACTTCTGTGCCATTTAACACCAAGTCATAAGCTTGAGCTCTCGCCGTCTTCAAATCGTGAATATCGTCAGGATGCGGGGCTGTAAACGGGTGATGGAGAGCTTCTAAACGCTTCTCGTCACCGTTCCATTCAAACATCGGAAACTCTGTCACCCACAACAGATTCATCTTCTCTTTATCAATCAATCCCAATTCCTTACCGACAAACAAACGCAATCTATCCAAAGTCTTATTAACAGTTGTCACATCGGCTGCTGCAAACAACAACAAATGACCAGGTTGCGCGCCAGTGCGATCGAGCAATTCCTGTTTTTGAGCCTCAGTCAAATTATCCTTAATTGCGCCGATCGTATCAATTTCCCCATTCTCCCGTACCCGGATATAAGCTAATCCCTTAGCCCCGGCTTCGCTAGCTTCCTTAAACAAATCGCCACCCGGTTTAATCCGCACGTTAGAAATCGCATCATTCCCGCCGGGAATAGGCAAAATTTTCACAATTCCACCCGCAGCCACCGCACCGGAAAACACCTTAAATCCCGAATCTTTCATCAAATCAGAAACATCGACTAATTCCATACCGAAGCGAGTATCAGGTTTATCGCTACCATAACGATCCATCGCTTCTGCGTAAGTCAAACGCGGGAAAGGACGAGGCAATTCCACGCCTTTCACACTTTGGAAAATATGGCAGACTAAACCTTCATTTAATTCGAGAATTTCTTCCACAGACATGAAACTCATTTCCATGTCCAATTGCGTAAATTCCGGTTGTCTGTCGGCGCGCAAATCTTCATCGCGGAAGCAGCGAGCAATTTGATAATATCTGTCTAAACCCGAAACCATCAGCAATTGTTTGAACAATTGTGGCGACTGCGGCAAAGCGTACCATTCACCCAAATTGACGCGGCTGGGAACTAAATAATCTCTCGCACCTTCGGGAGTCGATCGCGTTAAAATCGGTGTTTCAACTTCAATAAAACCCCCAACGTCTTCCAGGTGGCGGCGCATAGCTTTGACAACTTGGTGGCGAAGCTGCAAATTGCGACTCATACGATCGCGCCGCAAGTCCAAATACCGATATTTCAGGCGTAAATCTTCCCGCACATTTTCATTATCCGCCGTGGAAACCTGAAACGGTAACTGTTTGCGAACCGCATTCAACAACTCAATCTCGTCAGCGTAAATTTCTACTTCACCGGTAGGCAATTTAGGGTTAAGGGAATCTGCGGGGCGGCTGGTGACTCTACCGGTAATTTTCACCACGTATTCGCCGCGCAAAGCCTCAGCCCCGTGATAGGAATCGGGGGTGCGTTCAGGATCGCTGACAATTTGCACAATACCCGATCGATCGCGCAAATCCAGAAAAATCACCCCGCCATGATCGCGGCGGCGATCCACCCATCCATAGAGGGTGACAGTTTGTCCGATGTGTTCGCTTCGCAGTTCGCCGCAGTAGTAAGTTCTCATGGTTGGGGGTTGTGGACTAAGAATAAAGCTTTTTTATTATGCAGTATGGCTGAACCTTTTGCTGAATGCAAATTAAAGGGCGATCGCTATTAGCCCGCCCAGTTTTGAAACCGGGCGGGCGGGCTGTAGCGCAAACATCGCCAGATTGTGTCCAATCTTGCTACGAATCGTCGCGATTGTTGCGAGACTTCTCAACAAACGCCGTTAGCGCATTCCACGCAGACTTAGCAGTTTCTGCCAAGCGAGTGCCGATCGACTCAATTTCCCCAACCACAACGTGCCAATTTTTTTCAGTTTGTTTCTGAATGTCGTCAACAGCTTGTTCGATGCGATCGCGTTCGATCAATTTATTTTGTTCCACCGCTTCTCGCGCTTGTCGCACAGCTTTCAAATAAGCCTCGCGACTGACTTCGCCGGCATCTTGTACCTGCGCTTGCGCCCGTGTTTTAATCGCATCAAGTACCAGCCAATTTTTCTCGGATTCTTTTTTGATCAGGCTGACTGCTTCTGTCATTCTGTCTTTGGCGGTTGACTTATTTTCGTCGATCGCGTCACTGGCTTTCGTCACAGCTTTCAAATAAGCTTCGCGGGTGAGTTCGCCGGCGGCTTGAAATTCGGCGGTGGCGCGTTTTTTGATTGCTTCAAACAAGGCGGCAGTTTCTGCGATCGTCTCATCAGTCGCATCGGGCATCTCCTTTTTGACGATCGCCGTCGTTTCGGGAGTTACCTCTACAATTGTTGTTTCAGTCACATTTGGATCTGTCATTTTAATTATCTCCTTTCTCAGTTTGTTTAGAGCGGACTTTGTATGTGTAGCGCCATAATTCATTCTGGCATTTAAGACTGGCATTAAAAACTTTGTCCTATTCTACTACATTTTATCTACCAAAGTTGAGTTCGTGTGTCGGATACCGCCAACTTGCAGGTACGGTTTAGCGAACTTTAATTGCTGAAAAGTCGCTCCACCTAAAAACACGCGACACCAAGCTTGGCTTCTCAAAAATCTCAAAATTTGAGATTTAATTATTTCAATTTTCCCACTACGAATCTCCAACGTCGCTCGAATATAACAAATCGTGACATCTTTGAGCCTCCTGCCAAGATTCAGGAAACTTGTATTGAGATAAGAGGATATCTTCGATCGCAACTTTCATCTGCAAGGCACAGATATCCAGCGGCACTTTGCCTATTCCCGTACCCATGCCGGGAATTGCGATCGTTTCAATGATATGTTTGACTGGCGTTCCGTCTGGAACAGTGCCATATTTTACGAGAGTTAAAATAGCGCGAGTTGCTAGATAGACATTCACTGTCTCTGTTAAAAATGTGGGAACTCGCATTGTTGGGGCAGCGATTAAATAGGGAATTTCAGCATGATCTGTGTCTACAACTTCTGCCATGCCTACTAAGAGTTCGCCGTGATGACGAGTCTGAATTAATTTTTGCAAGCGTTCTTGAACATGACCTCCAAAATATTCCGAAATCTCTAAATCTAAGCCACCATCCATGAAGCCAAAACTATTTGTCGGACTCACAATCGCATCGCACTTCACATCAAAGATTGAGCCGCGGTGTATCTTGACATTTTGCATATTACCGCAAGTGCTTTCCCAGGCTCTAATCAAGTCATCGTTTACGGCAGCCAGCACAATTTGCATAGATACTCTCTATAATTTTTAATTGGGAACAGCCTGAGCGATCGCCAATTTAATCATACAATAGTTTAGATGAGTCCGCTCAATCTAAAATCTAAAATCTAAAATCCTTTGATGCTGCAAGATCCGAATCTCCGCCATCCGATCGCAATTAGTTTAGGTGCCGTTGCCGGCGCTTTGAGCCGATATTATATCACCTTGTGGTTTGCCAACCGTTTCGGCACAGCTTTTCCCTATGGAACTTTTTTTATTAACATCACCGGTTGCTTGGCTATGGGATTTTTTATCACCCTGGTTTTTGAACAGATGCCAACTGTACCGTCGGAGGTGCGGTTAATGGTAGCAACAGGATTTTTGGGGGCTTATACTACTTTTTCGACTTACGGTTTAGAGACAAATGTCTTGTTGGGCGATCGATCTTACAGCTTGGCCACTTTTTACTGGGCTGGTAGTGCCATACTAGGAGTAATCGCCGTTCAGTTAGGTGCGATGTTAGCACGAATTGGCAAATAGATAAAATAACAGTAAAAAATCTTAATCATCGCCCATTGCGTGGGCTATTGATTAAATTAATGCCCAATTTAAAATCCAGTTTTTTGATAAAATCGGGTCTGTGCGATCGGATTTTATATATTCCCGGTAGCGGCTCTTGCTAAAAATGACTTTATGGGGTATAGGTATGGGAACCCAATAATAAATTGTAGAACTTCCCGACGCGGATTCATGACTGCGGACAAATATCTATTGTCATTTTTCGAGAATTTTGGCTACTGACAACTAACAACTAACAACTGACAACTGACAACTGACAATTGACAACTGACAACTGACAACTGACAACTGACAATTGACAACTGACAATTGACGACTAACAACTGATTAATTTAAACAAAACAGAGGAGGTCTAGTTGTGGCAGTTAAAACAGCAACAGAGTGCCTCATTACCTTAAAAGGCGTTAGCAAGGTTTACCAGCAGCCCAACGGTCAAAAAATCTCTATTTTAGAACCAATTAATTTAGAGTTGCGATCGGGCGAAATAGTAGCTTTGCTCGGCCCTTCCGGTTCGGGGAAATCAACATTAATGCGGATAATTGCCGGACTTATCCCGCCCAGCAACGGTCAAGTTCTCTACCACAATCGTCCTTTAGTCGGCTTAAATCCTGGAGTGGCAATTGTCTTTCAAAACTTCGCCCTTTATCCCTGGCTGACGGTACTAGAAAATGTAGAATTAGGATTAAAAGCTAAAGGAGAATTGCCCGAACCGCGCCTGCAAAAAGCCTTACGAATGATTGACATTATCGGTTTAGACGGATTTGAAAATGCTTATCCGAAAGAACTTTCCGGCGGCATGAGGCAGCGGGTGGGATTTGCTAGGGCTTTGGCGGTAGAACCCGAATTGCTTTGCATGGATGAACCGTTTTCAGCTTTAGACGTGCTGACAGCAGAAAACTTGCGGTTTGAGTTATTAGATTTGTGGCTGGAAAAGAAGATTCCGACTAAAGCTGTGTTAATCGTCACTCACGGGATTGAGGAAGCGGTCATTTTAGCCGATCGAATTGTAGTCTTGGGCCGCAACCCGGGGCGAATTCGCGCCGAATTGACGGTGACTTTGCCGCACTATCGCGATCGCAAAACTCCCCAATTCCAAGCCCTCGTAGACCAAGTGTACAAAATTCTGACGAATCCAGAGTTAAGCTGCGAAACCGTGGTTGCACCCGCTGCAAGTGCCACCACTGTTTCTCAGCCTCAACCCGCTCCAACCACTAAATACCAATCTCTGCCGCAGGTACGAACTGGTGCAATCGCAGGTCTTTTGGAACTATTAGAAGACCGTCAAGAAAAAGACCTTTACCGTTTAGGTCAAGAACTAATGTTAGAGGTTGACGACATTTTGCCGATTGTCGAAGCAGCCAAATTAATGGATTTTCTAGTAATCCAAGAAGGCGACCTCCTGTTAACACCCGTGGGCATCCAGTTCATTGCCGGCGGAATTGACCAACGCAAACAAATTGTTCGCACCCAAATTCTCAGCAATATTCGCCTCGTCCAGCAAATTTCTCGAATGCTTCAGGCCAAGCGCAATCACCGGATTTCTGAAGAGTTGATCTTGGATATTCTCGAAGCCCACTTTAGCCCCCAAGAAGCAATGCGGCAATTGCAAACTGCTATTGATTGGGGTCGCTATGCAGAGTTGTACAGCTACGACGAGCCCGGCGGCGAAATCTTCCTAGAATCCGAAGAAACTAAAAATGAGTAGTCAGTTGACAGTTGACAGTTGACAGTTGATAGTTGATAGTTGATAGTTGATAGTTGATAGTTGACGGTAGTCATTGGTAATTTTACGGAATCACTAATAACAACTTCTGACTTCAACCTCCGTTAAATCCGTTAAAAAATCCGCTGCCGAACATCCTTTCATCCGTTAAATCCGTTACAGAATCCGCTGCCGAACATCCTTTCATCCGTTAAATCCGTTACAGAATCCGCTGCCGAACTGCCTTTAATCCGTTAAATCCGTTAAATCCGTTAAATCCGTTAAAAAATCCGCTGCCGAACCTTCTGCA
>Ga0335395_10003253_pt1 | contig 10099 bp, 9 predicted proteins | sample MAT02_FD_205744 | JGI IMG/M metagenome (GOLD analysis project Ga0335395, IMG submission 205744) | Freshwater microbial communities from Lake Fryxell liftoff mats and glacier meltwater in Antarctica - MAT-02 (spades assembly) (version 2) ...
TGGAAACTTAACGAAGACGTCATCATCGAGGTTCGCGATAAAAAAATACATGGCGGACGTGACCCGTTGCGATCCATCGGCGCTAAACTACAGCCAGAAGATCTTGTGACCGTCGCAATCTATGGTGGCCTTGGAAATCAAATGTTCCAGTACGCGGCTGGACGGGCGTTGGCTCTGCGAAACGGTTGTCGTTTACAGTTGGATACTCGCCATTACGATACCAATCAAGCGTTTCGATACGGGTTGGGTGATTTTAATATTCAAGCGATTGTCGGTACTTCGCGCACGCTGCCACCGACCAAAAGTCGACGTTGGAGTTATCTCGCTTGGCGTCATTTCTCCAGTCGCCATCGACTAATGCGAGAAAAGGGATTGGGATTTAACCAAAGCGTTGCAAGCTCCAGCGGCAGCCTTTACTTGAAAGGTTACTGGCAGACAGAAAAATACTTTGCCGATGCCCGCGACATCATTCGAAAAGAACTGTCGTTTGTCTCCGCGGCGACTAGAAAGAATGCCGAATTGGCTAATGAAATTCGGCAAACCGCGTCGATCGCAGTGCATGTTCGCCGTGGCGATTACGTCAGCAATCCGAAATCCAACGCGTTCCATGGGACCTGTTCGCCGGCTTACTACCACGGAGCCGTTGAACAGATCTTGCAGGCAACCAATCGCGAACACACGGTTTACCTTTTCTCCGATGATTGCAACTGGGCTCGCGAAAACATCAAGTTACCTTGCAACATCCGGATCGTTGACCACAACGACATGAACACAGCCCACGAAGATTTGCGATTGATGTCGCTGTGTAGACACCAAGTGGCGTCAAATTCAACATTTTCTTGGTGGGCAGCTTGGCTGAATGCGAATCCCAAGAAAATAGTCGTCGTTCCGGAAAAATGGTTTGCCGAACCATCGGCAGATGATTCAGACATCATTCCCAGCGATTGGCGTCGGTATTCAATGGCCACACCAACCTATTACGCGAAAACAGCATAGTATAAGCCACCCATGAAGAAACTCAATAATCCTGAAACTCGCGACGCTTGGATAAAAGCCCAGCTCAAGGCGCTCAGGCCTGGGACAAGCTTGCTTGATGTCGGCGCTGGTGAATGTCCTTACAAGCCGTTCTGTGAGCACCTGACTTATGTATCCCAGGACATCAACATTTACGATGGCGAAGGTAACAGCAAAGGCTTACAAACAGGTTCATGGAGTTTTGATCAAGTCGACATTCGATGCGACCTGCTGGACATCCCGGAAGATCGAAAGTTTGACACAGTGCTGTGTACAGAAGTGTTGGAACACGTCCCAGACGCCGTTAAAAGCTTAGAAAAAATTGCTAGGTTGGTTACCAAGGACTCGGGTCGACTGGTTATCACCGCTCCATTCGCTTCACTTACGCATTTTGCGCCCTACCACTATTCGACAGGATTCTCTGAGTACTTCTACCGCTTCCACCTTGATCGGCTCGGATTCAAAATCGAAGAATTAACATTCAATGGTGGATTCTTTGACTTCGTTGCACAAGAGCTCGCACGGGTTTCGTCTGTCCATAAGCAGTATCTTGGAAGAAAGCTGCCATTAGCGACTAAGTTAGCAGTAAAGGGCTGTCGAAAGCTGATCCAGAGAATCGCGGAAAAGGATTCAATGAAAAAAGCCAACTCATCTGAACTGCTTTCGTTCGGACTACACGTTGTGGCAGTTTCGTCGGAAGAAACTCTTGTTCAATAAGCCCAGGTTCAATTTATAGGTTTTCTTTTCCGTTAAGATCAGTTGCTGCTTTAAGCTGAAAATAAAAGACGGTTAACGAAATCGGCAGGATCGTGCAAAACTCGCAACAGACAATCTAATTTCAAAACGGACTTAAATCAAAATGCAGTTCTATCTAATTAATCTAGACCGTTCGCCTGACCGATTGGCCTGGATTATTGAACGATTAAATGAACTTTCCATAACTTCCCAACGTGTGCCTGCGGTGGATGGTAAGCAACTCAGTCCGCACGAAGTGGAACGGTGGGAACGGGTTCGCCATCCTCGGTTCGGAATGGGGCCGGGGGAGTTTGCCTGTTTTCTGAGTCACCGCAAAGTCTGGGAATTGATTGTTAACGGTGACGAAGACTGGGCATTCATTGCGGAGGATGACATTCACATTTCGGACCACTTGCCCGCTTTTCTGTTAAGCGAAGATTGGATCCCGGCAGGTGCGAGCATGATAAAAGCCGAAACCGCAAAGCAGCGTGTATGGCTTTCATCGAAGAGTGTTGCTCAAGTGTATTCAAGGAAACTGAACATTCTGAAGTCCTTCCACGGTGGAAGCGCCGCTTATTTTGTCAACAAGAAAACGGCGGTCTGGCTTCTTCGAGAGACCAATGACTTTTGTACTACAGTCGATCAATTGCTGTTCAATCCCGATTTTAAAATTGCAAGAAATCTCAGCATCTATCAAATCGACCCAGCGCTCGCAGTGCAGGATTGGGCTTATAAGTCGAAATCTGCCGGGGCGTCATTGGAGAGCCTTTTGCTCAACGAGAGGGCGCAGTTCCATGGTGTAAAACAGGCCAAGAGCCAAAGGGGCCTTGCTTACATTTGGTACAAGGTATCAAATCCTCTCGTAAAATCTGGGCGGCGTGGCTTGGCGATAGCTGCAAACACGCTTGGCACACACTCCGTGAAGAAGGTAGCTTTCGAGCCACGAAGGATCGATGCGGCTTAGGGTTTGTGCAAGGGGCCGTTCACTCGACGGGATGCCGGACCACGTCGATAAAATAACAGCATTGATCCTGCTGCGATCCATAAATCGCTATCGTGGTATCCCTTTTCATAAGCTTTCGTAGAGCATAAGTTGAATGATCTTGTCTCTGGCCAACGATTCAACTTTTTGAGTCGATGTTAGCGTACAAGACGAGAAGTCAGCGGTACTTTCATTCCTCAAAACGCGTCAATAGAGTACGACGATCATCAGCGTGACTTAGGCCGCTTTGCGAGTTTGCTGGCGATTCGAATTGGGGAAAGCTTGAAAGACGTGGCGTTTCGCTTTCTCGTATGTTCGCCGCAGCTTCGCTGCAAGATCAACAGTTGCCTGACTTTGAGGTACGAACTTATCGTTTACATTTGCTGCAGACGTGGCGATTGATCCAACAACTTGGCAAGCGTCGTATATGTTTTCAACAACGTCCTCTGGGAATCGTTGCGTGAGCATGTCCCTGTTTCTGCCGGCGACGATCGGTTTTGGCTGGAAAGTCTCTGGACATCGGTACGGTGGCAGTTTGATGCCGACCAAGCTTGCTGTGTGTTTTGCAGATTGAATCAGTTCATCGTGCCGATGAGATACGAGGCTTTCGCGGACAAGTGCACGAAGATACGCCACGTATTTGGGTTCAGGGAACACGATGCCGGTGAAGGACTGCCTCGCTATCAGTAGTTCGCCCATACAGCAGGTACTGACGGAAGGTGCCATTTGGATTTCAGGCGGGTAGCTCACATTTAGCTCGCTCAAAAACTTAGCATGCGCTGATTCTTTGTCGGTCGGATTGGAACGCATGCATGAAGTTCCGTTGCTGTGGCGGGAAGCACCGTTCACAGAGATCGGATATCGAAGAAATGCAAACTGGGGAATCGATGCGGCTACTGCGATTGAACTCAAAACGTCTGGACAGATTCCACAAAAAAGCTTTTGGTCGATTGATTTATCTCGAATTTCTCTTAAAACTCTCGTTGATACGATTCCGTTATAAATGCAAGGAAGCCTGGAGTAACAGGTTTTAAAACTACAAACCGATGCAAGTTGGGTCGAAGAGTTCAGTGTTTGCTGGCCAAATTTAGACAGTCGCATGACGCAGATGTTGCGAAGTTCTGAGTCAACGTGATCCGGCCAGCAATACTCTGCTTTTTCCCAAATGATTGCAGGTAGACCGCTTCGATCTAAATGGTTCAATGCGATTTCAACGCCGTCTGGCGTGAAACCATCATCGTCGCCAATGAAGGTAACAAACTCACCGTTGCAGTGCTCTAGCGCAAACTCCCAGTTCTCTGACATGCTTAGACGAGTCCCGGTGTTGATGTATCTGAGCCGCGAATCGTTTAGTGAACTAACATAGTCTTGAGTTCCGTCATCGCTGAAATTATCGCTAACGATGATTTCTATTAAAGGACAAGTTTGAGAGAAAATTGTTCGAAGCGAGTGGTGCAGTGTGTCTCTTCTGTTCCTGGTTGGAACCACGATTGATAATTTTACCACGGATTGATCGCTTTGTTTTAGTTATTTTAGAAGGTTTAATTTGTTATTGCCAGTAATACTTGGGTATCACTATTTGCACTGTTGAAAACCTTAAATCAAGTATTGCCTGGCGTGTTCAACTGCAGGATACCCGGCTACCTGCACCACAGTTCGTCCCATTGCGGGCCGGTACCGTCTTGCATGTGGCGGGTAAACCCATTCGTTTCAAGAAACGGATGCAAGTCACCTGCAACTGCTTGACCAACATGAAAACGTTCCGATGACACCTCAAGCCAAATTGCATTGATTGCTTGGATAATGGGTAGTGCGCCTTGCAATACCATCAATTCCGCCCCCTGCACGTCAAGGTGCAAGAGATCAATTTTCTCTACTTGATTCGCTTCGCAATAGGCTGCAAGCGTCGTGCAAGGGACTTTTTCTTGTTTGCGGAAGTTCAACCAAGTCCAAACCGATCGGATTTTTTCCATGTCCGGTTCTAGGATTGAGCCTGACTTGTTTCCATAATCCCAATGTCGATCGTTAAGCTTTCCGTCAGGTACACCTTCGGAGCAGAAAAAATCGAGTTCCCCGATCGTGTTACTCAGTGCAACGCCGTTAAGGACCACTTCATCGTGTCCATACTTTTCCAGTGTTTCTTTGGCCCGCGCGACGTTTCGCGGATTAGCCTCGAAAGCATGAACTGTGGCCATTGGGAATAACCGCTGATAGCGAATCGAGTCGAGGCATTCACATGCGCCAACGTCGAAAATCGTGAGTTGTTCTTTGCCCTGAAAGTGCTGCGTCATCCAGTCGTCGTGCGGTCTCGATTGAGCCAAATAACGATCGACCATGCGCTGTGATTTGCCAGTCAGTCGGTGGCGAAGGCGGTAGGCTTTATTGAAGTGTGTTTTCAGTGTGGCGAGCATTCGATGGCGTCCCTTCGCACAAAACGTTTTATTTCCCCAAGTAAATTACACGACGCTTTTATAGTTGTCGATTATTCGCCGCCACGAGCGACGCTGTTGCCGGTTTGAATCAAGTTCGAAAGTTTTTTTCGCAACTTTGGGGAACGGTTACTTTTGATAGTGAATTGACGATCTCGAATGCAACGTCATTTTTATTCGGCTTCGGATGTTTCGGTGAATCGTGCATGCAGGTCGTACCAGCCGACGGGCTCCCACCCGACAAGGCGGCGTGTCCATTTGGATAGGTGCCTCAGCGGCGTGTGGTAGTACTTTCCAGACGCTCCGAACAATCTTTGTTCATGCATGATCTTTTGATATCGCGCTAGGAGTGCTTCAATGTCGAGCCACTCGCCAGGTGATTCTTCGCCGAATGGACCGCTGGTGTGGGCGTCAAATCGTGCCGGTACAAAAATTCCCTCCCGCGGTGGATTCGGACATGTGACTCGCTTGTTGTTCGCTTGATTCACCAGCTTGAAATCGCGATATCCGAGATTCCACAAGTGAACAATGCTAGCAAAGCCGTCAGCGAAAGAGATTAGGTCAATCTCGATTGACACGAAGCGAGGCCGCTGGTCAAAGTGGTGGAGTCCTTCGAGGCAAAGTGTGTCAGCCCCTTCGATGTCAATCTTCATATAATAGGGCACGCCATGTTTTTGCATAATGCTTTGGAGCGTCACCGCATCAACTTCGACCTTTTGACTTCGGGTTCCGAGTTGCTCGTTTCGCAATGCGAAATCGGGTGAAATAGTTCCCCAGTCGTCCTTGTCGAGATTGATATAGAACGCGATACGTCCCGGCGCTGTGCTGATGGCAGCGGGCACAACCACCAAATGGCTGCACTCGATTTGTTTGCTGAACCGCTGTTGTGCCTGTCTGACGTGGGTTGGATTCGCTTCCACCGCAACAACGCGAAATCCTTTTTTCAGATAGAAATCAGTGTCTTTCCCCCGGTGCATACCGATGTCAAAAATCAGATCGGTTTTCTCAGTCAATCGGGCGGGCGGATTTTCCATTTGTGTAGCCTAAATACTTTTTTGAATGTTATAAAAGGCTCAAAACTCCTGATCTCCCATGATCGCTGAAATCGGAAGTTTGATCGAAAAGTGTGGTGTTGCAACAGTTTATGCGGCTTGGCAAAAGTTGAACGCCGGATGGGAATAGGAAAATAACAAGGTACCTTCTTCCTCTGTTTTAGAACACGACGTTCGTGGAGAGAAGATACCTTGCAAAAAGTATTATTACCTTTGGTCCCAAATGGAGCTACACCCCTGAACGATCGAATCAGCGTCGTTCGGAGAGATGGCCGCTGGACATATTTCTGCGGCGTCGAACCGGTCTTCTTTCATGACCAGAGCGACCACACCTCGTTTCAAATGTTTACTTCCCGGCTCGCTTGTCAGGGAGCATGCAAACAAATCGAGATCTTCAAAGCGTTTGGTGTGACTGCCAAAAGTGTCAAACGAAACGTCAAGAAATTCCGCGATATGGGAATCCAGTCCTTCTATCTGCCGCGAAAAACTCGAGGTGCGACCGTCATGACGATGACGTGATCGCAGCAGCCCAGGATTTGCTAAGTCGTGCCCAGTCGCGTCGATAAATCACTGAAAAGTTAGGTGTCATGTACGACACGTGACGCAAAGCTATCAATCAGAGGCGACTAACCGCACGTTGCCCAACAACATCCTGCTCCATCGCCGATTCTGCCAACAGACAAGTCGCAACGTGGTGTGGCAGACGTAGCCGCAGAGATGGGAGTTGCATGCACACGTCCTGAGGAACGCGTGCTCGCCGCGTTTGGTATGTAGCAGGGAGTATCGACGCGGTTTGAAGAATGTAGCGACGTTTCTATTGGAGGTGTCTTGTGCGCGTTACCTGCTCTCAATGCCAACGGATTGTTTGACCATTTGCAAAAAATCTTCCCGGTGCTAGATCGAACAATTGCAATACGAATCGCCTGGATAATTTGGCAAACTGATGGGGCTCGACCGTGTGCCGGAAGTCCGCTGCCTGCGATACAAGTTGGCCGAGTTGAGCAAGAATAACGCTCCCGAATCATGCGCCGCCGTCCTGTCGCAACAATGGTTGCAGGACGACCCTGAACTCGCGGGCACACTGTATGTAGATGTCTTGCGGTAAAGTGGTGAGGCTGAAGCTGAACCGCTAAAAAGTTGGTATTGACTTATGCGCTGGTTCGCTTCGTTAGCACCGATCCCTCAGGGATAAAAGACCGTAGCCGGTGGTCGCGCAGCGCACCACCGGTGACGCGGCTAAAGACCTGAACTGGACCCCGAAGCGGTCCCAGAATGCTGGTGAATCTTCGACGCTTTCAGGGTCGGCGCGTCCCGTGTCTCTCCTTCCGGTGGTATCGCTGCGCTCAACCACCGGCCACTTTCCTGAATCCCCTCGGGATGAAAATTGCGCAAGCTCAGATTGCTGCAACCCCAAAGATTTAGCGGTCCAGGCTGAGGCTTGCCGAAAGAGGTTTTTGTGTCGACAGCAAACGCGATGGGCTATGGGTCCGCGAGGTACGCAAGCTCAACCCGGATGGCCATCAAACGAGTTTGATCAACAGTGCATATGAGCACGTCGCGATCGAGGATGCCGGTCGGTTACTGAGCCGCTGGTCCCAGGAAAACTTCTTCCGATACATGATGGAACACTCTAAGATTGACTTGCTAAACGAGCACTCGACGGAGCTGATTCCTAGGACCAACCGCCCTGTGGTGAGCGCCCTCTGGAGGGAGTAGGGCAGCCTAGTTCGCTCGCTATAAGGAAAGCGTTACCGACAGCAATCCCTGTTCGCGGCCCACACAATTCGCCCTGAAACAGAGCTTAATGAGGTGCCGAAATGGGAGTCGTACAAACGCGAGTTGAAAGAGCACTTGGAGTCGCTTGAGCAGGCCGTTGATTCAGCTATTCAAAAACGCAAAGAAGCACGTCACCACTTGAGCTGGGAGGACCTTCCGGAGCCATCGAAGTTCGAACGACTGTCCCTCAGTCGCAAACACTTGACGGATACAGTGAAGATGATTGCGTACCGCGCCGAGACGTCGATGATGCAGATTGTGCGAGCATCATTAGCGAGTGAAGACAACAGACGTTCCGTGGTTTGAGACCTGTTGCGAACGACAGCGAACCTGTCTCTGGATCTATATCGAGGTGAATTACGAGTAACGGTTCACCCACTATCGAACCCTTGATCGAACCGTGCGGTGTCAGAACTCCTGACTGTATTGAACGCGACCGAAACGAATTACCCAGGCACGAAGCTGAAGCTAACGTACGCCCTGATCGGACGCCAAGAATCCCAAAAGCCGCCCAACTAATTTTTTCTTCGGGCTTCGGGAAGCGTCCCTTGAATACTGATTCCGCAACATGGACAGCTTCCACGATGCAGTCGATATTCGGAAATGATCGGTTCGATGGGAGGGATCTCCCAGACCTGATATCGCTGAGGAGGTTCTGTGTCGGCGACACGTGTTCCGCCACAGCGGCGACATGCATCGAGACGGTAGTCAACGATTTTATTGCAGCGTTCTGGCGGAACAGTTTCGGGTTTGACCCATTTGATTTCTACGCGCAACTTCTTCTTCAAAGAGCGATTTCGAAGTTAAAGAGCGGCCGAAGACGACTGTGCTGACCTTACGTGGTGAGCGTCCGTCAGGCATTATGCTCGATACAATGGCCTTTATGCCCGATTACCTGCTGAACAGCGTTGGTTCGGCACAGGGATCGCTCTGGTGACTTGACGTTAACGAATAACTCCCAGTGCGGTTACAACCCGTTCTGTGTTCCCAATCATTCTATTCATTGTGTTTTATGAACGTTCGCGACAAATTAGCGGTCTTGGCTGACGCTGCGAAGTACGATGCGTCTTGCGCGAGCAGCGGATCGAGAAAAACGCGAGTGGGAAGCCAGATCGGGTCGACCGAGGGAATGGGCATCTGTCACTCTTACACGCCCGACGGACGCTGCATTTCGCTCTTGAAAATTCTGTTGACGAATTACTGCATCTACGACTGCCAGTATTGCGTCAATCGAATCTCCAGTGATACACCACGGGCGAGATTCACAGTTGACGAAGTCGTTTCGCTGACGATGGAGTTTTATAAACGCAACTACATCGAAGGACTGTTTTTGAGTTCGGGAATCATCCAAAACTCTGACTACACGATGGAGCAGCTCATCGCGGTCGCCAAGTCATTGCGGGAAACGCATCGTTACGGCGGCTACATCCACTTGAAGACAATTCCGAACGCTTCGCAAACATTGATCGACGAAGCGGGGCGTTGGGCGGATCGTCTCAGCGTCAATATCGAACTACCGACCGAGGCTGATCTCTATAAGCTGGCACCCGAAAAGAAGAAGCCGCAAATCGTTGACACGATGAGTGGCATTCGTGACAAGATCAACGAAACCAAACACGAGACCAAAGCCGGCTTCAAGCCGCCCATGTTCGCGCCAGCCGGCCAAAGCACTCAGATGATCGTGGGAGCGACATCGACGCCTGATGTTGAAATTCTTAAGACGGCTTCGGAGTTATACACGGAGCAAGGATTGCGGCGAGTTTACTATTCAGCCTATAGCCCGATTCCACACGCCGACGCGAGATTGCCCGGACTGGCACCGCCACTGGTTCGTGAGCATCGTCTCTATCAAGCCGATTGGTTGATCCGATTCTATGGGTTCGACGCCAACGAAATCGTAGCTGAAGCGGATCAGAATTTGTCGCTAGACATTGATCCCAAATTGGCGTGGGCGCTCGCAAACCGTCATTTCTTTCCCGTCGATGTGAATCGGGCCAGTCGTGAAGAGTTGCTTCGTATTCCTGGAATCGGCGTCAGAAACGTCAAACGTATTCTTGAAATTCGAGGTTATCAATCACTTCGTATTGCCGACTTGAGAAAACTCCGCGTAG
>Ga0335395_10003257_pt1 | contig 10093 bp, 6 predicted proteins | sample MAT02_FD_205744 | JGI IMG/M metagenome (GOLD analysis project Ga0335395, IMG submission 205744) | Freshwater microbial communities from Lake Fryxell liftoff mats and glacier meltwater in Antarctica - MAT-02 (spades assembly) (version 2) ...
GCATGCTTAGGGATCTTTGGCGCTGCCGGTGCTGGCATATGGCATACACTTCCATGTGAGTGCCTCGCGTTAGGTCGAGCGGAAAGTGTTTTCGTAATTGATATCCCCTATCAAGAATTTCGTACGCTGATTGTTAGAAATGATGCCACGAAAGAGATTCTTGAGCGAGACGGGCTTAAGCTACTTCAGGAAGAGATGCTTGACCTGAAAATTAGTTTCGGGAGTGATAAACGTCCTTTTCTAAATGCTCTTTTCGGTAAATCAAAATCAGTTGTTAAGGCCTCAAAAAGACTCACTATCGGAATCAGCGATCCTAATGCCGGAACCGATAAAATGGTGATCATTCAGAATTCTTATGTGACTCCGCAAGCGGTATCGGTCGATTCGGCTTCTGAGAAACAATGTGGAGACATTGTCAGATATGTATCGTCTCTAAACGCGAATCCAATTGCTGAATCGACTTCGGTCCGAATCACTATTGAGACTGAAATATCAAAGCCGTTGAGCCCGTTTTTACATTCGATCGCTCAATCAAGGTTAGACAAGCAAGTACACGATTCGGTTGAAAAGCAGATACTCGCCCTCAAGCAGTTCGTCGACCATCACCGTATGCATTAGTGCGCACATTTCATCATATAAATTGCTGAAATCGTTGCTGGTTAACAGTTACCCCGTATTCCAGGCGAAAACTTATCAGTAAGCGTATTAAAAAGGGCCGTTTGTTGGTTTACTGATTGTCATCTGGAAATTGACTCCTCTACGAAGTGTTGCTTCCAATAGAAAGTCGTTCAAAAAAATCTCTTAGTTTCGAGATATCTACAGGTTTTACCATATGTTCGTCAAAACCGGACTCTTTGGACAGGTTTCGATCAGACAACTGTCCATACCCAGACATGGCGACCATGTATATGCTAGAGAAATTTGGAAGACTTCGAATCTTTCTTGCCAAGTCATAGCCCGTCATCCCAGGCATTGAAATGTCCGAGAAAATTACGTCAGGCCTGACTTGCGTCATGCATTCTAAAGCGGCCAAGCCATCCTCGGCGACCTGAACGCGATGGCCAAGTTTTTCGAGCAGCCTTAACATGATCGTCCGCAAAGCTTTCATGTCTTCTACTACCAGAACTTGAAACGTTCGCTCACAAATCGGCCACGTTTTTGTGGGCTCATCAGCAACAGTATCTGTAGCCGGGCTGGCCAATGGAAGACGCACGGTAAACAAACTGCCTTTACCTTCGCCATCGCTCTCTGCGACCACCGTCCCTCGATGAAGCTCGACAAGCGTTTTTACAAGAGTCAATCCGATTCCCAACCCCGCCTGACCTCTACCCAAAGAGTCATCGACTTGCGCGAACATCTGAAATATTTCGCTCAAGCGATCTGGCGAGATACCAATTCCATTATCCTTCACGGTCATCGTTGCAAGCCCAGAGCCGCAGGCACTATGATCAATTTTAAGGGAGAGCTTGATAACGCTACCTACGTCGCTGTAACGCGATGCATTATTAAGTAAATTGGATGCAACTTGCGTAATCCTAGCCGAGTCTGCATTCACCCACACTTCTTCCTGGCAGAAATCAGCCTCTAATACCTGTCCTTTTTCTGTAGTTAGCATGCTAGATGCTTCGATTGCGGACTCAACAACGGTTCTCAGGTCGACAACGCTACGCTGCAATACAATTTTTCCTCGCCCAATTCGGGAGATATCTAGTAAATCGTCTAGCAGACGGATCAGTTGGGAAACCTGTCGATCCATTAATATCCGCAATTCTTCATCTTCAGGACTTATCGAAGACATTGCCATCAAATCTAGCGCATTTCGTATGGGTGCTAGCGGGTTTCGCAACTCATGCGCCAGAGTAGCCATGAACTCGCTCATTCGACGGTTGGTTTCGGAATATCTCGACGCCAAATCAGCAAGTTCGTCTTCGTCACGCTTCTTGTCCGTTAGATCTCGCATGACTTTGCTGTACCCTACGACAAATCCGCCATCGTCTTTGACAGAACTAGTAATGCCTGAGGCCCAGAAACGTTGCCCACCTTTTCGCATCATCCAGCGATCGTCACTCGCGCTGCCTAACTTGGCAGCAGTTTCAAACTCAACCTCCGGAATCCCTAATTCGATCGCCTCAGGTACAAAGATGATGTTTCGAATATCTTGCCCGATAAATTCTTTTTCTTCGAAGCCAAGTACTTTTAAAACGCCGTTGTTCCAAGTTGTTGCGCAGCACTTCTCGTCCATCGCAAAAATAGCATAGTCTTCCACTTGCTCGACAAAAGACCGCATGTATTGATTTAATTGCAAGTTGTCGGTTTCCAGCCTTCGGATTCTCGCTAGGCTGGCCTGCAGTCGTGCATGGTCGGCACTGATTAATTCAGCCGCCTCTTCTGCACGACGTCTGTTATGTTGAAGCAGATACAACACACTTAGTACAAGTAAAAGTCCAGCTGTCGTTGAAACGATTCCGACAACCAGCGAGGTCAAGTAGGTCGTGGATGCTGTCGTTTCACGACGATCCATAGAACTTTTCACTCGTGTGCGCATCTGATTGACCAAATCCCGGACCGCATCTAGCGAGCTCGTGCCAAATTGATCTGCGACAATTGAGTTGGCGGTCTGAAAACCTTTGTCACGCCTCGCTTCAATGGCAGCAGATAGTTCAGCGGCTTTTTGCCTTATCAATTCCTCAAGAACTGCAACGTGCGCCATTTCATTTGGGTTCTCACTGACCAGAAGTCTCAATTCTTTCAGAGTGGAAAGAGCGTTGGATGTAACCCTTTCGTACCGCTGAAGAAAATCGTTGTTCAAAGTCAATAGATACCCACGTTGTTCCGATTCCGCAGCCGTAATTTGGGACTCCAAACTATCAAGGGTTCCAAGAATCCTATGTGACGCTTCCACTAAATCTGTGTGAATTCGGAGGCGTTGTGTGTACTGTGAACCAGCGAATCCATTGGTAATCAGCAGAAGCACCACAGCAATCAACGCGATGCGGTCTCGAAATCCCTGCCACTGCCTCGCAGGAGGTCCTGCTGAGACACGATCAATCCCTAGGTCCGATATTTCAGGATCTCGATTACATTCAATCATTCGCCGATTAGGTCCTACAAGTTTACAATTTCCGCGGTTACAAAGTTGGAGTCGACGACGAATTGTACAGATTGAAGTTTGCACGGGGGGGGAAGTTTGACCCCGAAGAAAGATTAAAGAGCAGAAAACAAAACTCGTTGGCCTGTATCGCAGGCGGTCAAGTTGGACGGTTTCGAACCATTCCGCCTACTCACAAAGCAAGTTTTCTGATTCTTATTCATCAAAGGCCGGCATCATTCTCAGTGCCGAACAGTGCTTTTGTTTTTCCTTCTACCGAATTCACGTCCTTTTGCAATTTGTCTGAATCCACCTGCAAATGAATGTCACGTTTCCCGCTAACTGGTTCCTTGTTTGTAGTTAAGGTAAACCAACCCCTGAGAAATCCCAGACATACACCCAGAACAACCAGAAGCAGGATAACAGAAAGAAATCGACTCATAACTAAGAATCTTTATATGCAATGACAGTGATCTATTTCCAACGAACCAACGGCGAGTTGCAGGCTTTAGAGGCAAATAAAAACCGCCAACCCTGCCTCGCGATCGCAAGCCAACTTATGTCTTCAACGCGAGGAAACTTACGTTAATAACGGCCTCGCCTTGGTTACAGACCAGACGGTATTCGACCAACGAGGACCAAAATGATACGGATTAACAGGACAAGTCCGAGATCGCCACTTGGGAAATACCCCCAATTTCAACTGTGCGGCCAAGTAGGGACGCTACTCGATAACATCAGAATCAGCAGAACCAATAAAATAGTTCCAAAAATGGTCTTCATCTCGTTCAACACCGACGTGCTGAAAAAACACAAAATTCTTTAACGCAATCGCCATGCCAAACCATTGGTCGATCAAGAAGTGCATAGTGCATAGTTGCATAGGTGCCACCCACTTACTTGACGGGGCGGCTTGGGTTTGGTAGATTTTTTGGAATTAGGAGGATTGAGTTATGCCGAGAATGTTGCGCTGCGAAGTTTTTGATTCCAGTGAGGTTTGCATTGTACACTGTATACAGCGATGCGTTCGGCGAGCGTTTCTCGCTGGCGTGGATGTGGTGTCGGGGCAGAATTACGAGTTTCGCCGCGAGTGGATTCGCGCTCGCATGGAACGACTCGCCTCGGTCTTCGGAATTGACGTGCTGACCTATGCCATTCTTTCAAACCACATGCACATCGTCATGAGGACTCGACCTGACGTGATCGCAGCTTGGTCGGATGAAGAGGTGGCGATTCGGTGGCTGAAAGTTTTTCCCGGCCGAAGATTGGATGAACAACTGGCCGAACCAACGGAGACTGACGTTCAGAAGCTGGTCAATAACAAGGATCGCATGCAACTAGTACGGGCTCGGCTTTCTGATCCGTCTTGGTTTATGCGAGCACTCTCCGAACCGATTGCTCGACTGGCTAACAAGCAAGACGAATGCACTGGAAGATTCTGGGAAGGCCGATTTAAAGCTCAGCGGATCACTGACGATGCGGGTCTATTGGCTTGCAGTATGTACGTCGACTTGAATCCGATTCGTGCCGCAATGGCCCAGTCGCCTGAGCAATCCTTGCACACTTCGGCCTATGACCGGATCGCAGCCCTGAAGGGTGTGACGATTCCCTCGGCAGCGGCTGATCTAGCGATGATTACTCGCGAGGAAGCGGCTGAAACGATTAAGACTTCTATGCCTGACCAAATGAGAGACAAGCGTCGCGTAGCGAAACGTCGTCGCGGCGTATCGATCTTGAGAGATGCTTGGCTATCGCCGCTGACTCTTAAGAACAACGTCAAGGATTCGGTTCAATCAAGTAAGTCGCAAGTCCGAGCAAGCGACCGTGGCTTTCTTGATTTGAAGCTAACCGAATACATCGACCTCTTGGATTGGACAGGTCGCGAAGGCCGCCCAGATAAGCGGGGTAGAATTCCAAAGGAACTTGCTCCGATCCTCCAGCGGATTGGTATCGATGCGAACATGTGGAGTGACTTGGTTTGGGGGTTTAAGAAGTACTTCGGGAAAAGTAGTTCGGCCGGTTCACCCAAGAGCATGAAAGAATCAGCTTCCAAGTACCGAGTGGGCTTCAGTCGTGGCCAGCGATCGGCATCAGAGTGCTTTACTAAATAGAAATTAACCGACAAAAGCAAAAGTAGGTTGGGGCCATTAATTCGGAGGTCATCAACTCCCAATGATAACGGTCCCGAAACACCTTCTCGATTTTTGTGTACCCAAAGTCGCTAGATTTTGAATTTTCAGATTTTGGATTTACCGGGCTCAACCAAACTTGGGCGAGCTCGGCTACGAATTTATTTCTAGACCATTTCTTAAATCCTTCGCGATCTGTGCCAATGGTCCCATGCTTCATTCGCAGCGCGACTTTTGTCGGCTGTGTCTGCTTATCTGATTTGTTCTGAGGAGTTGGCTAATGGGTTGCTGTTTGGTTTACATTGTTTTTTCGGATTGCACGTCGCTAGATAAGTCTTAAAGCGGCGACTATTCGCAGCACTCCAAAGGTTGGGTGCGCTGGGCCTAGTCTTTAAAGCTGATTATATTTTCGACTGGATCCCTTCGATTTCGAAACCGGATACTTTTCCGCGTTGATAAGAAGTTTCGTTTTCATGGCAGAAACCACATCTATTCCGCAAACCGAAGCAAGTTCGAGTGCGAACATCATGACGTCAGCTAGTTCGTTCGCAACTTCAGAAGCATGCTCGCGATCAAGGGCTAGTTCAAGAGCCTTTTCATTCGTGACCCAACGGAAGATATCTGCCAGTTCGCCAACCTCCGAGGTCAATGCCATCACCAAGTTCTTGGGATCGTGGAATTGCTCCCAGTCGCGGTCTGCTACGAAAGTTGCAATCATCTTTTTAAGATCGGCTACAGTTGTGGTTTCGTCGTTCATTCGATGGTTTCAAAAGGTCAAATTGAAGTTATTTTCTTTACGATCCTTTGGTTATCTTATTAGCTGTGCTACAACTAGGGAAACGTTGTCACGAGTCGGTTGGCTCGGCACTCGTCTCCCAAACAACCGAAAACTTACATGTTGGACAAAACTAGGATCTCACTCAACAGTGCCTCGCCGCAACTTGTGCAACCGCAAGATGTACCCGTCTTTAATCTAGAAGTTCTTATTACTCGATGCAATGAGACTGGAATGTATCGAGTTCGACTAGCGAATCTTGAAGTCGAGTCCCTCGTAAAGGCCACTCCGCGAGATGCGATTTCAGCAATCGTAACTTCTACGAAGAAGGTGATTCGCGAGTTGGTCTCGCAAGGCGAACCGATCCCCTGGCTGGTCCCATCGGCTTCGAAAACCGTTGGAGAAACGCTCATGTTGGTACCAGTCCATTTGTAACCCTGGATGCTCGCCGATAACAGGTGCATGAACTATACCTGTGAGATCGGGCGAAAATGTTTCGTATTCATTTGGCGGGAGCACATAGGTAGAGCGACCGTTACCTATCCAGGATCACTCCGATATATAAGTCGCCGTCGGTATGCCATGGATCGCCGCCGCCATTGAATCCTTGAAGCGTTTGATGAAAGCCATTCACGATCGATCGATCTTTCAGTTGTTCTGACTTCTCCAAGCAATCAAAAAGATAGTCTCGCTCGGAATCTACATCGGGAGCCGTGATGTGCGTAATCTGTCCGGTTGTTCGGCTCAGTCCGACTCGCTGGTCATAGATGGCCGATCCGATCCACTTGGGGCGTCCATCATCACTGTCATTTTCGGTATTCCAAAATCGAACGTGGTGTCGATGCCGTGGATTGTCTCCTACGGACTGTTCAAACGCGAAGTCTTCTTTTCGTCCGAACAAATAGAGGCTGCTTACCGGGGCAGACTCATCTGGGCGAGAGAGAATCGTGTCTGCAGCGATTTCCAGGTCGCTCTCCAGCCCCAGTGCCACCGCAGGATACCATTTTGAGGCCTTCATGATCTCTTTTAATTGCTCGGCAGTTCCCGTAAGAGCCACATTCAGTGGGTCGCCTGGATGGCGATCGCTTGTGTAGGTGACCTGCGGTGAATCGCTATAAGTTGGATCGCTGCGCAAGAATTCGAACCAAGCCAGCGGAGCTAAAATGTAGGCAGCGACTAGCCAAACTAGGAGCAACAAACTAGTGAATTTCAACGAGTTTTTTGAATAGTTGTGTTTCTTGTGTGTCATATGCGAGGAATCCCTATTCTTACCTTAAGATTGGCTACGAATATTAACTTGTGAATTGCTAAACGTAATCCATCACGGTGTAAAAAAAATCGGTACCTAGCTTGGGCTTCCTCAAAACCTTCTTCGCTTAAAACCGGTAAAGCGTCACGTTACGCGAAAAAAGTAAGTAATTTCGTTCACTATCTTTCGTTACGTGACAAACCTGTCCAAACCGATTTTTTTCGCGTTTCCAGGTTATACTTTTGAATGACCTTATTCCGAAAGTGACCATTGTTCCTGAAAATTTGCTCGAAATACCTACTCAGAATAGCCAACTGCATTCTGATTTGAATCAAACGTACTGACTTTATGAAATCATTTTTACTATGGGGCTTGGTACTGGCTGTGATCGGTATCGGTGGGTGGTTTGCTTATCAGCCTTTGAGCGATTATCTGCAAGAACGCAATCGACCCCAATGGAAAATGTCCAAGGTCGAGAAAGGGCCAATGGTTTTTTCGGTGAATTCAACTGGGACTGTGAAACCAGTTCTTTCGGTGGCGATTGGTTCGTTTGTGTCTGGCCCGATTATCGAATTGAATGTGGATTTTAACGACTCGGTAAAGGCCGGTGACGTTCTTGCCAAGGTCGACCCACGACTCTTTGCAGCAAACGTTGCCCGTGATCGTGCAATTTTAGCCGCGCGGCAAGCCGAGCTAGAACGCGTCGAAGCCCAGCTCGAGCTTAGCAAGATCAACGAAAAGCGTGGTCGTCAGCTTCGTGAAGACCAAAAGAATTTTATGTCGGAAGCGGAAATGGATACCTTGACCTTCGAAGTGAAATCCCTGGATGCGCAGAGACGATTGGCCAAGGCAGCGATCGACCAAGCGGCAGCGACTTTGGATAACTCGATTGCGACCCTTGAGTATTGTGAGATTAAATCACCGGTGGATGGGATGGTCATCGATCGCAAGATCGAGCCCGGTCAAACGCTTGCAGCCCAATTTCAAACCCCTGAACTATTCGTGATCGCTCCAGACTTGCGCGAAAAGATCCATGTCTTTGCATCGGTCGATGAAACGGATATCGGTTGGATACAAAAAGCGAAAGAAGAACGTCGTCCGGTAACCTTTACAGTCGACGCCCATCCCGGCGAGTTGTTCCTAGGAGAAGTCGAACAGATTCGGGTGAGTTCGGCTTCGGTGCAGAATGTTGTTACATATCCGGTTATTATCGCCGCCTCGAATCCGGATATGAAGCTTCTTCCTGGAATGACTGCAAGCATCTCGTTCGAAATCGAATCACGTGAGTCAGTGCTGAAGATCCCTTCCGCTGCGCTCCGGTTTTTTCCGGCTACCGAGCAAGTTCGAGCCGAGGACCGGGGGCTAGTCGATGGCAGTGGGACTGGACAAATTGTTGACATGGGTAATGAAAAGATGCTTTCTGCGGCAGACCAAGTCGAAGCCAACCTAAAGCAAAGTCGTCGTCACGTTTGGGTTTCGCGAAGTGGTCTTCTGCAAGCCGTAGAGGTTTTCACCGGAATTGATGAAAGTCGATTCACCGAGCTCGTTCGTGGTGAGCTTCAAGAAGGTGACGAACTAATCGTAGGAATTAAACCAAAGTTTTAAGTACGCTATGGGATTACTAGATAGCATTCGAATTGCGGTCCGAGCATTGTTAAAAAGCAAGATGCGAGCGGGGCTGACTATCTTGGGGGTCGTGATTGGAATCGCAGCCGTCACGACGATGGTTTCGATCGGCCAGAGCGCCAGCAAGCTCGTTGAAGGGCAGTTTCAGTCGCTCGGGACAAATGTCATCGTTATCTTTCCTGGCAGTCAACGCGGTGGTCCCGTTCGGCAAGCAGCAGTCCAAACACTTACCGCAGACGATTCACAATCCATTGCTGACGAGTGTCCGGCGGTGCTTGCCACGACACCGCTTGTAGGAGCTACTGGGCAGGTTATCTATGGAAACTCCAATTGGAGTCCTAAAGACATGTTCGGTGTTGGCGAGGACTACCCGCTTGTTCGTAATTGGCCACTTCAAAGCGGCGGGTTCTTTACGAAACGCGATATCAATTCGAATGCGAAGGTTTGTGTGATTGGTCAAACGCTCGTCGCGAAACTGTTTCAGACGTCCAATCCCTTGAATGAAACGATTCGCGTCAAGAATATCACCTTTCGCGTAATTGGAGTCCTTTCAAAAAAGGGAGCCAGCATGATGGGCGACGACCTGGATGATATTTTGTTGATGCCATATACAACTGTTCGAAAAAGATTGCAGGGCTCTGTCTTTAATAGTGTCAACGCAATTATGGTTTCTGCAAAACAAGAAACCCAAATGAGCGATGCTACTGACGAGATCAACCAATTACTCCTGGATCGTCATCATATTTCCGATGGGCAACCGGCTGATTTTCTCGTCCAAAACACCACCGAGATTGCGGCCATTCTGACGTTTATTACCGGATCGCTCACGATGATGCTGGCCTCGATCGCAGGTATATCGCTTGTCGTTGGCGGCGTTGGAATCATGAACATTATGCTCGTTTCAGTTACCGAGCGAACGAAAGAGATTGGAATCCGGATGGCGATCGGCGCAAGAGGTCGGGATATATTGCGGCAGTTTCTTATCGAAGCGGTCGTGCTGTCTTCCATTGGCGGAATCATTGGAGTATCACTCGGAATCGCGATGTCAACTTCAGCAACAATGTTGATTAATTACGTCAGTTCGGGAGCGGATTGGCCAATCATCGTTTCGATACCGGCGGCTCTGATCGCGATGGTTTTTGCAGCGGTTGTTGGAGTATTCTTCGGGTACTACCCCGCGCTCCGCGCTAGCCGCTTGGACCCGATCGAAGCCTTGAGGTACGAAT
>Ga0335395_10003259_pt1 | contig 10091 bp, 6 predicted proteins | sample MAT02_FD_205744 | JGI IMG/M metagenome (GOLD analysis project Ga0335395, IMG submission 205744) | Freshwater microbial communities from Lake Fryxell liftoff mats and glacier meltwater in Antarctica - MAT-02 (spades assembly) (version 2) ...
GAGCATGATGAGATTGTTGATAAAGCCGAAGATCGAAACAATCGGGAAAAAAGTGTTTCGGAGCCGGCTCGCTTCGACACTCGATTCATAAAATTCATCCGCGTTTTCCTTGAAGTCAGCGCTTTCATTCCCTTCTCGACCAAATGACTGAGTCACCAAAATCCCCGCGAGGCGGTCTTGCACGAAAGAACCGATGTTCCCGAGTTTTTTCCTCACCCCGGCATAGATTGATTTTACCCTGCTGTTGTATTTCCGGATATAAATGAAGGCGAAGGCAAGCGGCAGAATCGAGACGGCACCTACCACCGGGCTGATCCATAGCACCATCCCTGCGACCACGAAAAAGGTCACAATTTCCTCAAGCAAGGAAGTTAGCCCCTGAAGCACCGACTGCTCCATCGCATCGACATCGCTGGTGATGCGGGTGACCAGCTCGCCGGTGCTGCGATCCCTGTGATAGGCGAGTGACTGGGATTCGAATTTTAAAAATAACTCCGCCCGAATATCCCGGACAAAGGCCTGCCCGGTTTTCTCCAGTAGATAGCTTTGAAACGCCCCTGCCACGAGCCCGACCAGATAGGTCAGGAACATGACCACCAGCCACGCCGCAAGATCGCGCGAGGTGAGCGTTTTTTCCACCAGCGCATCAGCCACGAATCCCCACACCAACGGGTGGAAATTAATGAAAGGAACGGCGAGCACCAGCAGCGTAAGCGCCCAGAAGATGCGCTTCCGGTAAGGTTGCAAACGCGACCAGATGCGATCCGCCAGCTCGCGGTCTGTCAGGTCGTAGCTGGGTCTGCTTGTAAAATTCACTGCTCTGATAATTTCTCCAGATTCGCTCGATTCGTCAGATTAGCGTTGGAAAGTCCGTGTAGCCTTTCGCCCCACTTGGATTATACCAATCGCCCACATCCGCTTCCGGATTAAGCTCGGCACCCGCTTTCCAACGTTCCACCAGATCCGGGTTGCTGATGTAAGGGCGCCCGATTGCAATCATTTCCGCATGCCCTGCCGCTACAGCTGCTTCGGCCATTTCCTGAGTGTAGCCACAGTTACCCATCAATGGGCCATCGAAGACTGCGCGGAAATCCGCGAGCGTCATCTGCTCACCCAGTCCGTGAAAACCGAACGCTAGGCCATCCATCACATGCAGGTAGGCTAGGCCCCGGCCACTCAGCTCCTTCGCCACATAGGTGAATTGCTCACGGAAATCAGGTGATCCCATGTCATTGAAGGCCCCGTTCGGAGCAAGCCGCACGCCCACGCGATTCGCAGGAAAGACCGATGTCACCGCCTTGACGACCTCATCAAGTATCCGGAAACGTTTCTCGATACTCCCACCATACTCATCCGTGCGGTGATTCGTTTTCGATTGCAGGAACTCGTCCAAAAGATAGCCATTGGCCGAGTGCACTTCGATCCCATCGAAGCCTGCCGCCATCGCCCGCCCTGCTGCCTTCCGATAGTCTTCCACGATCAAAGGGATCTCTGCGGTCTCCAATGCCCGCGGTATTTCATAATCTTTCTTTCCGCTCGGCGTGTGCACGCCGTCCCCTTCGATCTTGATTGCTGAAGGTGCCACCATCGGCTCACCGCCGTGAAATTCGGAATGCGAAGCCCGCCCGGTATGCCAGAGTTGCAGGAACACAGTTCCACCCTTTTCATGGACCGCAGTCGTCGTCAGCTTCCAACCCTCGACCATCTCATCAGTGTAGATCCCCGGCGAATTTACCCAGCCATTCGCCTGCTCGGAAATGGTCGTTGCCTCTGTGATCACCAAGCCTGCCGAGGAACGCTGGGCGTAATACTCAGCCATCAACTCATTTGCAACCCGCGATTCCCCAGCACGAGCACGAGTCATCGGCGCAAGGGCGATTCGATTATGCAGCGAGAGGTCCCGCAATTGAAAAGTCTCCATCAGAGTCGGCTTATTCATAGGCCCGATTCCTAGTCCGCTTACCCATTCCTCGCAAGGGGATCTTTCTGCCCCCGGCGTTTCACCCGCGGGACTCAGATTGACAGCGAACTGCTCAGCCTATTATACTTCCCACAGGAGAACGATAGTTGATCGGCGCATTTAACCAAATACCACTATGTCAGAATATCCACTAAACATCGCTCGCTTCGGCTTGGTAGCGGCTACATTATTTTGCCTGGTCCTCCCCGCTTCCGCCGCGCGGAAGATCGTGGACTGCGATGTCTGCATCTATGGCGCCACTTCCGGCGGAGTCGCTGCTGCGGTGCAAGCCGCCCGCCACGGTTTGAAAGTGATTTTGCTCGATCCCGGCCATCACATCGGTGGCTTGAGTAGCGGCGGTCTTGGCGCTACAGACCGTGGCAACGTGAACTCCATCGGCGGTATAGCCGCGGATTTTTACCTTCGAGTAGGCCGCAAATACATCCCAAATACCAACACTCGAAAATACCTGTTTGAACCAAAAATCGCTTCCGCCGTCTTCCAGGATCTCCTTACCTCAGCCGCGATTACGCCAATGCTGGATGAGCCTCTTACATTAGTTAGAAAAACCGGCACCACCATCCGCGAGATTGAGACCAGCTCCGGCCTCGTCGTCCGCGCTGGAATATTTATCGACACCACTTACGAAGGTGATCTTCTCGCCGCCGCCGGCGTTTCCTTCCACGTAGGTCGCGAAGCCAATGCCACCTATGGCGAAACTAAAAATGGCGTGCTTGTGCCCAACACTGCCAATTTCACCAATTTCGCCGTTGACCCCTATCTCATTCCCGGAAATCCAGCCAGCGGCCTGATCCCCGGCATCACTCCAGGCGCTCCTGCCGCGCCTGGCACCGCCGATTCTCTCGTCCAAGCCTACAATTTTCGCCTGTGCCTCACCCAAGCCGCCAACCGCTTGCCCCTCGCTCCACCTCCCAACTATAGCGCCGCAGACTACGAGATGGTCGGTCGCTACCTCGCCGTCAAAACCGCCGCCGGCAGCCCCGTGGACCTCGCCTCTTTCCATAACGGTATCTTCCATAACATCGGCACCGCCGACGGCTTCCCCAGCGGAAAGTCCGATTGGAACTCGAACAAAGGCATGTCCAGCGACTGGATCGGCCACAGCCACGAATGGGCCACCGCCACCTACGCCCGCCGCCAAGAAATCGCGAAAGAACACGAAAACTATATCCGTGGTATTTTTCAATTCCTCCGCACCGATCCCCGCGTCCCCACTGCCATCAAAAACGAAGTCGCCTCGTGGGGATTACCTCCCGACGAATATGTAGATAACAACAACTGGTCACCCCAGCTTTACGTTCGCGAAGCCCGCCGCATGATTGGCGACTCCGTTCTCACGGAAGCCAATGGACGCGGCACCGCCATTGCCCCAAAATCCATCGCACTGGCCTCCTACGCCATGGATTCCCACTACTGCCAGCGCGTCGTGGTGGAAGGGAAAATCAACACCGAAGGCGGCTTCTTTGAGCTACCACCACGGCCCTGGCCTATCGGTCTCGGCTCCATCACCCCGCAGTCGGCAGAATGCACCAATCTTCTCGCCACCTTCGCCCTCAGCGCCAGCCACGTCGCATTTTCCTCCGCCCGGATGGAGCCGGTGTTCATGATGACCAGCCACAGCGCTGCTACTGCCGCTGCCGTAGCTCTCCAAACCCAGGCGAACATCCAAGACATTTCTTACCCAGCACTCTCAACCTTACTCAAGTCCGACGGCCAGATCCTCGAATGGGCCACCACCACATCCTCCGGCAATGGTATCCTTGTCGAAGCTGAAGGTGCCGGAGGCAATGCTCAACCTGGCGGCCAATGGCCCGCCGGTGCCAATTCAGGATTCAGCGGCACCGGCTACCTCTATGCCGCTGCCGGTAGCACCCTGCGGAGCTGCTCCTTCACCCCGGTCATTCCGGTGGCTGGCAGCTACAAAGTCTTCATGTCATGGGTCCAATCGAGCAACCGCGCCACCAATGCGCGTGTCACCATCACCCACAGCGGTGGCAGCGAGATCCTTTTCGTCAACCAATCCCAAGACCCTGACGGAAATTCCAGCCCTGGCGGATTTAGAGAACTAGGCATCTGGACCTTTCCAGCTGGAAGCCTCCCCCTCGTCACAATCGATAACTTCGGTGCCAATGGCCTGATCATCGCTGATGCAGTGCGCTTTGAACCCACCGGCGGGTCCGTGCTGCCAGCCATTGTCAGTCTCGCCGCACATGATGCCACCACCGCAGAAATTGGCACCAATCCCGCCCGCATCATTTTCCGTCGGGAAGGCAACCTAAACATTGCCCTCACCGTGGCATTCATCATTTCCGGCACCGCCACCCCCGGCACGGATTGCGCTGTCTTGCCGGCCACCATTACTTTTGCCGCAGGCTCCGCACAAACAGTCCTCACCGTCAACGCTACTCCCGATACCCTCGCCGAAGGACCGGAAACCCTCACGCTCTCCCTCCAAAACGGGGCTGGCTACGCCCTCAGCCCCGCCGCCGCAACTACCATCACCTTGCTGGATAGCCGCTACGATACCTGGAGAGCCACCACCTTCACCCCCGCGCAAAATACCGCCCCACTCCTCTCCGGACCAACTGCCGATCCCGATGAAGATGGCATCAATAATTATGCCGAATCCGTCTTCAGCAGCAACCCGCTCGATAGCAACGATTCACCCCCCTTCGCCCTCGCACTGCAAGATTCCCAACTCACCCTGACCCTCCGCCGTAGCCGTGCGGCCGCAGACGTTGCAATTACGATTCAGTCTTCCCCCGATCTCACGCTCTGGGCCCCCGCCTCCGGTGCCACTCTCGTAGAAACCACCGAAACTCCAGACGGCCTTACCCGTCTCGAAACTTGGACCCTGCCATCCACTCTCGACGCGAACTTCTTCCGTCTGAGTCTCTAAAACGGCCTGTCGATTCATAAGCAACGGATAACAAACGCCGTGCTGGCGCGGGAACCTGTGCGAGCCCTTTAGCGCTTGGTCATTGGTGTGCCTAATCAGGGTCACTTCGCAGCTCATCGTCAAACTTGGTATGCCCCCTGCTTAGTCTGGTATGAAGTAACGGATAAAGTTTCATACCCAATCCGTTAAAACCTCGAATAAATGACATCGCCATGAAAACATTTCCTCGCCTCATCACCACCGCGCTCGGCCTCCTCGCCGCGTGCACCATTGCTAAAGCAGAGCCCCTCAAGATCGCCTACTCGGACTGGCCGGGCTGGATCGCATGGGAAATCGCCGTTCAAAAAGGCTGGTTCAAGGAAGCCGGCGTGGACGTGGAGTTCATCTGGTATGACTACGTGCCATCCATGGACGCCTACGTCTCCGGCAAGGTGGACGCCGTCACCATGACCAATGGCGATGCACTCGTCACCGGAGCCACCGGCAAGCCCTCGGTGGGCATCATCATCAATGATTTTTCTAACGGAAATGATATGATCGTCGCCGCTCCCGGCATCGAGACGATCAAGGATCTAAAAGGTAAAAAAGTAGGCCTTGAAGAAGGCTTCGTTTCACATCTTCTCCTACTCACCGGCATTGAGCAAAATGGGATGGAGGCCGAGGACGTCACCATCGTCAACACGCCGACCAACGAGACCCCGCAAGTTCTCGCCTCCAAGGCCGTCGATGCCATCGGCGCGTGGCAGCCGAATTCCGGCCAAGCACTCAAGGTCCTGCCTGGCTCCAAGCCCATCTTCACCTCCGCAGATGCCCCGGGCATTATCTATGATCTCCTCTACGTCTCCCCGGAGAGTCTTGAAAAGCGCAGAGATGATTGGATGAAAGTTACCGAAGTTTGGTATCGCATCGTGGACTACATGAAAGCGGAGGAAAACCTAGATGACGTTCTCAAAATTCTATCTGCCCGCGTTAAAATCTCACCTGAAGAATACGAGCCATTCCTCAAAGGCACCTACATCCTCTCCCTAGAAGAGGCCATCGCCCGCTTCGATACTGCAGATGGACTTGGCACTGTTTACGGCTCCTCCAAAATAGCAGATGAATTCAACGTGAAATTCGGAGTCTATGAGAAACCTCAAGATGTGACCAAGTATCTCGATCCTTCTTTCACCAAGGCCTATGCCGAAAAGAAGGCTAAATAGCACCTCGCCACACCCATCATACCTCGCCGTGTAAAGCTCCTGCGGCGAGGTTTTTTCTTCCGGCCTATTGATACGAACGCATGTCACAGCATCGCCTATTCCGAGATTGGTTTCTCATCCGCCGGGATCTCCCGCAAATGCGGGCGTTATTTCTCACCTGCGTCTCCTTTCTCCTGCCGATTGCTATCTGGTGTTTCTTTTCCTACACCCCGTGGATTTGGCATCCCGATGTGAAAATTCAAATCTCCGCCGAGCGCGAAGGGATCACCACGGTTTTCACCGCTGGCGACCGCGTCAGCAAAGCGTTCTTCCCGGAATTCGCAAAGGCCGTCAGGGACGAAAATGCAAAGGTCCTCGCTGCCCGTGAAGCAGGCACTTCCGAATCCGGAGCCAAGCGTAAAAATCAAAAACTGCTGCGCCAGATCGCTCCGATCGCCACCATCCACCAGTGGATTCCCGAGGCGGATGCACAAAATGACACCGCAATCTTCGCCATCTGGCGTGATCTTGCTGTGGGAGAAAAAACGGCAACTAACCCTGCACTCACTCCAGAAAATCTTAAAATCGTAAAACAAAACTGGGCCGTCCTCAGCGCCATTTCCACCGAGTTTTCCTTCGCACAACTGCCCGATCAACCGCTGCTCAAGCTGATCCCCCAAGGCAAGCCCTCGAATCCGGTCTATCTGCCGGCACCCGATGAAGTCATCCGCAGCGGCTACCGGGATTTTACTGCGGAAGTGCCCGCTGGAGAACTCACCATGAAGGAGCGCTACCTACGCTCACTCAGCATCATTTTTAGAGGCTTTCTCTGGGCCTGCATCATCGGAATTCCGATCGGCATCCTCTGCGGTGTTTTCGATTTCTTTTCCAAATTGTTCGAGCCGTTTGTGGATTTTTTCCGCTACATGCCCGCACCGACTTTCAGCACCTTACTGGTCGCCGTGTTGCTCGCCGGAGATGCGCCGAAGATCGCCCTGGTCTTCATCGGCACTGTTTTCCAAATGATTCTGGTGATCTCCAAAACCACCCGCCTACTTGATCCATCGTTGTTGGAAGCCGCCCAAACGCTCGGTGCCAAGCCTCGCCAACTCGTCACCCACGTCGTCGTTCCCGGGATATTGCCCAATCTTTATAACGACCTCCGCATCCTCCTCGGCTGGGCCTGGACATGGCTGGTCATCGCCGAGCTCATCGGCGTGAAGAGCGGCCTCACAGAATTCATCGAGACCCAAGGCCGCTTCCGCAATTTTGATCGCGTCTATCCGATCATCATTCTCATCGGAGTCACCGGCTTCGTAATGGATCAGATCCTCTCGTCACTCCACGGCGTGCTCTTTCCATGGTCTGGCAAACCCAGCCCGATGGCGCACGCTTTCAGAAATTTCATTAAAAAAATCATCAGCCCCCTCACCGCACTATTCCGCCGCAATCGTAAACTTCCGGAAACTCCATGATCGACTCCATCGCACTACCTGACTACCGCGAGAAATCACCCGAGGTGGCCGCCCGCTTCGAGCGGCTCGTCCAGCGCCCCGTCGCCCTCGAAGTCGTCGGTCTCACGAAACGCTTCGAGTCCTCACGCGGCAGCGTCACCGCGCTCGATAATGTCTCGTTTTCCGTCCACAAACGTGAACTGATGTGCGTCATCGGGCCATCGGGTTGTGGCAAATCCACATTGGTTCGAATTTTAGCAGGCTTGGAATCACCCACCTCGGGGGAGGTCCGCGTGAACGGAATTTCAGTCTCCGGTCCCGGCCCGGATCGCGGCATGGTTTTCCAAGGATATACCCTTTTCCCATGGCAGACAGTGAAGGAAAATGTCATGTTCGGCCCCCGCATGGCTGGGAAATCCAGCTATTCCGCCGAGTCAGAAGCCCGCGAATGGATCGGCCTGGTGGGGCTTTCCAAATTTGAAAACGCCTACCCCCACCAACTCTCCGGCGGCATGAAACAACGCGTCGCCATTGCTCGCGCCCTCGCCAATCAACCCCGCGTCCTGTTCATGGATGAGCCCTTCGGCGCGCTCGATGCCCAGACCCGCTGCCAGATGCAGGCGTATTTGTTAGAGATTTGGAAAAACGTCGATATCACCATCGTCTTCATCACCCATGATCTGGATGAAGCGGTATTTCTCTCAGACCGCATCCTCGTGCTCGATGCGAATCCCGGCCGCATTCGCGAGCTCGTCGAGGTCCCTGTGCCCCGCCCGCGCTCGGAGGCGCAGCTCTTCGATCCCACCTTCATGGCGACTCGCAAGCACATCGATCACATGATGCACCCACCCGGCCAGACTCAGAAGGACACCCCGGTGATGCGCCTCGCTGTCTCGGATCCGGACGTAATTTGAATTTCAAACCCAATTCCAGGTCCTACTCTGCCTCACAACTTTCATACTTTTCCACTAATACTTATGAACCAACAAGAAATTATAGCACTGCGTGACTCCCTTCAAAGCCAAGGAGTCAAATACTGTATCGGAGCCTATCCAGATATCCACGGCGTGCCGAAAGGGAAATTTGTCCCGATCGCCCACTTCGAAGACTTCGCCGCCGGCTCCGAACTTTACACCGGTTACGCCCTCGATGGCCTCGGCCAAAAGCCCAACGACGATGAGATCAACTCCGTGCCGGACCTCGAGCGCGGCTGCATTTTACCCTGGAACAAGGAAGTCGCATGGTTCCCTGCGGACAATGCTTTCAAAGGCCAGCCCTACGAAGTCAGCACCCGCGTGGCGCTCAAGAAACAACTCGCCATCGCTGCGGAGATGGGTTTCGGCATGAACCTCGGCATCGAGTGCGAACTCTACGTCGTCAAGCTCGCGGATGATGGCACCTTGCAAATCCCCAATCCCGATGACGACCTCGCGAAGGCATGTTACGATGTGAAGCGCTTCATGGATCGCTACACCTGGATTGATAAAATGGCCACTGCCATCGATGGCCTAGGCTGGGATCTCTACTCGCTCGATCACGAGGATGCGAACTCACAATTTGAATTCGACTTCAAATATGCAGATGCATTAACCATGTGTGATCGCTATATCTTCTTCCGCCTGATGGCGAAACAATATGCTGCGGAAGAAGGTCTGCTGGCCACCTTCATGCCTAAGCCATTCGCCAACCGCACCGGCAGTGGCGCGCATTTCAATATGTCACTCTATGATCTCAAGAGCGGGGAGAATTTATTCAAATGCCCCCACGCAGAAGATCCACGCGGCTTAGGAGTTAGCAAGCTCACCTATCAATTCATCGCCGGAGTCCTGAAACATGGTCCAGCTCTCTGTGCCGCTTTTGCGCCTACGGTAAATAGTTATAAGCGCCTCGTCCGCAAGGGCCTGATGTCATACTATTCATGGGCACCTGTTTTCAATAGTTATGGGCGGAACAATCGCACCAACTCCGTGCGCGTGCCGATGGCTGGCGGTCGCTTCGAGAGCCGCAATGCAGATGCCGCTTGCAATCCTTATCTCGCCGCCACCCTGATGCTCGCCGCCGGACTCGAAGGTATCCGCGAGGACCTCGATCCCGGTCCAGCCCAGGAAGAAAATCTCTATGAGCTCACCCCCGAGCAATTCGCTTCGCGCGGCATTTGCGAACTGCCGAAAACACTTGACGAAGCCGTCGCCGCATTTGCCGCAGACCCCTTCGTCGAGAGAACCCTCGGCAAGGAACTCCGCGACGAATTCATCACCTACAAATCCGAAGAATGGCGCCAGTATCACCAGCGCGTCAGCCAGTGGGAGATCGATACTTACGCCCGCTTCTTCTAAAATCTAACCACTATTCCCACAGGTGAGATCCAGCCTAAATCCCATCCTGCTTGAGCACCTTGCTTGGCCAGAAATCGCAGAACTCCAAACCAAGAATGGAGGTCTATTACTTCTGCCGCTGGGTGCCACCGAGCAACACGGACCCCATCTCCCCGTGGCCATGGACACCTTGTTGGCGGAGGCGGCATGCCATGCCGCCTCCGCTCTAACAGGAGTGCCGGTTTTACCCGCATTACGCTA
>Ga0335395_10003260_pt1 | contig 10091 bp, 11 predicted proteins | sample MAT02_FD_205744 | JGI IMG/M metagenome (GOLD analysis project Ga0335395, IMG submission 205744) | Freshwater microbial communities from Lake Fryxell liftoff mats and glacier meltwater in Antarctica - MAT-02 (spades assembly) (version 2) ...
AAACAACACGTTGTCGGGCAGCACCACGGCGGCTTGTCCGGTAGATTTGAGCATGGTGCGGATGTGCTGCACGAAGTTGAGCTGCTTGTTGCTGGTCGTCACCCAGAAGTCCTGGCGGTTGTAGGTCAGGTCTTCTTTGATTTCCTATCAGCCTTAGAGGGCTACGGTAGGCTATTCCCTAAGCTACCTACCATAGTGCTAAATACCTGTGACAACCTGAACATGGCGATACCGCTATTGGCTAACCATAAACTCATTCATTGTTATTCGGACAACGACCCAACAGGCCTCAAGACTGTGGAAAGGCTGAAAAAGGCAGGTTTGGCGATGAAAGATTGGTCGGAACTCATATACCCTACCTGCAAGGATTTGAACGATTATCTGATAGGATGCCGTAACGGAATAGTAGCCCATTGAGCCTAACCACTCAGGGCATTTTACACCCAATTTCATAGTGCTTTTCGTAGCGCCTAAAACGTACAAACATGAAGACAAAAAAGAAGTGCGCTATTTGCGCCAATCGCTTTGAACCTACGCGTTTAGATGCTAAGTACTACTCAAACGCCTGTAAGCAGAAAGCTTATACTCAACGTGAAAAGGCAGAATTACAGCCAAAAGAGACCGAAACGGTTTTTTATATGGATGAATACGAGTACCTGAAAGAGTTCTACGGCTGTGATTATGAGGTATTTGATTTAATATTCTTCTGTTTCCTAAGAAGAAATTATTCAGGATCAGGAAAAGAGAATAGAGAAAATTTAATAAACTACTTCAATTCTATATGGACAGGCAATAATTACGAAGAATTGAAAGGGAGAAAAGCCTATCGAAGTTTTAGAGAGAAGTTTTTAGAGGGTAATTTCAAGATATTCTAATTTAGAAACTAAATCCTATATAAAGGCAAAATTACTTGTTTGATATACGAAAAGCACATACTTCTATATAGACATTACCCATATATAGAGGAAATTTTCATTTCAGTTCAATTCAGAAACTTCTTCTATGTACTCATTTAATAAATCTTTATTAGTGTCATTTTCAATAGAATCAATAATAAAATTTCCCAAACTATTCCAAAATTTTTTTATTACATCATTCTTACTTTTTCCTGATATAGTTAAATTAAAGGTTGAGCAATCAATATTATTCAGATTGTCCGAATCAATAGAATAATAGTATATCAACGGTTTCTTGAATGAAATCTCATACTTTTCAAAAGTAAAAAAGTTTAAAGATAGGCTTACATTTTGAATCTCATTTTGGAATAATATGCCCTCATCTAAGGATTTTTTACCAAAAATAGTTTTACCATCTCTTTCAATAACCTCGACAACGAAGTTCATTAATTTCTTCCTATCATTTTGTTGATCTGGCGTGGCGCTATCTAATGTTGGTGCAATTAATCTTTTATAAGTAGTCTTATTTATTGACTTATGTAAAACTGGAGCATCGTGAGCAGAGCTTTTTGTTTCAAATGCAAAAGAAGAATCTAACAAAATATCAGCTATTGGCTTAATTATTTTTTTTCTTACTGCTTCATCTGGAAATTTTTCCTTAAAAGTAACTATACTTTCAGGAATAGAGTAATCAACGTCAATCACATCTTCAAAATAATTTCTAAAAATAGATTTTCTCCACTCTTCGTAGCCTTTAAGGTTATCTTCCATTCCTACTATTGTATCAATAGCTAAGGTCACTTCAAAACTCCTGAATTGTGTGTTAACCACCAGAAGTTCTGTAGATTTCTTTACATTCAAAATGGTTGATTTCATCTTATCTGGATCTGTAATGTTGTCTTTGAAACTATTATAAAATTCAAAAGCGCTATATACAGATGCAGAACTAGTTAGATTAATAAGAAATTTACCTGCATCCACGGCCCTTACAGCATGATTAAAATACGGATTTTTTGGACGAAGCCTAAAAACACTAGCACCATCCCTTAGAATATTTAGATACTGGTTTTCGGAAATGGGATCAGAAAAGTACTGAGCAGGAATATCAAAAGTGTAAAAACTATCTTCTTCTGGATAGTAATTGATAGGGATTTGAGATTGCAGAACGTAAATACTTTCCGAATAACTCATATCTCTTTTAATATGGGTTATTATAACATTAGATTTAGATCGTATAATAAATTTTAATGAAATTTCTGAGTTAAGATAATCTTTTATCTCATCATTGCTAATTTCAATTAGCATCCACCTGTTTACTTCAGAATCACTATCAACCCAGTAAAAAAGAAAATTTAAATCTGAAGCGTCTTTATAATGAGACAACAAAGGGCCGTCAAATTCAATAAGATCATATACCTTACTCAATTCAGGGTAAGGGAATATTTCTAAGTTAGCACCATTTAGTTGTTCCATATTATCGTGTAAAAATGATTGAAAATTTTGAATTCAAGTGAGTTTTTTCATACTCAAAAAAAACAAAATGCCCTGAATGGTTAGTTTTTCCTTTAACACCGTCATTGTTTTCTAAAATTCCGCTAGAAATATGTGTATGTGGTAATCTTGGAAAAGCTTTTAGCACAGCAATACAACCTTCAAGACTTACGAAAAATGATAAAGCACAAGCTTCACAATGTTTGCCATCGCCATGTAATCTTCTAGGTGGTTTTTTCAATAACTCATCTTCAATGAGATTTGGCAAATAATTTTCGGGCTTATCGGCTGGGTCAAAACTCAATCTGTATGCGGTAAGTTCAGCTTCGGTAGCTTCATCAGGGCAATTTACCTTTAAATCCTGCGAGTCTATCAAATTTTGGTACTTAAGTGTTTTGCTCATTGTTAACGAAGGTGAGATTCTGTATGCATAAAGTCACTCAATTAATTCAAATACTTGTTAAAAAGTGAAATAAGAAGCAACTATTGTTCCATGAATTGATTTTCTCCATAATATTATCCTCTAACTAAATCAATATGTAAGGTTAAAATTTTGATTTACAGCGAGTTAAAAATTTTATTTTCAGATTTAGACTGGTTAGCGTATCCAATAAATAATGCAGCAATATATTGTTTGGTATCTTATGCGGAATTGTATACAACCCTGTTACACGCAAAAACCCGCTCTACATTGCGTAAAGCGGGTTTTCAGCGAAATTGTGGGCCCTGAGGGATTCGAACCCCCGACCCCCTGCTTGTAAGGCAGGTGCTCTGAACCAACTGAGCTAAGAGCCCTCGCGTTTCCGTTTGGGAATGCAAATATGGGGGAGTGAATTTAGGTTTCCAACTTTTTTGCCGGAAAATTTTTCAGAAATCAATAAGCCACTGAAAGACAGAAAGTAATTATTCAAAATTTAAGTACATCGTCACCGTGTGGGTCGTTAGGCGCTGGATACCGATGCTCGCTCTGCCGGTGCCGGGCTGGAGCATATTCACTAGGCCGTGCGAAAAGCGCAGTTCAGGCGCGAATTTGAAGAACTGGAAAAACTGCTCGAAGCCCACGCCGTAGTCCACCGTGAAGTCCGAGGTGCGGGTGTCGAGTTGGTTAGCGACGCTGGCCCCGCCTCGGCTGCGCTTGACGTTGGTTTCGATGGCCAGTGTTACGCCCGCCAGCAGGTACATGCGACTGTTGACCCGCCGCATGGACTTGTACTTGACCATGAGCGGAATCTCGATCCAGGTCGATTCGCGCTTTTCGAGTTTGGTGATGCCAGGAGGGCCACCCCCAGGATAATCAAACCTTACTTGTCGCTCGTAGAGCGAAACGGAGGGCGTGGCTCGGATATCGAAGCGGTCGTTGAGGTAGGCGTTGACGGTGAACCCCATGCGGAAGGCGGGCTGGGCGGGCGAGCCGATTGCGTAGGCTGAGTCGGATTCTAGAAATTTGTCGCTATGCCGGATGTTGTAGCGCGTGACGGGCACCGCAAACAGGAAACCGTAGTGAATGGGCTTGTCGTCGTAGAATTCCAGATGCCGCCGCACGTAGCCCGTTCCCTGCGCCTGCGCCCGCTCGGTGGCGAAAAAACTGAGTAAGAGTAGCAGGGCTACTTGTGGCCGACGTAGATGGAGCAAATTCCGAAGGTGAGTGGGATGCATTGGGTGTTGGTGAAGCCCGCTTTTTCAAAAATGGTCAGAAATTCGTTGCCGTCGGGAAAAGCCTGCACTGATTCGGGGAGGTAGGTGTAGGCCGAACTGTCTTTGGAAACCAGCTTGCCGACGGAGGGCAGAATGTATTTGAAATAAAAATTGTAAACCTGCTTGAATGGGAACGATTTGGGTTTGGAAAACTCCACCACCACGCAAGTGCCGCCGCGGCGCATGACGCGCTGCATGTCGGTAAGCCCGGCGAGCAAGTTCTCGAAATTGCGCACGCCAAAGGAAACGATCACAGCGTCGAAATAATTGTCCGCGAAGGGCAGATGCTCCGAATCGCCCGAGCGTAGTTCTATCGTGTTCTGCTTGCCGAGTTTCTGGATTTTCTGCCTGCCCACGGCCAGCATTCCTTCCGAGATATCCACCCCGATTATTTTTTCGGGCCGCAGCACCAGGGCTTCTATCGCAAAGTCACCCGTGCCGGTGGCGATGTCAAGGATGGTTTTGGGCGGTTCGCCGTCCGGCCCGGCCTTTTTGAGCAGCTTGATGGCCCGCTTGCGCCAATAGATGTCGATGCCGCCGCTTAGCAGGTGGTTCAGGAAGTCGTACTTGGGCGAAATATTGTCGAACATTTCGGCGACCTGCTCCCGCTTGCTATTGTCTTTATCTTTGTAAGGTACTACGCTCATTTTTTGGTTTTTCGTAAAATTCATGGGTACGAAAGTAGAGTATATCACCAATTTAAACCACCCGCTATCCAGAAAGTTCGTGTGGTGGCTTGATTTACAGAGAAATAAATAACGGTGTTTCGGGTCTGGTTTTTTATATTTGTGACTGTGTCAACCATCGGGCAATGATGTTACACCGTCACTTACTGTCTTGCTGTCTGCTGCTGGTCGCGTTTGCCGCGCTGGGGCAGGGGCGCATCAGCGTGCAATCGACTGACACGCTCAAGACCAAAAACCGCAGCGTCGGCCCAACCGACCGGGTGCTTTCTCCCTACTCGATAGCGGTTCGTGGCGGTCTGACGCAGTTTTTCGGTGAACTCAGCGGGCAGGACATGAAATTCAAGGTCGGGGCGAGTCTGATTCGGCAAGTTAACCCGGCCTTCGCCATGAGTCTGGATTTTACCGCCGGAAAGGTAGGCGGTGAGAAGCGGGAATTTTTCAATTCCTATTTTGTCAACGAATTCAATTCTGTCGAACTGCTAGCCCGCTGGAATCTGACCGAACAGTTTAACCGCCGCGCTGACCCGAAAAGACCCAACCTCAGCGTGTACGGCGGCTTGGGCATGATGTATTTTTCCGCCAACGCTTACAACCTCGATACAGACCAGCGGGTGCGGTTCACCAACAGCGATTTGAGCGGGCGCAACCCCCTTTTCCTTCGTTGGGGCAGTCCGCAGGGAAGGCTGGGCATCACAAAAACCCACGAGCGTACCATTCCGCTCGGCCTGACGCTGGATTATAATCTTGCCAAAAACTGGAAAATCGGCCTAGATTACCGCTTTTACTTTGTCCGTACCGACAAACTGGACGCCACTTCGGGCCGACGACTCATCAACCCCGAGGAATCGACCTCTTACAGCGACACGCCCAACGATAAGTACAGTTTCCTATCTGCGACACTGACGCATGGCTTTGATCGCAAAATTCGCCCCGCCGATTCGGATGGGGGTTCCCGACGACCGCGACCGCTGCCCCGGCGTGCCAGGTAATACTAGTTCTTCGGCTGTCCCGATTCGGACGGCGACTGCATTCCCGACCAAGTGAACGAATGCCCCGATCAGCCGGGCAGCTACGAGGGCGAAGGCCGCCCGGCGATCAAAGCCCTCATGTCAACAACTGCGTCTCCACGGTCATATTCTGTAACTGCATACTGCCAAACTGCGTGACCATGGCCACGTCGGCGGCGTCGCGGCCGTGGCCGATTTCGATGCGGTAGCCGTGGGTGTGGGCCTGCACCGAGTCGAAGGTGTACCATTGGTCGCCAAGGTAGGCTTCCACCCAAGCGTGCAAATCCATCACTTCCAGCTTGTCGGTGTAGCCGACCGTCATGCGGGCCGGAATGTTCAGGCTGCGGCAGAGGGCGATGACCAAGTGCGTGAAATCGCGGCAAACACCCGTGCGGTTGTTCACCAGATCAAGGGCGGTGGTTGTGGAGTTAGTCACGCCGTACCGGTAATTGATGTTTTGGTGTACCCAGCTACGGATGGCCTCGACTTGCTCGTAGCCGGGTGTGGCATTGTTCACGATTTGTGAAGCCAGATTGTATATCTGCCATAAGTCGGACTGGCAGTAGCGGCTGGGCAGGATGTAGAGCATGATCTCGTCGGGCAGCTCCTCGATGTTGACGAAGCCGGGCAGCGGATTGGGCACTGCGGCCGTTTCCACCACATCAGCCTCCACTTCGGCGGTGATCGTCACCTGACCGGCCGGCAGCGTAGCCCGCTGGCAGGAGTTGCCGTAGCTGTCGATGAACTCACTAAAATGAACCGATGGATTGATGTCGAAATTCTCTTTGTAAATCGCCTGCCCGTCCTGGCGGCGGGGGCGTAGCATCATCGAGACGGGCGTGGGGTTGTTTACTTGGTAACTGAAGACGCATTTTCCGCGCATTTTCATAGGGAGTGGATTTTGGTTTTGCTAAAAAAGGCAAAAAGAGGGAAGGGTTTTGGGCTTAGTTCGGAAAAGCGAAGACCCCGGACACCACGGTCACGTCAGTCTCAATGTTTTCCAGCCTGATCGTTTCGCCCGGCATTCCGTTGTAGCTGATCGTGCTGGTGAAAGGGAAGAGCAACCCCTTGACCGCGCGGTAGTCGTCGAGCACTGTTTCCACCGAGGCTCCCTTGGTCTGGCCGCTGAGGGAGGTGTTGCGCATGGCCACGGGCAGGAAGCTCTCGGGGTCGAAAAAGTAATACACAATGTTTTCTTGGGATTGGCCATCCACCTTTATTCGATTCTTGATGAGTTTCACTTTGAGGACTTCCCTGCCTTCGATGTTTTCTTGGTCTTCCAGCGTCGCCGTGTAGCCTTTGTCCTTGTAGCGCAGGAACACGTCAGGAAAATCGGCAACCTGTTGTCTGAGATTGGCGTTGGCTTCAGCGTCCATTTTCTCGGGCCGTTGGGTCATGAAATTGGTACTCCAGCCCGTCTGGCCGTCAAAGGCCATCTGGGTGGTCTCCTCACCCTGAAACTTAATGGTGACCTTTTGCTGGCCCGCCTTGGTCTGAATGATTGCGACGGGAATGTCCATACCCTGCACTGTGACAGTGCCGTTCATGCGAACGCTTTGCAGCGAATCCCAGCGGCTGCGGCCACCGCTGGCCTCGTAGTATTTGGCCAGGATGTCGTCCACAGTCAGCGGCTTAGCGGGCTTCACAAGCATCTTTTGGGCTTGCGTGGCAGTGCCTAAAAACAGCAAAGCGAAGATTATTTTTATTGATTGCACAGTCAAAGTGATCGTTTTGTCAAAAACAGTTCATGAGGAAAATCCCCTCCCTCAAAATTAACCAAAAAATCATTCCCCCGGACACCTACTCATAAACTCTAAAAAACGCCTTCCCAATTCCCCTGCCGGTAGTATTGCAGGATTTTACGGTTCATGATGGACTCGTAGGTGGCGCGGATAGCATTAGCTTGGGCGCGGGCGAGGTTGGCTTTGGAGAGGGAATACTCAAAAATAGTGGCCGTGCCAGCGTTCAGGCGGCTTTCCACCGTGGCATAGCTGGCTTCCAGGGCCTCGGCCTGGTTGCGGGCGGCTTGGTAGCGGTCTTGCGAAGCGGTTACGTCCAGCAACGCCTGCTCAATGCCTTGCCGAAGTTGCAATTTATTCTGATCCAATTGATTGCGGGCGATTCGTTCCTGCACCTGGGCCAACTCTATGCGCGGGCGTGTCTGCCAGCGTCCCATGATCGGGATGTAAAGGTTAAGACCCAACGAGCCGTTGCGGGTGGCGTTGAGTTGGGCGAAATAGTCCAACTGCTGGTTCGTGGAGGCGTAAAAAGCCCCGAAATTGGTGGAAGCACTCAGCGAAGGGAAATTTTGCCCTTTGAGGGATTTTACCAAATAACCGAAACTCTCCCGTCTTAGCTCGGCGGCGCGGATGAAGGGGAAATTTTGCTGCGTTTCCTCAAAAATACCTTCGGGGGAAAGCAGCGCGGGTTCGTTCGCGCTCACGCTCAGGGGCCGGAACTCCGTGCTGAGGTCAGGTGGCAGGTTGAGGAGTTGAAAAAGCGCCAGTCGGGCCACGCGATAATTGTTGAGGAACGTGACTTCGTCGAACTTGTCGTTGCTGAGTTGCGCCCGGATTTCGTACAGGCCGTTGGCTCCCACGACGCCCGCCTCCACCTGCTTTTCGACGCGAGACACCTGCTCTTCCGATGTGGCAACCTGCTGCTGCGCCGACTCATGCAGCGCTTTGGTCGCCAGCACCTGCACGTAGGCCCGCACCATTAGAAGTAGTTGGGCATCGCGCACGGCCACGCTGTTTTCCAGCGAGGATTCTTTCAATAACCTAAACTGGCGGATTTCATTTTGGACCCTGAACCCCTGGAATATGGTCTCGTCCACGCCAGCCCCCGCGTAGCTCGAATTGTAAAGCTGGTCGATGTACGCATTGGTAAAGCGGTCGATGCTGCGGCCCAAATTCACGCTTTGGCTCACGTTCACTCCTAGCTGCGGCAACTGTTGCGACTTGGCTTGCCGCCACTGGGCCTGCGCCGCTTCGGCCTGCAACTGCCCGTCCCGAAACGTCAGATTATTCTTGGTCAAAAGCTCCGCGCATTCCGACAAACTAAGCAACTGCTGCGCCGAAAGGGGCAAAGTGGAAAGGCACAAGCCTAAGATCAGCCAGCATTGCGGGAGAAATCGGGTATTATAGTTTAAAATATTCAGGATACTCATGGTCGAAAATCTCATCATTCATCATTCATAATTCATCACTAAATTAAGCCATCCACCCATCTTTCAACCGGATTACCCGGTTGCCATATTCGGCGTTTTTCTCCGAGTGCGTGACCTGGATAATCGTCACTTTGTCTTCCCGGTTGAGTTTTTGGAAAAGCGCCATGATGTCCTCGGCCTGTTCGGAGTGGAGGTTTCCGGTGGGTTCGTCGGCAAAAATGACCTTCGGCTCGTGGACAATGGACCGCGCCACGCCCACCAATTGCTGCTGTCCACCGGATAACTGACTGGGGAACAGGTCTTTTTTGGCCACCATGTTGAAGCGGTCGAGGAGTTCGGCCACGCGGCTCTTGCGCTGCGCCGACGGTGTGCCTTTGTAGAGCAGCGGCGTTTCGATGTTTTCATAGACGGTGAGTTCGTCGATGAGGTGGTAAGCCTGGAAGACAAAGCCGATTTGGTGGCGGTGGAGTTCGGTGCGTTTCTTTTCGGTAAGGCTCTGCACGGGCTCGTCCAGGAAAAGGTATTCGCCCTCGGAGGGCTCTTCCAGCAAGCCCAGAATGTGGAGCAGCGTGGACTTGCCTGAGCCGGATGGTCCCATGATGGAGACGAACTCGCCCTCTTTCACATTCATGGTGATGTTGCGCAGAACGTAGGTTTTACCGAATCCGGCGGGGTAGTGTTTGGCGATGTTTTTGAGTTGAATCACTTTTTTTAGTGGAGAGTTGAAAGTTGAGAATTGAGAATTTTAGATTTTACTGTCAAGTTGATATTTGTTCCTAAAAAGTCTTTGCTTGTAGTATGCCAAATAGCGTACCATGAAACTGGTTCTCTGATAATCAGAATTTTACAAAATAATAATTCAAAAAAATGTCCGAAATCGCACAGTAGTTGTGCGGTTTCGGACAGTGATCACTAAAATCTGTCATCCTGAGCCAAGACGAAGGACTCCCTTCCTCCTCCTTCCTCCTTCCTCCCTTCCTCCTTCCTTCTTCTCAGCGAATCTGGCTTATTTCCAGCACCTCCACTTCCTCCACGGCAATCACCCTGCCGAAGCCGCAGGTGATTTTGCGTTGGGTACCCGCTGGGCGGTACTTGAGGTTGATGTCGATGAATGAATAGGCGTCTTCCGTACCGTATTTTGGCACGG
>Ga0335395_10003261_pt1 | contig 10090 bp, 7 predicted proteins | sample MAT02_FD_205744 | JGI IMG/M metagenome (GOLD analysis project Ga0335395, IMG submission 205744) | Freshwater microbial communities from Lake Fryxell liftoff mats and glacier meltwater in Antarctica - MAT-02 (spades assembly) (version 2) ...
TCGCGTTCCTGCACCTTGAGGAAGCCCCTCGGGTCAGCCACCGGTGACCTCCATAATGCGAGACCAGACAACATCGCCGTCGGGGTCGAGTCCCTCGTCTATCGCCATTTGCCGAGTAGCGAGTACGGCCGCATAGTCGCGTGGCATCACTTTGGTGAATCGCGCGGCTGTTGCAGTCATGTCCTCGAGCATTCTGGCGGCGACGGCAGACTCGGTCTCGTCGAAGTGCCGCTGGAGGAGGTCGCGCAGTATCTCGACGTCGGCGCCGCCCAACCGCAACAGCTCAAGTTCGCCCGAGGCCACGGCGTCGGGATTGACACGCTCGGTCCGGAGGTCATACACGTAGGCGGTGCCACCGGACATACCGGCACCGAGATTACGGCCGGTATTGCCGAGGATTACGGCGAGCCCTCCCGTCATGTACTCGAGTGCGTGATCGCCAACACCCTCGACAACAGCGGTCGCACCGGAGTTCCGCACCAAGAAACGCTCACCAACGATTCCTCGGATGAACATGCTGCCCTGCGTCGCGCCATAGCCGATGACATTGCCAGCAATAACGTTCTGCTCTGCCCTGAACAGGCTGGCTCGGTTTGGCCGGATTATGACCTCGCCGCCGCACAACCCCTTGCCGACATAATCGTTGCTGTCGCCCTCCAGGCGAAGCGTGATGCCCGACGGCATGAACGCCCCGAGTGACTGTCCGGCAGTGCCAGTGAGCTTCACGTTGATGGTGCCGTTTGGCAGACCGTTTTCGCCGTGGCGCATTGTGACTTCGTGGCCGAGCATGGTCCCGACTGCGCGCTCCGTATTACGGATGGGTAGCTCTATCGTGACGGGAGTGCCGTTCTCAAGTGCCTCGCTACTCAGTTGAATGAGCTTCTGGTCGAAGTGCTTCTCAAGTTCGTGATCCTGAGCTACCCGGTTCGTGCGTGGCTCTGTTTCTGAGAACTGAGGTCCAACCAGAATCGGCGACAGGTCAAGGCCATCAGCCTTCCAGTGTTCCATTGCCCGATCAACATCCAAGAGCTCGACTTGACCGATGGCTTCTTCGAGGCTTCGGAATCCGAGTTCTGAGAGGTATTCCCGCACTTCCTGAGCGAGAAACTCGAAGAAATTGACCACAAACTCTGGCTTGCCGGTAAAACGCGCGCGCAATTCTGGGTTCTGAGATGCAACACCAACAGGGCAGGTGTCAAGGTGGCAGACCCTCATGAGAATGCAGCCTGAAACGACGAGCGGAGCGGTCGCGAAACCGAACTCCTCGGCCCCCAAGAGTGCCCCGATAATGACGTCACGCCCGGTCTTCATCTGGCCGTCCACTTGCACCACCACTCTGTTGCGCATGCCGTTGAGCATCAGCGTCTGCTGCGTTTCAGCAAGCCCCAGCTCCCATGGCGTTCCTGCATGCTTGAGCGAGTTGAGCGGACTTGCACCGGTGCCGCCGTCGTGACCCGAAATGAGTACGACGTCTGCTTTCGCCTTCGTTACACCGGCAGCAACAGCACCGATGCCGGACTGGCTCACGAGCTTGACGTGGATACGGGCATCCGGGTTGGCCCGTTTCAGATCGAAGATCAACTGCTTGAGATCTTCGATCGAGTAGATGTCATGGTGAGGCGGTGGCGAAATAAGGCCGACTCCTGCGGTTCCGTGTCTGGTACGCGCGATCCACGGGTACACCTTGTTTGCCGGGAGTTGTCCACCCTCCCCCGGCTTGGCGCCTTGCGCCATCTTGATTTGGATGTCGGTTGCGTGAGTCAAGTACATACTCGTGACCCCAAAGCGACCGGATGCCACTTGCTTGATCGCACTGCGTCGAGCCGGGTCGAGTAGGCGCTCGACGTCTTCGCCCCCCTCCCCGGTGTTCGACCTTCCGCCGATTTGGTTCATGGCAATGGCGAGCGTCTCGTGCGCTTCTTGACTGATCGAGCCGTAGCTCATGGCGCCCGTGTTGAATCGCCGGATGATCGACTCGATAGACTCCACTTCGTCAAGTGGCACTGCTGGCCGCAACCCTGTCTTGATCTTGAACAGCCCCCTGAGCGTCATGAGCCGCTCAGCTTGATCGTCGACGAGCTTGGTGTATTCGCGGAAGATGTCGTATCTGCGGGTCCGGGTTGAATGCTGCAGACGGAACACAGTATCCGGGTTGAAGAGATGCGGCGGTCCCTCCCGACGCCATTGATACTCGCCGCCGATCGCGAGTCGTTCGTGCACGTGCCCCGCGCCGTCCTCCGGGTACGCGGCCGAGTGTCGCGCAGCATTCTCGGCGGCAATGATGTCGATTCCGACGCCACCGAGCAGACTCGAGGTTCCGGTGAAGTACTGGTCGACGAGGCCCTGACTCAAGCCGACTGCTTCGAACGCCTGCGCGCCCGCATACGAGCCGACGACCGAGATGCCCATCTTCGACATGATCTTGAGAACGCCCTTGCCGAGCGCCTTAATGAGGTTGCGCACAGCCTTCTCGGGAGTAATGCCTTGGATCATTCCAGAGCGCACGAGTTCTTCTGCGGTTTCCATCGCGAGATACGGGTTGATGGCGGATGCCCCGTACGAAACCAGGAGTGCGACGTGGTGGACCTCGCGCACATCGCCAGCTTCAACGATAAGTCCAACCTTCATTCGAGTCTCCGCTCGAATCAAGTGGTGGTGCACCGCTGCGAGCATCAGGAGCGATGGAATCGGTGCGAGATCCTTGTTCGAGTCTCGGTCTGAGAGCACGAGAAACTCAGTTCCGCGTTCGATCGCCTCATCAGCTTCGACACACATTTGGGCGAGGCGCTTCTCCATCGCCTTCGGTCCCTTGTCGACCCGGTATAGGCCCTTGACGGTCGTCGTGCGGGCGCTGCCAGCGCGCAAGTCGATGTGTTGTATCTTGGCGAGTTCGTCGTTGTCGATGACTGGAAAGTCAAGGGTCACCTGACGCACATGCTCCGGGGTTGCGGTGAGCAGATTGCGCTCAGGACCGAGTCCGAGCTTCATCGAGGTCACGATCTCTTCCCGAATAGAGTCGAGGGGCGGATTCGTGACTTGCGCAAACTGCTGGGTGAAGTAATCAAATAGCAACCGCGGGCGGTCGGAAAGAATGGCGATCGGGGTGTCCGATCCCATTGCGCCGAGGGGCTCAGCAGCATTCTGAGCCATTGGCATCACGAGGATGCGCAGTTCTTCTTCGGTGTAGCCAAAGGTGCGCTGTCGGCGACTCACCGATGCGGGAGTGTGCACGATGTGTTCACGTTCAGGCAAGTCCCTGAGTGCGATTCGCCCCGCGTCGAGCCATTCTGCCCACGGCTTGGATGCAGCGAGCTCGGCCTTGACTTCGTCATCCTCAATAATTCGACCTTCAGCGGTATCGACGAGAAACATCTTTCCCGGCCGAAGGCGGCCCTTGCGTACAACCCGGCTCGGATCGACATCGAAGACGCCAATCTCGCTTGCAAGTACAACAAGCCCGTCATCGGTCACGAGGTAGCGACCAGGCCGCAGACCATTGCGGTCGAGAGTTGCACCCACGAGCGACCCGTCTGTGAAGACGAGCGCGGCCGGTCCGTCCCACGGCTCCATCAGCATCGAGTGGTACTCGTAGAAGGCACGACGGGTCGGCTCGACATCCAGTTGGTTCTCGTATGCCTCTGGAACCATCATCATCATTGCGTGCGGCAGGCTCCGTCCCGCAAGGTTGAGCAGTTCGACGACCTCGTCAAAGGAGGCTGAGTCGCTCGCGCCCGGAGTGTTAATTGGCAGCAGTGGTTTGAGGTCGCCGAGCACGTCACTCTCGAGCTGGGATTGGCGCGCGCGCATCCAGTTGCGGTTTCCCTGAATCGTATTGATCTCCCCGTTGTGCGCAATCATGCGGAAGGGCTGGGCGAGTGGCCACGACGGGAAGGTGTTCGTCGAGTACCTCGAGTGCACGAGGGCAAGTTTTGAAGCAAAGCGCTCATCCGAGAGATCGGGATAAAAGGGTTCGAGTTGCAGGGTTGTGACCATGCCCTTATAAACAAGCGTGCGTGCAGACAGGGATGGGAAATACGCGTGCAGTTCGTGCTCGGCCCGTTTGCGCAGCCGGAACACCTGTCGTTCGAGCGCCAATCCACCGAATGGACCGCGTTCGTCTGTGCGCGTCGACACGAGAAAAAGTTGCTCGAAGGTAGGCATCGCCTCTCGTGCCAGTGAACCGATCACGTCAGGTCGCACCGGGACCTCGCGCCAACCGAGAACGGTGAGTTCTTCACTTTGAGCAAGCGCGGCGACGCCGGACTTGACGAGCTCTCGTTCCGCGGCGTCCTTCGGAAGGAAGGCCATCCCGACGGCGTAACGCCCGATCGGTGGAAGTTCGAAGTTGACGACCGCGCGCAGAAACGCGTCGGGAACTTGCGTGATGATTCCTGCGCCGTCGCCTGTGCCGGCGTCTGAGCCGACGGCGCCGCGGTGCTCCAGGTTGCGAAGCGCGGTGAGCGCGGTCGTGATGATGTCGTGACCTGCCGTGCCGCGCAACGTCGCAACCATTGCCAGTCCGCAAGCGTCGCGCTCGTTTCGCGGGTCGTAAAGCCCAGCAGCTGCTGGCAGCGCGCTGAAGCGTTCGAAGGGTGGTTTTAGGGTCATCGAGACGGACCTCACGTTGGAGCACGGGCGAAGCGGGACGTCAATGGCCCACGTGGGAATCAGTCCCGGTTATCAGGACTCAGGTCAAACATTCCGCTTGTGGCGAGGTTTACTGCGGCAGAATTGGTCGTTTTCACAACCTAGGAAGACGAGGGTGTGACGGCAGTTTTGGCTTCAGCGCCTGGATCGTCACTGTCTGAATAGGTCTCCCCCGAGTCTATCGCACCCTCTGGAATCCATTCGCGGGCCGGCAGGTAGACACTCGGTTCTTGTCCAGTATGGTTACGAGACTGGAGCGCAAACAGGATCACTCCGAGAGCGATCGCCAAGAGCGAGCCCCAGACATTGACCCGCAAGCCGAGGATGATTTCGCTCGGGTCGATTCGAATGGATTCGAATACGACACGGCCGAGTCCATACCAGATCATGTACAGCGCCCAGACTTTGCCCCATTGCAACCTGCGAACCGGGTCACCCACCGGCAAAGGAATGCTGAGCCCTCCGACCGCACGCCTGACTAGCCGGTAGCGCCGTTCCATCGCGATGAGGAACACAATGCCGACAACGTTCCAGATCATCTCGTAGAGGAACGTTGGATGGAAGAGGGTGCCCGGCGGAAGTCCAACCGGGAACGCGGCATTATCAGCATCTATCTGGAGACCCCAAGGCAAAGCCGTCGGTAGTCCATACAGTTCCTGGTTGAAGTAGTTCCCGAGGCGGCCAAATGCTTGAGCGAGGAGCATCCCAGGAGCGAGGGCATCCGCGAAGCTCCAGAGCCGCAATCCAACGATTCGACAACCTATATACGCCCCGATCGCGCCCCCTAACAATCCACCGAAGAGTGCGACTCCGCCTTCCCAGATGAACAGAATCTTGATGAGTTCTTTACCCGGGCCAAAGTAGTCGTCCGGGTGGGTAAAGACGTGCCATAACCGCGAACCGACCAATCCGAGCGGGATAGCCCAGATGATGACGTCGATAACAATCCACGGTTCGGCTCCGCGTTGGGTCAAACGACGATGAGTGAGGATGGTCGCCGCGACGATCCCCACGAGAATGCACATCGCGTACACGTAGATGCGCAGCGTAAAGGGCAGTTCAAGCCCGAAGGTCGACTGAATCCAAGCGGACACACTAAAAAACTGCCATTCGCTTGGCGGGCTCGGGATGCCTGTGAGCATGAGCGACACGGGGAACACCTTTCAGCGAGAGAACTAGGTCATCCTAGTACCGGCAGACAGGGCGGCAGCCGTGCGGCCGACCGCCGCAACGCCTCCGTCGGTGAGTGCAGACACGAGCGCGGAGCCGACAATCGCACCATCGGCATACTCGAGTACTTCGCGAACTTGATCAGCAGTTGAGATACCAAGTCCGACGCACGCACGTGTCGACCCGGACTCCCGCAGCCGACGGACGAGGCCGCGAGCAGCAGAGTCCACATCACGCCGAGCACCCGTTATACCCATGGTGGAGACGGCGTAGACGAAGCCTCGACTGCGCCTCGATGCCTGTTCCAGGCGCACATCCGTAGAGGACGGTGCCGCAAGAAACACTCGCTCGAGACCGGTTCTGTCGGATGCCGCGAGCCACAGTGCTGCTTCGTCAGCGATCAAGTCCGGAGTGATGAGGCCAGCCCCTCCCGCTGCAAGGAGTTCGTCTGCAAATCGTTCGACTCCGAACTGCAACACGGGATTCCAGTAGGTCATCATCAGCACGGGCACGTCGACGCGGGCCGTGATCGCCGCAACTGCCTCAAAACCGTCTTGAAGGCGGAACCCGCCGGCAAGGGCCGTCTGGGTGGCTTTCTGAATGACGGGGCCGTCCATGACCGGATCGGAGTATGGCAGCCCGAGTTCGATGATATCGACGCCGTTCTCGGCAAGTGCAACCGCTGCATCCACGCTTGCATCCAGCGTTGGGTAGCCGGCGGGCAGGTACCCGATGAGCGCTCCAGACGCGGAGTCATTGCGCTGCGCGAGGATCTCCGCAACTGTCGTCATGCTCGTCCTGAAGCGAGTTGCTCTTGCGCTGTGCGGTCGAACAATTCGAAGTAGTTCCCGGCCGTCTCCATGTCTTTGTCGCCACGACCACTGAGATTCACAAGAATCGACGCATCAGGTCCGAGCTCGCGCCCTAGCTTCATTGTTCCGGCGAGCGCATGTGCAGTCTCGATCGCGGGAATGATCCCCTCAGTGCGACTCAGCAGCCGCATTGCTTGCATCGCTTCGTCGTCTGTTATTGGCAGGTAGTGCACCCGTCCGATGTCATTGAGCCAAGAATGCTCCGGTCCGACGCCCGGATAGTCCAAGCCAGCCGAGATCGAGTGTGATTCGACCGTCTGGCCATCGGCATCTTGCAATAGGTAGCTCCGAGCGCCGTGGAGCACGCCCGGGCGGCCGCGCGTAATAGTGGCGGCGTGACGCTCGGTGAGGTGCCCGTCGCCAGCAGCCTCGTAGCCGTAGAGCGCGACATCGGGGTCATCGAGGAAGGCGTGGAAAATTCCCATAGCGTTGCTCCCGCCACCGACACAGGCAGTGATGGCGTCGGGAAGCCGACCAGTCAACTCGACTACCTGTTGTCGAGCTTCCTCCCCAATAATCTTGTGGAAATCACGAACCATGACCGGGAACGGATGCGGGCCGGCAACAGTGCCGAGCAAATAGTGGGTGGTGTCGACGTTCGCGACCCAGTCTCTTAGCGCGTCGTTGATTGCATCCTTCAACGTGCGTGAGCCAGTTGTGACCGGAACTACTTCTGCACCGAGCAGCCGCATTCTTGCGACGTTGAGCGCTTGACGTTCGGTGTCGACTTCGCCCATATAGACGACGCATTCCATGCCAAAGAGAGCTGCCGCCGTCGCACTCGCCACGCCGTGCTGCCCAGCACCGGTCTCGGCGATAAGCCGCTTCTTTCCGAGCCGTCGCGCGATGAGCGCCTGGCCGAGCACGTTGTTGATCTTGTGCGAACCAGTGTGATTCAGGTCTTCGCGCTTGAGGATCACGCGAGCCCCGCCGGCATGCTCGGCGAACCTCGGCACTTCGGTGATGATCGAGGGTCGCCCAGTGTACGTGGCGTGCAACCCGCTCAGCTCTGCAGCAAAAGCCGGATCGGACTTCGCGGCAGTATATGCCGCGTCGAGTTCGTCGAGGGCGGCGATCAGCGACTCTGGAACGTAACGGCCTCCATACTCACCGAAGTACGGACCGAGTTCGTCGCGGAGCGCCATCAGACTGCCAAAAATTCGTTGAGGGTCGCGAGCGGGTCACTCGTGACAAGTGCCTCGCCAACAAGTACGACGTCAGCGCCTGCACGCCGGTAGTGCGCAACATCCGCCGCGGACAGCACGGCTGATTCCGCAACTCTAATGACGCCGCTCGGTATGCGGTCGGCAAGAGAGCCGAACAAGTCTTGATCGAGCTCGAAGGTGGTGAGATCGCGGGCGTTGACACCGATGAGGTCGGCACCGAGATCCAGCGCTCGGTCAACCTCGTCCGCGCTATGCGTTTCTACCAACGCTGTCATTCCCAATTCGTTCGTGAGCATGAACAACTCGGTGAGCATGGCGTGGTCGAGAGCGGCAACAATCAAGAGCGCGAGGTCTGCGCCCGCTGCCCGTGCCTCGAAGAGTTGGTACGGCTCAGCGATGAAGTCCTTACGCAGGACGGGAATGCTCACGGCACGACGAATGGCGACAAGATCTTCAAGTGAGCCACCGAATCTTCGACCCTCGGTGAGCACGCTCACCGCACTCGCCCCACCGCTCTGGTAGTCAAGCGCAAGCGCAGCTGGATCCGCAATCGCCGCCAGTGTGCCCTTGGAGGGACTGGAGCGTTTCACTTCCGCGATGATATGCACGCTCTCTCGAGGCGACAAGGCGGCGAGGGCGTCAAGAGGGGGCGTCTGGGCCAGTGCCTCGGCCTCGACTTGTTGCAGCGGGTGGCGCTCACGGCGCATGGCGGCGTCCGCAAGCGCCCCTAGAACTAGTTCGTCTAGCACGTTAGATGTGGCTCCTTGGAGTCAACTTTTCTCCACCTACACCGTAGCCAGCCTTGGCGATCACGTAGCCGCTCAAGGCACCAACCCCGGCGAGACCGACCGATGCCCACACCAACCAAGCGAGATCGAACCAGTAGCCCAGTGTGCCGATCGCGAAAGCGGCAATAATGATGGTTACCGCGATCCAGGCAGCTGGCGAGTTTCCATGTCCGGGATCAGACTCAGCGCTCATAATTCCTCGATGCTCCGTTTCGTGCGACTGACCCAATTCTACCGATAAGGCGAGCGGCGCACTGCGCCACTGTCGGGGCTGACACTACCTACGAGTCGGGTCATCACCCTTACTGAGCGAGTCCCAATCATCGATCGCTGAGCGTGACGCGACATCCGCGGGCGTTGAGTGCTCGGAATCGTCCTGAGAAGCAATCTGTGCGGCCGATGACGCTTCCCCGGCAGCGGCGGCGCCCGAACCGCCCGTGCTGTATTTACGACTGGCTCGCGGCCAACGCCGACTGGTCAGGAGAATCACAATTCCGGTCAGGACGAGGCACGAGCCGGCTGCGATCGCAATTATTCCCCACGGCGTGGCTTCCACCGACGCAATGAGCAAATTGATCGAGTTCTCACCGGCAACCCCCGTGACGTTTGTCACAGTAGATGCAGCGGCGCCCAGCGGGTCTCCGAGCGCGCTGATACTGGAGCCGGCCACCAGCACGCCAATCCCCATGGCCAAGACAGCCAATACCGCCCGAACGCGTGGCCCCGCGATTGTGAGCGAGGCAAACAAGGCAAGCGCTGCTAGCGAGAGAGTGGCGAGCCCCGGCGCCGCGGCATCCCCGGGTACCTCGAGGGTTGTGCCGTCAACAAGCACGAGAGCAAACCACGCCTGGGTCCAGGCGAGGAATGCCAGACCTGAGAACGCCAGGCCGACGAACACGACGCTTGACCGGATACGAGCTGGAATCATTCGAGCGATCACAGCCTACGAAGTGCGTTAGCGATCGCGACGGCTCTCAATGGTGCAGCAGCCTTGTTGATCGACTCTTCGAACTCCTTCTGCGGGTCCGAGTCGGCGACGAGTCCAGCTCCTGCCTGAACGCGCGCGATTCCGCCGGAGATCGTGGCCGTACGGATCGCGATGGCAAGATCAGCATCGCCGGCGAAGTCGATATAGCCGACGACACCGCCATAGACGCCGCGCTGCGCTGGCTCGAGCTCATCGATGATCTCAAGCGCTCGCGGCTTCGGGGCTCCAGACAGCGTTCCAGCCGGGAAGGTCGCGCGGAAGACGTCGATCGGGCTCTTGCCAGCTGCGAGATCGCCCTCAACCGACGAAACGAGATGCATGATGTGACTGAACCGTTCAACCTGCATGAACTCGGTGACTTCGACCGTTCCCGGCGTACACACCTTTAACAGATCGTTTCGCGCGAGGTCGACAAGCATGAGGTGCTCGGCTTGCTCCTTTTCGTCGGCGAGGAGTTCT
>Ga0335395_10003262_pt1 | contig 10087 bp, 7 predicted proteins | sample MAT02_FD_205744 | JGI IMG/M metagenome (GOLD analysis project Ga0335395, IMG submission 205744) | Freshwater microbial communities from Lake Fryxell liftoff mats and glacier meltwater in Antarctica - MAT-02 (spades assembly) (version 2) ...
TAGCGGTTGAACCGCCAGATTACGAAACTCGCATCGAGATTTTGCTGCTAAAAGCAAAAAACCAGGGCGTGATTTTGCCAGATGCGGTCGCCGAGCTGCTTGCCAAACGCATGCGCTCGAACGTGCGCGAGTTAGAGGGCGCACTCAATACGCTGCTGGCACGCGCGCATTTTTCTGGTAGCGCGCTAAGCTACGATTTTGCCCAAGAAACGCTGCGTGATCTTTTTTCCGTGCAAGATCGCAGCATTTCCCTTGGCAGCATCCAAAAAATCTGCGCTGACTATTTCCGCATCAGCCTGAGCGATTTACTCAGCGTTAAGCGCGCGCGGGCTATCGCAAGAGCCCGGCAAATGGCAATGGCGCTTTGCAAAGAGCTAACGACCCACAGCCTAAAGGATATTGGCGTGGCGTTCGGCGGGCGCGATCATACCACCGTGATTCACGCCTGCCGGCTGATTGAAGAGCTAAAGCGCACTGAAGGCCAAAGCTTTGACGACTGGCAGACGCTCATGCGCAAGCTGGTGTCATAGCGCGGCTACTGCAACCATTCCACAAACTGGTAGCGGCGCGTTGCGCTATCCCAGGCAAAACGATATTTAACACCGGCATGCTGAGCCGATGGCTGGGCAAGGTTGAAGTTAAACGACGTGCCATGCAGCAAAAGCTCGCCGCTGCGACCGATGTCAATTTTACGCACGCGATCGTTGCCGAGCGGACCTATGCCAGCAATACTCAGCATCGCGACCGGCCGGCCTTGCAGACGTCCATCCTCACCGATGGCTTGCAGTAATACACTGCCTTGGCGCGCTGAGGCTATTAACAAACCCTGCTGGCTGGCTGCAGATACGCCGGCTTGCAATTGACTGCCCGCGCTAAACACCGCGATTCCAAAGCCATCAATATCGTCAAGCTGATCTACGACCGAAACGGTGGGTTCTAGCTGAATTCTAAGGATTTTACCGCGTTCACGGGCAGGCTCCGAGCCTGCGACTGAGCTTAACCACAGGCTGTGGGTATTGCAGTCATAGCTAAGGCCCATTCCGGCATAGGGATTGCGCGCGCTGGCAGGCGCTGCGACCGGAAACTTAAGCACCAGCTGCAATTCGCCCGTGCTGGCGTCGATTCGATAGAGCCGATTTTGCAGCGCAGGCGGGTTGTCGGCAAGATTCACGCGCGGCGCGGGAATTACGTATACATCGCCCTGCCGATCCAGCGTAAATGCGCTGAACTGACCGAATTTCGACCAGCTCGGGTGTTGCCAATAGTGGCTGCGCTGCTTTGTCTTAGGATCAAATTCAACCGCCGCAATGCCAATCAAATCGCGTTCCGCCGTGCTTAGGCTAACGCCGCGCCCAAATCCTTTGCCATTAAAGAAAGTTGGCGGTCTGCGGCAGCTATTGCGCGCGCTGAGCGCACTTTCAAGGCTAAATACCGGCGCTGATTTGACGCCCGTTGATTGCCACGCCGCCATTCCAGCGGCTAGCGCGGCCAGTAAAACTAGCGCTAACGCAATGCCCCAGAGTGCTTTGCTACGCTTGCCGCCTGCTTGTAAAGGGGCGGCTGCTAATACTGTTTCAGGATTTACCGGCTTTGCCGTGCCGGAATTTTGCCGGTTTTTTTTCTTGCTCATGGCATTTTCGATGGCGCAGCGCTTGCCGCTAATTGAACCGGCATCGGCACGAACATGGGCCCTGCTTCACATGGATAGCGCTTGGGTTTCAGCACGCCATTTTCTAGAACCGGATAAGCCCAACAATACTCTCGGCCTGCGGTAAGCTCGTTTTTCATTTGCGGCACGTACCAAATCACTAGGCCTTTAGCTAAAGACTCTGCGGGCTGGTTGATAAACTGTTCAGGCCCTTGACGATAGTCGGTATTGCAGCAGCTGCCCAAGGTCGGCAGCTCGTCCGCGCCTTCCCCTACGGCAGCGCTCGCGGTTGCATAGACGTATTCAAAATCCCCGCGTGAATTCTCGAACTGACCTCGCCCTGGAACTATTTGGAATCCTTGCAGCACTTGACCTGCCTGGCTTTGTTCTAACGTAAAGCGTGCACCCGCAGCGTCGACTGCGCCGTTTGCAGCAAACCAGCGTTCGTGGCTTACCGCATTAAAGCCAATGTCGCTTGACGGTGTTTTTATTGGCGAGTATTCCTGCAAAGCCCAGCCAGCGCCAGCGGGCTCGATCCGCAAGAGCGGTCTGTAGGTGCCATCATTGCCGCAGCCTGCGCCAATAGAGGCTGCGCTTGGACGAAATCGACCGTCCTGGTAAAAATCATAGCTTTGCAAATAGCTGTAGTTGCAAGGGCCCGGCCAGCCGACGCTGCGAAATTCCTGCTGTAAACGAAAGCCAACTACCAGGCCGGCTTCGATAAGATCAGCTATCTGAGGTGCCTGAAAGGGAATGACCGCTGCTGAGCTAAAGCTCGGGCAACCTACCGCATCGGCATAGCCAAAGCCTTCGCGCTCGGAATAATTGACGTGCCAGTCAACTAATTTCACGCTGGTTAATAGCGGGCGGCCGTTAAACTGAACGCCGCTAATTTGCAGGCCATCGCTTGCGGTAAGCATGTAGTCTAATCGCCAGCCCAGCTTTGCCAGCTCAGTATTGCGCTCGCAATATCGCTCCATAATCACCGCATCGCTTAGGCTCTGCTCGCTTGGCACCGCTGCCATAGAATCGCTTAACGCGCCGATTTGCCCATGCTCAGTCCACTGCACACCGACTAGCTTTAGATCGGTTAAGTCAACGATTGCCCAAATTGCGATATTGCCCTGCACAAACGTCGGCGCAACGCACAAATGCTGGCTGCGCTCGCAGCGCGTTCCATTAAGCGAGGTTTTGGTGTTCGCCATGAGCACCTCAAACGATTCAGGGGCGCTACCGCCGAGCGCCTCTAAAACCTCCGGCGAGCTCTGCGCCATTTCTATCGCCAAACGTGTTAATCGCTCAGGAATTTCGGGCTGCTGCCCGGCTAGCGCGCGCCAGCTCAACACCGTCTCGGTTTGCAGATTAACCACCGCACTCAGCATTCGGCTGCTGGAAAAATCATATAAATCAACGCGCTGGCATTCGCTATTCTTGCACGAACGATTCGGGCTGTTTGGGTCACTAAAATCACTTTCTCGCAGGCGATCAACGCTCAGCACTTCAAGACGCGCGGGAATGCCGTCCGCTCCCACCGGCACGCGCTGGCGCAACACCTCGTGCCCGAGCGCTATTGCCTGCGCTTTCGCGGCCGATACGCTCAGGTTTTCAAGCGCAAGCGCAAACTCACCCCGAGCTTGACTCGCCTGCAGCAGCGCACGGTAGGCCAGCACACTTTTGCCATCCGGTGATGCGCCTGCGAGCGTTTGCTTGAAAACATTCGAGCCAGTTTGCGCAGCATCATGCGTGGAGGCTTCAGGCTTGCAACCAATCAATAGCGCAAGCAAAGTAACAGCAACTGCTAACTTAGAAGGGAAATGCGGCACAAAAATTCCTTTGCAACGATAGCCGCAGTGTAGCCGAGCGGCATTTGCGGATACAAAAAAATAGGCTAAATAGCGCCACTTGCGGATAATCGCTAGTGAAAGCGCGCGTGCTGGTCTAGTATTTAGCAGGCTTTGGGATCTCAGGAAAACGTTCTATGAAGAATTTATTAGTATTAGCGCTGCTAGGCGGCATTAGCTTGGGCTTAAGCACGCACGCAGCAGCGCTCAAACCCTTCACCGCGCAAGATTTGGTGACGCTCAAGCGCATTTCCGATCCGCGCATTTCCCCGGATGGCAAATCAGTCATGTACGCGCAGCGGCAGACCAATATGGCGGCTAATAAGGGCGAATCGGCGCTGTGGTTAATGGATATTGACGGCAAAAACGCACGTCAAATCACCGCCTTTGGTGCCAGTAGCGGGCGTTTTGCGCAAGATGGCAAAGCGATTTATTTTTTATCAGGCCGATCCGGCAGCAGCCAGCTGTGGCGTTTGCCGTTAACCGGTGGTGAGGCGCAGCAGGCATCAAATTTAAGCCTAGATATAGGCAGCTATGTGCTGGCTCCTGATGGCAAAACCGTGGCGCTTTCGCTCGCCATCTTTACCGACTGCCAGGCTGATTTAGCGTGTTCCAAAACCCGTAGGGATGAGCATGCGGCGCGTAAAACGACCGGCATTTTACAAAATTCGCTGTTCATTCGGCACTGGGATACCTGGGCCGATGGCACTCGCAACCAGCTCTTCGTGGCGAACCTTAGTGAAGCTAGCTTTGACAGCGTACGCCTGATTAGCCAGGGCATTGACGGCGATGTGCCGAGCAAACCTTTTGGCGACGATAGCGAATTTAGCTTCAGCCCGGATAGTAAAACGCTAATTTTCGGCGCCCGCATTGCCGGAAAAACAGAGCCCTGGAGCACTAATTTTGACCTTTATCAGGCACCCGTTGACGCTAGCTTAAAGCCTGTCAACCTGACCGCTGACAATCTTGCCTGGGATAGCACGCCGGTGTTTAGTGCAGATGGTAAAACGCTCTTCTACCGCGCGATGACGCGCCCCGGTTTTGAGGCTGATCGCTTCAAAATTATGGCACGCGATCTTAGCTCTGGCGCAACCCGCGAAGTGGCCCCGAACTGGGATCGCTCACCAGATTCGCTGGTGCTAAGTGCAGATGGCAATACGCTTTACACGCATACCGATAATACCGGCCAGCGCCAGCTTTTCGCCATTTCGGTAAAATCTGGCGAGGCGCGCGTGGTGTCCGGAGACGGCGCAGTCAGCGGTTTTAGCGTAGCTGCAAAGCATGTGGTGTTCGCGCGCGATGATCTGGATTCACCGGCAGATATTTACCGAATACCCGCAGGCGGCGGCGCTATTTCGCAGCTAAGTCAAGTCAATGCAGGCGCGCTGGCAAATTTGCAGTTCGGCAGCTTTGAACAATTCAGTTTTAAAGGCTATCAAGATGCAACGGTGTACGGCTGGATCGTCAAACCGGTCGATTTTGATCCCAATAAGCGCTATCCGGTAGCCTATTTGATTCACGGCGGCCCGCAGGGAAGCTTTGGCAATCAGTTTCACTACCGCTGGAACCCGCAAACCTACACCGGCCAAGGCTGGGTTACCGTCATGGTTGATTTTCACGGCTCTACCGGCTACGGACAGGCGTTTACCGATTCGATCAGCGGCGATTGGGGCGGTAAACCGCTAGAAGATTTGCAAAAAGGTTTAGCCGCAGTTGGCAAGCGTTTTGCCTATGCCGACATCGACAACGCCTGTGCACTCGGTGGCTCTTATGGCGGCTACATGACCAACTGGATCGCCGGCGCGTGGCCTGGTCAATTTAAATGTTTAGTCACCCACGCGGGCATTTTTGACAAGCGCTTTATGGCCTACAGCACGGAAGAGCAGTGGTTTATCGAGTGGGAAAATCAGGGCTTGGCGTGGGAAAAAGCGGTGGATATTGAAAAAGATAATCCCGTTAGTAAAGTGGCCGATTGGAAAAGCCCGATGCTGGTCATACACGGCATGTTAGATTTTAGGGTGCCATTTGAACAGGGCATTGCAGCCTTTACGCTGCTGCAGCGGCGCGGCATTGACAGCCAATTTTTATGGTTTCCAGATGAAAATCACTGGATACTGAAACCTGAAAATTCCATTCAGTGGCATGAGTCCGTCAATGCATGGCTGCATAAGCACCTGCAAACCACGGCTCCGGCGTCCAAATAGTGCGCTTTGGCATTGCGCTGATTTGGGTAGGCGTTAGCTTGCTTGCTAGCGGCGGCGCTGGCGCACAAAGTGCGGCTGACGCTATCCCTGCCGAAGGGTTTGCAATCCCATACTGGCGGCTCGCTGCCGGGCTAGTTGTGATTGTTGGGATCGGTTTGTTTGTATGGCTCCGACGGCGCCTGCAAGAGCGTGACGATGCGCGTAAGGACGCGCTATTTGAAGCGCATGAGCGCCAGCAAACCATGCGTGCGGCTTTTGAGGCAGAGCTTAAAGAAGCGGTCGCCAGATCAAGCGCAGAAGATCTTAGCTTCGTGGTACTGCGCAGACTTTTGGCGCATGTCAAAAAGCTTTTTGATCAGCGCGGTGCGGCAGCGCTGGTAAAATTTGCCGACGGTGATGAGCGCCTAGTTTCCCCCGACCCGCGCATGCAGTCGGAGTTTGAAGCGATGGTCAGCGCGTATGAAACAGCGCTTAAAAGCGTTTCACGCACCGGCAATCCGGTTGTTTTACAGCTGCGCGCCGAAGTGGGACGCTGGACGGCCCAAACCCTAGCTGCGCTGCCGATTCCGGTTCCTGACCCCGGCTATGGCATGCTGGTCATTAGCCGTGCATCGGGCCTTGGGTTTAGCGCTGATGAGTTAGAAGAGGCTGCACAGTTTGCGCAGATTGCGATTGATTCAATGGAAGTGGCGAAATTCGAGTCGACTGATCGTTCTGATCGCGAGATCGACAAGTTAACCCAAGTGTTCAATCGCCCGGCTATTGAGCTGCGCGCGCAAAACGCTTTTACCGACGCGGTAAAGGAACGTCGCAATGTGTCAGCGCTGTTTATTGAAGTGGATGGCTATCGGGCATTTGTGAAAGATCATACCCAAGACAAAGCCGACATCATGCTCAAAACTATTGCGCAGCGAATTCAACGCGCGCTCGCGCGCAATCAGTTTGTAGGCCGCATTGATGGTGCCGATTTTCTAGCCGTTTTGCCGGACGTGCCCGAGTTTCAGGCGATTAAGCTGGGGGATACGCTTTGCAAGGCAATTGCACGCGAATTTCCGCTGCCACAGGGCGGCACTGCACAAGTTACCGCAAGCATCGGCGTGGCGGCAAAATTCCCAAGCGACACGCACAATTCCCAGCTGCTAGAGCGCGCCGTGAAGGGCAAGGATCAGGCGCGCTATCACGGCGGCAATGCCGTGCGCCGCGCCGGTGATGACGCTGGCGGAGGCATGAGCGTTAATCGCTTTTAGCCATGCAGCGTGCCGCGAAATGCCCTGTAAAATCGCCAATCTGGCTACTTGCAGCGGCTATTTCGTCTGGCAATCTTAGTTTTGCAAGCGACCAGCATACCTTTAGCGCCGACAACAGCTCACTCGAATTTAGCGTTCAGATTCTAGGCGTGCTAAAAAAGAGCGGGCAGTTCAGCGACTTCAACGGCCGGCTTGAACGCCCGTTAGACTCGCCCACGAAGGCATCGGTTTCACTCAGCATACGCGCTGGCAGTGCCCAGATGCGCTCGAAAAAAGACACCGAAATGGTCAAAGGCGAAGATTTTTTTGCTGCCTCTCAGTTTCCAGAAGTGCGCTTTGAATCAGAACCTTTCGATGCCAAATTATTGCTCGATCCACACGTAAAGCATCCGATTAGTGGCTATCTAAGCCTGCGCGGCAGGCGTCTGTCGGAAATCCTAAATTTAAAAGTGCTAGGGTGCGCTGAGCTAGCCGAGCTGGAAAAATGCAGCCTCCAGGTGGCGGGTAAAATTAGCCGAACCCGCTACGGCATGCAAGGCCACCGCGCTTTTGTTAGCGATGATGTGCAGCTGTCATTGACGATTCATGGCTCTGCCGGCACCGCAGGGGTCAATCCGCAAACCGATATACAAAAAAGCAGTAATGGAAAACCGCCTTAAAAGATTCGACGAGCCGCTTGCAAAGCGTGCCTCCAACACAATGTCGCGTTGGTGATTTGACAAAACGATGACCGCGCGCCTTGCAGCTGCATGGTTTGCAGCTGCACGGCGCGCACCCGGTTATTTCTTGCGAAACATATTGGCGTTTGGAATTTTCCGCCCGAAGTTGCGCAGCATGCCTTTGATACCGCCGCCGCCAAGTTTCTTCATCATCAGCTCCATCTGCTCGTACTGCGCAATTAGCTGATTAACCTGTGCTTGATTCACGCCCGAACCCTTCGCAATTCGCGCGCGGCGTGAGCCGTTTAACAGCTTAGGATTACGCCGCTCTTTCGCGGTCATGCCGTTTATCATGGCAATCATGCGGCCGACGAGTTTATCATCCATACGGCTTTTGACTTCAGCCATAGAAATTTTTCCAGGCAGCGCTACCGGGAGTTTGTCCAAGATATTGGCGATGCCGCCCATGCTCTGCATTTGAGTTAGATGATCGCGGAAATCGCTAAAGTCAAAGCCTTTCCCGGCCATCACTTTGTTCGCAAGCCGCTCGGCTTTTTCACGGTCAATGCTGCGCTCAACGTCTTCGACCAGCGAAAGCACGTCGCCCATGCCCAAAATGCGGGAAACTACACGCTCCGGGTGAAACGGCTCAAGCGCGTCTAGTTTTTCACCTGCGCCGACGAATTTAACCGGCCTGCCAGTCATGTAGCGGCAAGACAGCGCCGCGCCACCGCGCGCATCACCATCGGTTTTGGTCAAGATTACGCCGGTAAGCGGAAGTGCTTCGGCGAAGGCTTTGGCGGTATTTGCAGCGTCTTGACCGGTCATAGCATCCACCACGAAAAGCGTTTCATGCGGCTTTAATACGCTGTGCAGCTCCTTTACTTCGTCCATCATGACCTGATCAATGGCAAGCCGGCCTGCGGTGTCCACCAGCAGTACGTCAAACAGCTGCTTTTTCGCGTGTTCAAATGCGGCAAGCGCAATATCGCGCGGCTTTTGTGACACATCGGAGGGGAAAAACTCGACGTTTACCTGCCCGGCCAACGTTTTAAGCTGCTCAATAGCGGCGGGGCGATAGACATCGCAGCTAACCATCAGCACGCGTTTTTTGTTGCGCTCCTTCAGCAGCTTAGCCAGCTTGCCGGTCGTGGTGGTTTTTCCTGAACCTTGCAAACCGGCCATCAGCACAACTGCCGGTGCCTGCACATTGAGATTTAGCTCACTGGTTTGTGAACCCAGCAGCAGGGTTAGCTCATCTTTGACGACTTTGATAAGCATTTGCCCGGGCTGTAAGCTTTTTAGCACTTCAGCGCCGACGGCCTTAATTTTGACGCGCTCCATCAGCGCCTGCACAACGGGCAGCGCCACATCCGCTTCAAGTAAGGCTACGCGAACTTCGCGCAGCGCCTCTTTGATATTTTCCTCACTCAGCCTGGCTTTGCCGCGCAGGCGTGTGACAGTTTCACTGAGACGCTGGGTCAGATTTTCAAACATGGCAGGCCGCTATTTCTATAAAAGAGCGCGATTGTAGCGCATTCAAGCAAAGCTTAAGCCCTGCTAAGCGTTGTAAGATTGCCTCAACGGCGCAGCGCGTTTGGCGGAAACGGCCGAATAACGCCAACAGCGCGGCCTTCGATGGCTATATCGGCGCGCTGGGGGTCTAGCTCAATTGGCGGAAATTCAGGATTTTCTGCCAGCAGCCATACCTGTGCGTCTTTGCGCAGGAGCCGCTTGACCGTTACTTCCTCGCCAATTCTAACGACAACAATTTCCCCATTTTCAGCGGTGCTGCTGCGCTTAACCGCCAACAAATCACCGTCAAAAATACCGACATTGCGCATGCTGGTGCCTGAAACGCGCAGCAAATAGTCTGCGTGCGGGTGAAATACAGCGCCGTCAATCGCTACGGTGCGCTCAATATTTTCAACTGCCAACAATGGCGTACCCGCTGCAACTTTACCGATCAGCGCTAACTCGTTGCGCTGTGCGAACTTTTGCGCAAGCGGTTCGGCGGCATCCTCGCCGAACTGGGCTTCGCGCAGCGATTGTGGGGTAAGCACCCGCAATCCGCGCGCGGTACCGGCGGCAATATCCAGCACGCCCTTGCGAGCGAGCGCGCGCAGATGCTCCTCTGCGGCGTTAAGCGAACGGAATCCAAAATGTTTTGCGATATCCGCACGCGTCGGCGGCATACCCTCTTGCTGTTGATGCGCCACGATGAACTCGAAAACCTCCCGCTGCCTTTGTGTCAGCGCTTGTGCGGGTGGGTTTGACTGCGGTAGAAGCGGTGCGATTGTCATACTGGTAATTTATACAGATTGCCGAGTGGCTGCAAGCTCATTATCCCGATAATTGCTAACGTCGCGTTTCTAGCTTTAACAGCGCCGCTTTGTTGGTCAAGCCGCCTGCGTAGCCTGTTAGCGCGCCATTTGCAGCAATCACTCGATGGCACGGCACAATAATCGCGATGGGATTACGGGCGTTG
>Ga0335395_10003263_pt1 | contig 10086 bp, 9 predicted proteins | sample MAT02_FD_205744 | JGI IMG/M metagenome (GOLD analysis project Ga0335395, IMG submission 205744) | Freshwater microbial communities from Lake Fryxell liftoff mats and glacier meltwater in Antarctica - MAT-02 (spades assembly) (version 2) ...
TGGCGAAGACATCGCCAAGATCGGTGATCTTCATCTCGAAGCGGGTGTCCGGTTTATCAGAACCATAGATGTCCATCGCATCTTGGTAGGTCATGCGTTGGAAGGAGTTAGGGATGGTGATACCAAGGCCGGCTTTAAACATACTGGCAAGCAAGCCTTCTACCAATTTGAGAATATCATCCTGAGTGACGAAACTGGCTTCGATATCAATTTGAGTGAACTCGGGCTGGCGATCCGCCCGTAAATCTTCATCACGGAAACAACGAGCGATTTGGAAATACTTCTCCATACCTGCCACCATCAAGAGCTGCTTGTATTGCTGCGGTGCTTGGGGCAACGCATAGAAACGACCGGGATTGAGACGCGATGGCACGAGGAAATCCCGTGCACCTTCGGGCGTAGGATTCGAGAGGATGGGTGTCTCGATTTCAAAAAATCCCGAGTCGTCGAGGTAGCGACGGGCAGCAGAAGTGATGGTGCTGCGTTGCCGTATATTCTTGCTCATGCGCGGGCGGCGGAGATCGAGATAACGATACTTCATCCGCATATCTTCGTTGGAGAGTTCCTTATCGAGCTGGAAAGGCAATACATCCGCCTTGTTGACGATGGTGAGCTGGGTGGCGACGATTTCGATGCTGCCGGTTTCGAGTTTGTCATTGGTGCTATCGACATCCGCCGTCTTGAGGCGGGCCTCGACGGTGCCGGTAATCTGCACCACGTCCTCGACGCGGAGCTTGTGGGAGAGCTCTGCGGCCACCTCCGAGATTTCCGAGCGGAAAACGCATTGGGTGATGCCTTCACGGTCGCGAAGATCGATGAAAATAACGCCGCCTTGATCGCGAGCGGAATTTACCCAACCGATAAGAGTGACAGTCTGGCCGATGTGAGACTCGCGGAGTTCGTTGCAATGATGAGTGCGCATATAATTAAAAGATAAGATTGTTTAACCGCAGATGAACGCAGATGGACGGGGATGAAGATTAGGAATCGAGGGTTTTGCGGCGGATGAAGCTCTGAGTTGTTAGGGAAACCCTGCGAATTTCAAGCTTAGGATTTTTGAAATTGAGGATGAGACCTAGTGGCAGACCAGTGATTTTAAGATAATTAAGCATCTGTCCAATTTCTAAATCCGTAATTCGCTCGATGACTTTGGTATCGACGATGATCTTCCCAAAGACGACAAGATCCGGAACGAATTCAGAAATTTTCACTCCCCGATAAAGCATGGGATAGCGAGGTTGCTGTAGATATGGAATTTCACGATGTGCGAATTCGACCACCAAGCCGTTTTCGTAAGGCTTCTCGTGAAAGCCATGGCCCACTTCATTTAAAACAGCAAACGCACTCCCAAGAATGCTATCCGTTTCTGTCTTATATAAAAAATCTGCGTCCATCTGCGTCCATCTGCGGTTAAAATTTCTTCTCTTTCTTAAGCCAGCAAAAGCCCATCAGGTTGGAGCAGGCGATCGGTTAGCCAAGCCACCGCATGCTCGGCGTTGCCGGGTTCCTCTTGGCGATTTGCTAGGACTTTGATTTTGAGCGCGGGATAGTCGCTGCCAACAATCAGGGCGAAGCGTGCGCCGCATTTCTCGGCGTGTTGAAATTGCTTGGCCACTTTCTGATTACCCATTGGTATATCTGCGGAAATTCCTCCGCGCCGGAGATCAGTGAGGAGCTTGAGAGCTTCAGCACGTTTTGTTTCATCCGCGATGACGAGATAGATATCACAATTGGCGGCGTTTCGCTGAAGCCATACTTCCATCTGCATGGCAGTGTGAGTCGTCTCCTCAATCAGATTGCGAATGACATAATCCCCCATCGCAAAGCCAGTGGCCGGCATATCGATGGCCCCTTCAGAAATCGTAGAAATTAAAGTATCGTACCGACCACCGCCGGCCACCGCGCGCATGGATTTCTTGGCATCGAAGACTTCGAAGACCACACCCGTGTAGTAGGCAAGGCCGCGGACGATCGAAAGATCCAGCTCGACACAGTCCGCAAATCCACGGGCTGTTAGATCCTCGCGGATCGCAAGATAGGCGGCTGAGGCGTTTGCAGGGTCTGCGATGAAAGAGCGGACTTCATCCGGCGTGAGTGAAAAGTTGGCGAGTTTCTGCTCAAGGACCTCCGGTTTCTCGCGGTCGATTTTATCGATGATGCCGAGGAAATCCGGGATTCGCTCTTCTGGAATGGTGTGTTGCGCAGCGAAGTCAAGCCATGCCTGGCGGTCGGAAATGCGGACCACAAAGTCCCCGATTACGAAGCCAAAAGCAAACATCGTCTCGATGGCCAGTGCGATCAATTCCGCATCAGCGGTTGGACCCGGCTCGCCGAGAATATCAACGTTGAACTGATGAAATTCGCGTCCCCTGCCCTTTTGTGGCTTCTCGTAGCGGAAACACTGGCCAATTTCAAACCACTTGAGCGGCTTGGGAAAATCCCTTTGATGCTGGGCCACCAGCCGGGCGAGCGAGGCCGTCACCTCTGGCCGGAGCGTGACATCGCGTCCACCTTGGTCTTCAAAACGGAACAACTGCGAGGATAATTCACCGCCAGACTTCTTCAAATACAGGCCAGTATCCTCTAAAATGGGAGTTTCATACTCCACGTAGCCGCAGCGGCGGGCCACGGAGCGCCATGTTTCGAATAAATAATTGCGAACCGCGCATTCACGGGGAGTGAAATCGCGGAATCCGGGAAGTGCTTGAAAAATAGGTCCTGCCATGGGCGGCGGCGAGGATGCACGCCACTTCCAGCAATTCAAGAAAGGATTGTGGATGAAATTTGCTGGCTGGTTGCAGTCAGCCTTAAATAGCCACCAACCTCTCGGCCAGCCTGCGAGCTAAGACTTTACCACCCGCGCCGCTAAAATTTTATCCACCCGGACGCCGTCCATATCCACCACCTCGAAGCTCCACTCGCCGTGGATGATGGTGTCCGTCTCCGTGGGGATGCGTTCCAGCTCATTCGCCAGCCAGCCAGAGACCGTTTGATAGACGTCGCCGCCGCCTTCGGGCAGAACAAAATTTTCGAGATGCTCCGGGAGTTTTTCAATTTCACATATCCCATCAATCAGCCAGCTTCCATCCGCCCGCATGCGCATCGGCAGGACAAGTTTCTCCTCCCGCGAGTGCACGTCTCCGACGATCGATTCCATCAAATCGATGAGGGTGACCATGCCCATCACACTGCCGAATTCATCGATGACGAAGGCCGCGCGTTGCCCGGACTCGCGGAAAAGCTCCAGCAGTGTGCTCGCTTTTTGAAATTCAGGCACAAACAGCGGCACCTGCATGATTTCTTTGAATGAAACTCCCTCACCCGCAGCCAGACTGCCGTAGATTTCCTTAATTGAAACTGCGCCCACCAAATTATCCCGCCGTCCTTCGAACACCGGGAAAACCCCTTGAGTACTGCGCATAATGGCTTGCCAGACGGTTTCATGGTTCGCCGCTTGATCAATCCATAAGATCCGTGTTCTCGGAATCATCAGGTCGTAGGCGACGAGTCTTTCAAAGCCAATCACCCCTTCCATCATCCGCGATTCACTGCGGTTAATCGTCCCCATAACCATGCCTTGCCGCACCATCACGGTGATTTCCTCGCGGGAAACTCCACCTTCATCAGTCTCGCGGATCCGGAAAAGTTTCAATAAACCTGCCGTGGACCATGAGAGCAACGTCACCACGGGGGAGGCCATCGTGGATATCGTCCCCATCGGCCCGGCCATCACACTGGCGATTGCTTCAGGAAACTTCATTGCCAGCCTCTTCGGCACCAGTTCACCAATCACCAACGATAGGTAAGTGAGAATGCTGATGACGATAAACAAGGAAACTGGCTTCGCATACTCCCCGATCACAGGCAGAGGCGCGATGACTCCAGCGAGATTCTCCGCGACGGTGCCACTACCCAGTGCCCCCGCGACGATGCCTACCAAGGTAATTCCGATTTGCACTGTGGAGAGAAACCGATTGGGCGATTCCGATAGCACGAGAGCCTTGGCCGCACCGATATTTCCCTTATTCGCCATCGTCTGGAGCAGCGCCTTCCGCGAGGAAACGATGGCAATTTCGGTCATCGCAAAGATGCCATTCGCAATCAACAGGACAAGGACGATGGAAATTTCAAGAAACGCAATATTCATGTAGGCAACGGCTGCAATTGCAACGCTAAGAAAATAACTTAACTTCTCTCCAAATTACAAATCTCGATTTTCAGAAAAACCAAAATTACCCGCATTCCCCTCCTGAAATGCAGCCCGGCGGAGAGCTACCCAAATTAGTTTGAAGCTTCGACTATCCAAAATTCGCGCAGCCGCGAAGTGATGGCGGCAGCTTGGAAAGATTGATCGGCGACTTTTGAAATCGTTTGGACGCCGCGGATCGACGAGGTGGTGAAAACCTCGTCCGCATTTGCCAAGTCCTCTTGCGTGAGGATGCATTCACGAGCTTCGATGCGGTGGTGATTTGCTATTTCCAGAATCATTTCACGGGCGATACCGGGCAGACAACCCGATGCGAGCGAGGGCGTGAATAATACGCCGTTTTTCACCAAAAATAGATTTGCCGTGGCCGCCTCACAAAGGTGGCCTGCGGTATTGAGGAAAAGGGTTTCTGCAAAACCAAGACGGCGGGCATGGTCAAGGGCCAGCAGATTTTCCGCATAAGAGGCGCATTTCAAGCCTACAAGCGGGGAATTTTCGTTGCGCGGCCAAGGTGATAGCAGGGCCGTCACGCTAGCTGGCGTTTGGGATAGAGGCTGAGCGGACATCCAGATTTTCCAATCAGTTCCGAGCTGGATATCATTCAGCGGCCCACTGCCTGCAGTAACGGTGATGCGAAGGCGGGCAGGACCGAGTGTGAGATGATTTTTTGCAAGTAACGCGGGAATGATTTTAGAAAATTCAGGGTATGAAATTTGCCAGTTTAGGCGATTACAGGCACTCTGCAGTCGGGCGAGATGGCGCTCCAAGAAGACAGGCCTGCCATCGCAAGCGAGCAACGTTTCAAACAACCCCAAACCAAGAATCGATCCCCGGTCCAACAGAGATGAGGGTGCGTTTTCCAAATCATACCATTGCTCATTACACCATATTTGCATCGTGGGTGGGGAATCTTGGCTTTCGTTGCCAGCTTGTAAACTCTTGCGTGCAGATGGTGAATGGTCAAAGTTCTCCCCATGCGAGTTTATATCTTCATTTGCGGAGCTACGATCATGGCGATGGGGCTGGCGGCACCAAAAGTGTTGGCTGCGGGACAGTCGATTGGATTTCTCCAAGGTACGCTCACATTGGGCGGTGGGATGATTATTTGCGGATTATTTTCGATGAAAATGAAATGGCACGGATTGATCGGTGCCGGAGTATTGGGGGTATTAGGAGCAGCCCGTGGAGCAGGAAATCTGCCGGGATTTTTCGAATATGTAGGCGGGGACCGCGCGCGCGGCAGTATGCCGGTTTTCGAGGTAGGAGTGGCGATGATTTGTCTGCTGCTGGTGCTCAGAGTTATTCGGGTTTTACACCAGGAGCGGGTGAGACGGATGCTGGAGGAACCACGATGACAGGCTCAGGAGGTGCCGGTGGTGGCGGAGGCTTCGGCAGCCGGTCTTCCCATTGATGCAGTTGGTAACCTTCACCGAGTCCGCCCATTCCTTGCAAGAGCTCGTAACATTTTTGACGCCATTTTTCATAATCTGGCGGGCTTCTCAAGCTCTCGCGGCTGCCAATGAAGACGAGGTAAGTGACTTTTAAATCTGAAACCGGACGGCTGTATGAGGACGATTTCGGGTTCACTTCTTGCGCCATCCGCAGCGAGGCTTCTCCCACTTTGAAGGACGGTCCAGCATCACCGACGATTGCTGGATACACTTTGTCCTCATGAATTACCACGGCGTAATCTCCCACGTTTGGGGCGGCTGGGTCACTGGAAAGGATCACATTCATCGGAATCACGATAAAAGGATCATACTCAGCGATGAGGAAGCTTCTGGCTTTGAGATCCGCAATGCCGCGCTTGAGGAAAGCGATCCGATCGCCCAGCCATTTCTTGCGTCCCGCGGTGGTGCCAGCAGCAGCGAGTTCTTTTTCAGCCCCCTTCACGCGTCCCTGCCAGCCTGCGATCATAGGATTTACCACATCACCTCGTTTTTTCCAGCCATAGCTGGTGAACGGCTGATAGTGGGTGGAATTGACGATTTCGTCAGGCATCGTCGGCAAGCGATCACCATCGGAGCCGTCTGAAACGACGTCCATTTCCGCCTGTAGAAAAAACACTCGTTGATTGTTGGGAGCGCGCAGATTGAGGATCGTTTCGCAATCGTAGAGGTTATGTTTGGAAAGAATTTCATTGAGTAAATTCGCATCGCGGCGGATCCGGGTGACTTTTTCTTGATAAATTTTATCAAACCATGGGGACACCTCCGCCTTTTCGACCATGGCGGGAAGGCCGGGGAGGATTTTACTCAAATTTTTGTTAGATTTCTCCAATTCTGCGAGAGTTTTGGCAGGTTTCGGTAACCGCAGTTGCAGTTGATAGCTCGCAGTGAAACTCGCTTCATCCAGTCTCTCGGACGATGCGATTTCGCCCTTGGCCACCGTGACCTCAGTTTTAAACGGGATGCCGGAGCGGAGTTTCCGCACGTCTCTCACCGTGCCAAGTGCGCCAGCGCTCGCAGAAGTGGGCCTTGGCTCAGGCACTGCTTCATTTTTCGAGTTTTCCTCCAAGGTTTTCTTGAGGTTCGCGAGTTCTGCGAGTAATTCCGCCTGTCTTTCCTCCATTTCAATCCGGATCTGGGACTCTGCTTGTCGATAGATGTCCTTCTCATCCACCGAAGAAGTGATTGCTGCTGGGCCGTAAATTTCTTTGAGCCCACGTTTCACCTTGCCGGGGACTGATGTGAAAAAAAGCCCCATTCCTGCCAGCACGACGATCAGCAGCCCAGCGCCAAACCACGGAAATCCTTTTGAATGCTTCTGTTTTTTCGATTTTTCCAAATCCATACTCCGGCCAGCGTATCAGAAGATTTCCCACCTTCAATCCCTCACCCGTAAAGTTTTCTCCAACCCATTTTCCACCTTTTTCGATTTCGGCAAAACTCAGCGATGACAAACCCGCTAGCATCCCTACACTCACGCCGTGAGTTATCAGGTCTTCGCACGCAAATATCGGCCCAAATCCTTCGACGATGTCCTCGGGCAGGATCACGTTGTCCGCACCCTTCGCAATGCCATCGCCCAGAAACGCCTGGCGCACGCCTACCTTTTCGTCGGCCCTCGCGGCACTGGCAAGACCTCCACCGCCCGCATCCTCGCCAAGGCTCTCAACTGCACCAACGGCCCGAACGCGGATTTCGATCCTGAGGAAGACGTCTGCATCGAGATCGCCGAGGGTCGCTCGCTCGATGTCTTGGAAATCGACGGTGCCTCTAACAACGGCGTCGAGCAAGTGCGCGATCTCCGCGAGTCCGTCCGCTTCGCCCCTGCCCGCGGCCAATTCAAAATTTTCTATATCGATGAGGTTCACATGCTCTCCAACGCGGCCTTCAATGCGCTGCTCAAAACCCTCGAAGAACCGCCACCGCATGTGAAATTCATCTTCGCCACCACCGAGCCGAATAAAATTTTACCCACCATCCTCTCCCGCTGCCAGCGCTTCGATCTCCGGCCTATTCCCACGGAAATCATCGCCCAGCACCTTCTCCACATCGCATCTCTCGAAAAAATTACCCTCGCAGACACCGCAGCGTGGGCCATCGCCAAGGGCGCGGACGGCGGCATGCGTGATGCCCAATCGATGCTCGACCAGCTCGTCTCCTTCTGCGGCGACTCTATCAACGAAGCAAACGTGCTAGACGTATTTGGCTTCACCTCGCGGGAAAAAGTCGCCGCCCTCACCCAGGCGCTGCTTGCCCGGGACAATCCCGCCGCGCTTTCTTTAATCCAGAAAGAAGCCGAAAGTGGTCGCGAACTCTCCCAACTCCTTGGCGAGCTCATCGGCTGCCTGCGTGCGCTATTGGTCGCCAAGCTTGATCCATCCGCTGATGGCGAAGGCATCCCTGCCCATCTTTGGAAGGAATTACTCGCAGCAGCCGATGCTTACCCGCCAGACCGGATACTTTCCGCCATCGATGTCTTCGCAGAGACCGAGGGCCGGATGAAGTGGGCCACCAACAAGCGCCTGCACTTCGAGCTCGGCGTCATCAAAGCCATCCAATCGCTAGGTGAAGTTCGCATCACCGATGTCATCAAAGTTCTCACTCGCGGTGCCGATTTCCTTCCCACCGCCACTAGCGGCGAGACTCAAGCCCCAAGTCCAACCCCAGCGCCGGTAACATCCCCACCGGTTGAGAAGCCTGTGCCCCGCCCTACTGGCATGTCTGTTTTCGACTCCCTCATCGCCGATGCACCTGAGGTCAGCGAAATCCCAGCGCCTGAGCCAGCCCCTTGGAAGGACGAAAAACCCGTCGAAGAAGTCAAATCCCCCACCCCTCCGCCCGTCGCCGAGGAACCCTTTCACAGCGATCCTCTCATTCAGGCGGCTCTCGTGAAATTTGAGGGAAAAGTTCTCAACTAAAGTCTTTCTAACCACCCACTTATGAACATCCAAAAACTGATGAAACAAGCCCAGCAAATGCAAGCTGGCCTCGCCGCAAAGCAAGAAGAACTCTCAATTCAAACCGTGGATGCCTCCGTCGGCGGTGGCAAGGTGAAGGTCATCGCCACCTGCGCAGGCGACGTTCTTTCCATCAAGATCGATCCATCCGTAATCGATCCAGCTGATGCCGAATTTCTCGAAGACCTTGTGCTCAAAGGCGTGCAAGAAGCCATCACCAAGGGCAAAGAAAAATCCGCCGCCGAGATGCAGAAATTAACCGGCGGCCTGGGAATACCAGGGATGTAAGCACTAAAGATTAAGCACTAAATTCTAAACTGAAGAGATAGAGAAATTGAGGATTCTTCGTTTAGAATTTATCATTTAAGATTTAGTGCTTTCTTCACCATGATTTGCCGCCGTTTAGGATGGATCTTAGTGGGAGCATCACTACTTCTACATCTATTCACGGTCTATTGTTTCGCCCAGCAGCCGGATCACTTCGCGGCGTTTACGGTGATGCCTATCTGGCTCTGGGGCGGCATCGGCTTGATGATGACGGTGGTGGCGTTCGTCTTCCTGCGAGCACCTCTCTCGATGGTGATGACCGCCGTGTGGGCAGTGACATTACTCGTGGGATCCGACGAGGCGCGGGTGCTGGCAAATTTTGGGAAATCCCCACCGCTTCCTGGTGCTGCAGTAGTATATCAAGGCAGGCCTGTCCTGCGTGTGATCACTCTGAATTGTGCGTTTTTCACCTATGGGAATCCAGCCAAGGACCTTGCCAAATGGCAACCCGACATCGTCCTGCTCCAAGACATCGCCGCTCATCAAGTCCGCGAAGTGGCGGATGTTCTTTATGGAGGCCACGGCGATTATCGTGCCCATCAAACCAACGGCATCGTCAGCCGCTGGAAAATCCAACGGGAGATTCGTAATTCCGGGCAGCGCGACCACCAGGTGACAATTCTAACTCCGGGTGGTAACACCTTTGAAGTGGTGAACGTGCACCTCCGCACTGCTGCCACGGATCTGCGCTTATGGAATGCATCCGCTTGGCATGATCACCGCGTGAACCGCACCCTCCGCGTGCGAGAACTTTTTCTCACCCAGCAGGTCTTGGAACAAACGACTGACTTCCCGAATACACCTACAATCTTCGGTGGTGACTTCAAGGCCAGCGCCACCGATATCGTCCATCGCCAACTGACGCGGGACTTCGTGGATGCATTCGTCGCAGCGGGCAGAGGTTTGGGGAATACTTACCAACGCCGGTTCCCCATCCTAAGGATCGATCACCTCTACGCGACTCATCATTTCACCCCCGTTCGCTGCCGGGCCTTCACCACCCGGAACAGCGATCATCGGATGGTGATTGCAGATTTCGTAACGCCTTTGGTCGCCGGAAACTGAATCAATCACGTTGGGAAAATTATAACTCTCCGTCGATGAGATCATCCAGCGTCTGACGCTTCCGCACAACGGTGGCGGTAGA
>Ga0335395_10003266_pt1 | contig 10085 bp, 8 predicted proteins | sample MAT02_FD_205744 | JGI IMG/M metagenome (GOLD analysis project Ga0335395, IMG submission 205744) | Freshwater microbial communities from Lake Fryxell liftoff mats and glacier meltwater in Antarctica - MAT-02 (spades assembly) (version 2) ...
GGCCTCACAGTCAGTTTCAACGAACCGTTTGGCTACTTGGCTGATTATTTGGTTATTGGCATAAATATCATCGGCATTTAAAATGCCGATCACATCGCCCGAGGCCAAAGCAATGCCTTTGTTCATGGCATCGTAGATTCCGTTGTCCGGTTCGGAAACAAAAATACTGATTTGGTCAGAAAACGAATTAATGATGTCAATGGATCCATCGGTTGAGCAGCCATCAATCACAATATACTCAACATTGGCATAATTTTGACCTAATATAGAACGAATGGCATCGGCGATATAAGCAGCACCATTATAGACAACGGTGACAATTGAGATTTTCAATAGAACAATACTTTTAATGACAAAATTAACGTTCAACCACCATATTTCCTAAAACCAGCAGGTCCATTTGGGTGCGCAAATAGCACTCCAAGGCTTCGCTTGGGTGATTCACGATGGGCTCGTTCTCGTTAAAAGAAGTGTTGAGCAATATGGGGATCCCGGTTTTGTCGTGGAACCGCTTGATCAAACCATAGTACTTGGGCTCGACGGCTTGGACAACGGTTTGGAGCCTTCCCGTACCGTCCACGTGGGTGACGGCGGGGATGCTGCCCCGTTTCTCGGGCTTGATGACAAAAACTTTTTCCATAAATGGCACATCATCCACTGATTCGAAGAACTCGGGCACAAACTCGCTGAGGATGGAAGGCGCAAATGGCCGGAAACTCTCCCGGCGCTTGATCTTCTGGTTGAGGATGTCCTTGGCATCGGCCCGGCGGGGATCGGCCAAAATGGACCGGTGGCCCAGTGCCCTGGGGCCAAATTCGGCCCGGCCCTGAAACCAGCCCACTACCCCGCCCCCCATCAGCACCTCGGTCACCTTGTCAAACAGGGCCTCGTCATCATAGTGTTGGTAGGCCACTTGCCGATCTTGGAGCAGTTGGGCGATCTCGGCGTTTGGGTACTGGCTGCCCAGGTACCCGTGGATCATGGGCGTGGTGCGGGGCTGGTCCAGCACTTGGTTATAGACATACAGCGCGGCCCCAATGCAAGTACCGGCATCGTGCCCGGCTGGGGGAATGTAGATTTTTTTGAAAGGGGTATTGGCCGCAATTTTGCCATTGGCCACCGAATTTTGGGCCACTCCCCCCGCAATGCACACCTGATCCAGCTTGGTGCGCTGGTGCAAGTGGTTGAGCAAATAAAAGATTACTTCTTCGGTAAACCGCTGGATGGACGCGGCCATGTCCCGGTGGTATTCGGCCAAGGGCTCGTCCTTGCTCCTTGATCGGCCAAATTTTTCTTCCAGATAAGGGCTGAACAAGGGGCCAATTTCGGGTGATCCGTCCTCCCAGCTCATTTTGACCCCTTCGGAAGGGTGCCGAAAATATTTTTCATTGAGGGAGAACAAGCCCTTGTCAAGCCGGATCACATCGCGCAATTTGTCCACGTGGAGAGGCTTGCCGAGCGGGGCCAAGCCCATTACCTTATACTCGTCGCCGTAGTGGGGAAAGCCGAGCCACTGGGTGAACGTGGTATAAAAAACCCCCAGGGAGTGCGGATAAGTAACCGTTTCCAGCACCTCGATCTTGTTGCCCCGGCCGATGCCCGTCATGGTGGAAGTGAAATCACCAAAGCCATCGATGGACAGCAGGGCCGACTCCGCAAAATCAGAGGCAAAGAAAGCACTGGCCAAATGGCTCCGGTGATGCTCCACGTTGTGGATTTGCGCCTTGATCTGGCCCTCTGCCAAGCCCCAGATGCCGGCCAACTGGGCTTTGACCGAAGCCACTTTTTGGCGGTTCTGAAAGCGGTCGACCAACGTGCCGAGGCTCACCCCTTTGGTCAATATGTGTTTGAACTTGCTCAGCGTATTGGCTTGGGGATCACGCGAGATGGCCACGTGATCGAGGTCGGTTACTTGGATGCCCGCCTCGCGCAGGCAATATTTGATCGATTCGGTGGGGAAGCCCGCCCAGTGTTTGATCCGCCGAAAACGTTCTTCTTCGGTGGCGGTGATCAGTTCGCCACCGCGGTAAATGCACGCTGAAGAGTCGCCGTGGTAGGCGTTCAAGCCGAGAATGTACATGGGGTTATGTTGCTAATGTTAGTTGATCGATTGATTTGGGCCTTGAATTGGCCAGCCAATAAACTTGCCCCAAAGGTATCTATTTTCCCGTGTCTGGCAGCAGTTGCAAAGCCTTCTGACCAACCATCGCCCCCAAGAGGTTGAAAATCAGGTCGTCTACGTCGAACATTCCCAGCTGGAGGCCATATTGCAAGCACTCGAAGGACAAGCTCAGGCCGAGGGCCGCGCCCCGCAGCGCCCAAACCGGGCGCAAACTGGCAAAGCACAACGGCGCCAGGATACCCCAGGGGACAAAGAGCAGCATGTTGCCCAAGGTCTGCTGCCCGAGCATGGTGATGAGGTGGGGGTGGACGGGGTACCACCTGATAATTTCGGTAATGAGTTCAAAAGTGCTGCCGAAAGGGAATAATCTGGCCAATGGCTCCACTTTGTGCGGGGTTCGGGAAAGCAGCAGCAACCACGCCAGCCCCGCCAAGTACAGCAATAAAAGCAAGCGGCGCACCGAGCGGATGGGTAGCTTGGACATTGGTTTGCGCAGCGGGTTTCTTTGGCTATTGGCCCGGCAAGCCAATCTTGATTGTGCCAAGGTTGATCAAGCAAGATCAACCCAAAAACTAGATAACTGCCATGATGACCATGGATTTCCACAAATAAGGGGCGCGGCCACAGCCCCTAAAAGCTACTACTTTGAAGCCTTGTTCGGTCAATAGGGCGGTAAGGGTGGCTCGAGACCAAAATTTGATGTGCCCACCATCCCATAGCGGGTTGAGGTGGAGATCCCATTTGTCAAAAAGTGAAAGTGCTAGGTTTTTGAGGTGACCGTTGTAGGGGGTTGACAAAACAAAAGCCCCTCCGCCCGCTTCCAGTAACACATTCTTGCAGAAAGTCACATATTTGCGCGGGTCATACAAGTGTTCAACCACTTCGGTGGAGATGATAGTATCAAACCGTAAATGGTGTAAGCCCTCAGGCAAGCCCTCAACGGCCAGATCTTGGACAAAGAAACGGTCGGGGTGCTGTTTTTTGGCAATGGCAATCCCGGGCTCGGAGGCATCGGTGCCATAAACGTCAAACCCTTTGGCAAGTAATGATCGGGCCACTGCCCCGTTGCCGCAGCCGACATCTAGGATACGTTTGGTTTTTCCCCCGCTGATCAGTTCCAAGATGGCAGGCATCAGGTATTGGTGAACCAAACCTGGAGCGTCGTCAAAATAATTGTAAGTTTTGTACTCTGACATAATTTGGGGTGTTGATTGTTTAGTGTTTGATATCCGACTTATGTTTGGCCAATCGCTCCTCTATTTTTATGTCAACTAGCAAGCGAAACCAAAATGCGTGCAGGAAATGAAACGCGCGGCCATCTTTGCCATCAAGTATTCCCAATTGGAAAACAAAACGATAGGTAAAATACAAAAAAGGGCGGACATACAACGGCATTTTCCACCAAGCTTTTTTCAGAAAGGCAATGCGCTCATCCGAATTTCCAAATAAACGCGGCCGGATGGATTGTTGACGGAGCTGCTGTAATCTCTCGATCTCTTCTTGGGCCACTAGGTCGCTGTACCGATTGTGCTTGGCAATCCAGAAGCTTATTTCATTTTCTTTTTGGTTTTCCTCCTTCAAAATACCGTCTTTCCATGCAATGGTTTTACCGGGCACAATGAAGCGGTGATCCATGTTCTCGCCCAGATCAGAAAACCCGATCCCGTGGCGGAACATTTTTAACAGATACTTATTGCGATAGCCCCCATACTTTAGCCGCTTGCCCTTAAAATAATTATGCCGGTTAAAGTATATTCCATTGACTTGGGGAGGCATACTTTCATCTGAAAAGCGGCTCAGTTTGTCAAACAAACTGGGTAGCAACTCTTGGTCGGCATCCAAGCAAATCACCCAGGGCGTTTGGATGGGCAAATGGTTGAGGGCAAAATGCCATTGTTTGGGATGGTTTTCAAACGGGTTAAAGGCAACTGTTGCCCCGAAGGACTGAGCTATTTCACAAGTATTATCGGTGCTGCCGGAGTCGACCAAATATAGCGGGGCCATAAGTCCTTGGACGGAGCGCAATAGCCGTTCCAAGTTGGCGGATTCATTATAGGTAAGGACAATGATAGAAAACGAAGTGCTCATCTATACCGAATCAACATGGGTGGGACGCCAGCAATAAAATAAAGCCTTTGGAAATTAAGTCGATAAATCATGAAAGCCGCCAAGATTATTTTAGTGGGGAGGTAAATGAGGTATAAGCCTTCACATATTGATCGGCCAGCCTTTTGGCATCAAAAAGCTGGCCGATTTGAGCTGGCGCGGCTTGGGCGATCCTGATGCGCTCTGCTTTGTTTTGCCATGCGGCTTCCAACGTTTCCCGTACCGCTGCTTGGCTAGGCGCCGAGACCCAGCCCCAGTGGTGCTCCATTACGGTGTTGCTCAGGCCCACCCCCTGGCTCACCAGCACTGGCGTGCCCACCGCCAAGGACTCGACCACAACATTGGCAAAGTTTTCGGTATGGGAGATCAAGACCATCAAGTCCAATTTTGCCAAAAATCTATATTTTTCATCCCCAGCTTGCCAACCGAGCCATTGCAGAGACCCTTCTATGCCCGCTTGTTTGGACTGCAGTTTCAAAGCTTCCACATACGAAGCCTCTCCTGAACCAGCGATGAGTAATTGAAAAGGGAAGGAAACTTGGTGCAGAGCCTCGATGAGCGTGTCCATGTTTTTTACTGGGTCAATGCGTGAAAGCACACCGATCGTGAACAGGGCATTTTCGGATTTCGGGTATTTTTGGTTGGGCAGGGCCACAATATTTGGTGCCACGAAACCTTGCCAGCCGGGAATAACCTGCTGACACTCTTCCCACTCATTTTGGGTCGTTGCATGAAGAAAAGTCCACTTTAACAACGGCTTCCCCATAAGGAAATGCAGTACTTTCTTGGCTGTAGAGTTCTGGTAATTAAAGCTGTAGCCGCTCAACATACCCCGGATAGAGAGCACTGGCCGTGCCCCCTTTAACCGACAAACCAATACAGATCCCAGCACCAGAAAATTCCACCACGAGTGAATATGAACGGCATCATACTGTTTCAAAGTTCGCCATAAGTGCACCCATAGTGCTGGTGATGTGTGGGTGTGATCTTTGGTAATGCGGGGAAAGTACCAAACCGATACCCCGTCGGTCGGGGTGGGACGACCAGTGGCAACCCCTAGTTCGGTTTTTCCATTTGCCGTAGTAGTGTAAACGGTCACTTGGTGGCCCAACCCCGCTTGGCTTTCACACAACCGGCTTACAGAAATAATGGGGCCCCCGTACACAAAAGCGGGTTTGTAGGAGGGGACAATGTGCAATATGTTCACTCTTGAACCGGGTTAATATTGGGCTGAATAGACTGGCGGCAACTTCGGTGGGTTTAGGCGCAAGTGGCCGCTTCTGGCCGGCGGTGCGCGAAATAGAGCCCTATCAACTGTTCCAATCGGTTCCGGTACGTGTGTGGTTGCCGCTGTAGGGCCTCGTGGCCAGCCTTGCGCATGGCTTCCCGGTACGCATCATTGTCGAGCAAGAATTGTACTTTTTGGCAAAGTTCATCGGCACTATCGGCATCAAAAAACTCGGCCTCAATTCCCTCTTGGTAAAATGCTAGGTGGCGTGCTGTCCGTTCTATAAGCATCACGCCGCCACAGGCAGGGATTTCAAAAGTGCGCTGGGTGTAGTCGTCCCGGTTTTCTTTGGCCAAAAAGCCCAAAGTGATCTTGGCGGCCCGCATGGCCTTGGCCATATCCTCGCCATAGATGGGGCGGTTTTTCACATACTTGGCCAATGGGGATGTGGCGCTTAGTTTGTCCCATTGGGGGCCATAGATGGCGTAATCAGCTTTTACGGTATTCACCAATTGGGTGAGTAGTTGGGTTCGGTGGGCATATCGAGACCCGACGAACAGTACATCGGTTTGCCATTTCGCCGCCTCCTCGGCGGTCAATTGTGGTTCTTTGTGAATGGCTGGATAGTAGCTGAACATAAAAAACGCCACATTTGGGTTGTACGGTTTAAGCTCGGCCACGTTGACTTCCCGGGTGGTAAAAAGATAGTCATACGCTGGTAGGGCCGCCCGTTGGATGGCAGAGTGGTTATTGATATTTTTGCTAAAAAAATCATCATGATTGATGTTTACCACCCAAGCGCCCTCCTGCTTGATCTGGTCGATGTCCTCACGAGAAAAAAACAGGCCTTTGGCAATGATTACGATGTCGGGCTGGGTTTCCCTTACTTTTTTCAGCAGCCCCCCAACGTGCAATAGGCGATGAGGCTCCCATAAATTGCGAAGATTTATCTTTCGTACAGCCCTCCATAATAGGCTGCGATGATAAAATTCAATGTTTTCGTAGTAATGATAGGGGATTACAGTGTGGCCCATTTGTTTCAAAGTCTCAGCATAACACCAAGTACCCATGCCTTCCTTAAGCGGCTCACCGTGCAACAATATTTTTAACATGCGTTTAGTCGGAGTAAAAAACTAGTGTCGATTATTTTTTAGGATGATGGATTGTAGGACAATCAGTAATATTATCTCTTTAAAAAAGGGAATCAAGCTGTAAGTAAACTCGTCAACCCAAACTACTGACTGCAGCAAGCCGACGTACAGGATGACCCCTCCTCCTCCCTGAAATAAAAGCTGGTAGAGAAATCGTTGTAGGATGCCGAGCAAAATAAAAACCGGGATAATGATCAACGGCGACTCAAAGCCCAGCAATAAATATCCGATTGTGCCAGGGGTTACCGCAGTATCGCTATCCATCCCCATTATTAATTGATAGAACAGTAGCGCACTGTTATGCAATGGCTTATCTGGCCAGATAGTCCGTGGAACCCAGGCCAGCAAGGGCACATTCAACATTTTTTCTTTGATCCTGGCCCGTTCAACATATTCTGGCACTACAGCAACTTTGGAAACGGCCAGCGCTGTCCAGACGGTTAGGTTCATCCGGGACATGAACACATCCAACGCTCCGTCCGACGACGACTGGGCTTGGTTGCCGGTAATACTATTTTCGCCACCTTCTTTTGCGTTGTCCGTGTACGATTGTGAGAGCGAACTGGTCAAATAATCGATGCCAGAAGATTGGGCATTGCTGGAGGATAATAACAGCCGAAACGGCTCGATTATGAAGTAGCCAATGTTGATGGCCAAGGTAATGGAAAAAGCAAATCTTATCATGGCACTTTTTGGCACAGCTCGGTGGGTCATTAAATAAGCCAACACAATGAGCAGAACCGGATAAACGAACCCGCTCTTGAACCCGGATAATAAGCCAAAGAAGAGCTCTATCACAGCGATGATGATGGTGAGCCAACTTAATCGGCCTTGTTGTAGGTAGTCGGACATCGCAAGTGCCCAGACGCACAGCTTAAACAGGGACCCCAACAGGCTGAAGATCTCTATGTACTCAAGTTCAATCGAAGTGGCACTGCCCGTAGTACCAGCCGAATACCCGAATGCATTGTTTTTAATCAAATATAACCTTACCCCAACGCTCAGCAGGTATAAAACGTAGATAATTTTTTTATTGAGAACAAATTTCTTTTTAAGTAATTGCCCTATGCCAAGGGTGTGACTAAAAAAGTCGTAGAACAGGCTCGTTACTGTTCCCATTTTATACCCTAACCACATGCACAACTGGGCGATGTTCGCATAGAGCAGTGCGGTATTTAAATTAACTATTCCGTCACTTCCCAAATACGTATCAACCAGTTCTTGATAGGATTGAGAATAGAACAACAAATAATTTGATAATGAATAAGAAAACACAAATATGAATACAGTGCAAAGCACAATGGGAGACAGCAGTGCTTGGGATTTGTTGGTTTTAAAGAGCAGCGCTATCTCCGTAGTGGCCACTACCAAGATCAGCAATGAGTAAAGCACATATACCCAATCCTCTGCCAAGACTCCCTGTGCCGTATAGACAAGGAGCAAAAAAACCGAGTACCCCAAAAAACGTACAAAATAACCCGTTTCCATGGCCTGTTAAAGTAAAGACAAGTCAAAAAACACCTAGCGTTGACCTCCTACCGGACGATAATCCCTCAATAAATCCACTTTTGCGCCCGGCAAAAGCAAAATGTCACTAGTTGAGAATGCCTTGTCAATCTCAGTATCGCGCATTGTTCCGTCATTCTCCACTCGATAGATTTTGTAATCGCATCTTTGGGCAAATAACTTGACCGTTTCAAAATCATAGCCCACGGGGTTGGCAAATTCGGCAATGTACTCCATCAAGATTATAGGTTGGTACAATTGGATGTTTTCCTCTCCGTATCCTTGGAGTACTTTCATTTCAAACCCCTCTACATCTATCTTTATCACTTCTGGGTGAGGGAGCCCATATTGGGTAATGACCTCCTTCAACGGGAGCACTTCCAGTTTGGTCGCGTTCGGGTCGTTCGCCGCTGGACGGAAGTTGGCCATTGCGTGGTTGGAAGAAGCGTGAAAATACAGCGTTTCTTTCTTGTCTGACAACCCGAAATTGAATACTTTAAGGTTGGTGTATCCGCGCAATATTGGCAGTATGTTTTTGAGGATCTTCTGGTTGGGCTCAAACATGCAGACCTGTTTTTGGTTGCTGGCAAACAAAATGGAATAAAATCCAATGTTGGCCCCAATGTCATAAAAAACAGTTTTTTTGTCCATGAAAAAGGTTAAAATATCCAACAATCCTTGCTCATAATAAATGCCATCGTGCAAGTAATGTCCCAAATCTGTGTCACGTGAGAGCTCTAGCGGGATCGACACATTATTGATAACGAGAAAATCAGATTTACGCTGCCTGAACCGGTTAATAAATTTAATTAGTCTGGCCCGGCCGAAAATTGATTTTTGGTGGGTCTTTACCAAATTTATGAGTGCGTTGGAGGAGGTTGCCCTAATGTTGATTTCCATAATTGAGTAGTGCTTTAAAGCGTTGTTTTACTTCGCTTGATAAATAGTGTGAAAGATAATAATAACTTGGCAAGGCCAGCAGAACTCCCGCCATTACAGCGGCTATCTTGTAAAGGGACAGGTCAATGGGCTGATAACTGTTGAAGATAAATACGCCACCAACCAGACAGACCGGAATAGCAGAAAGCACCATTGCGCGCTGAGGCAACTGGCCCCCGATTGTGGCTAATTGTTGCTGGGCAAAGTGGAGCGACCAGCCAGTACAGGCTATCTCCGCCACAACCAGTGACCAGCCCAAGGCATCAAGGCCCCAGAGCTGGATTCCCCCTACGCTGATTCCGGCCACTAGCAAAAAACGGGAAGCGCTAATGTAGGCCATTGAGTGCAAATGGTTGATCACGGACAGGTAAATGAGCAGTGCCCGGTTGTAGTTGGCCACCACCACCCCAAAGATGAGCAGGTTGAATAGGCTGGAGTCAAAGATAAGTTTGTCGTCGGTCCACCATTGATACAGCGGGTAGGCAACGAGTTGCAGTCCAAGAAAACCAATATTGACCAAGCTCCCCGTCAATAGCCAATTGAAGACAAAAACTTGCTCCAACTTGTGTGGCTCACGATTGGCATGGAAGCGGATAATATCGGCGTGAAGTGGCTGTACCACCATCCCTGCACCTTGGAGGGCAGTGTTGGCCACCGTTCGCATGGTGGTGAAGAGGGGGATCTGGGCTGGGCCCATAAAATTGGCGATGACGATCAGTAGTCCATTGAGGGAGAACTGCTCCAAAAAATTATTCGATGAAACTACTAACGATCTGCGGAAATTGCTCCATCCAGTAGGCCAGTGGGCACCCTTCCACCACGGAAAAAACCCGGGCAATACTAGATAGATGTAATAGTCGACCGCGTAGCAATAGACTGCCCACACGATGGCAGTCGCGACAGCTAGGTTAAAAATGGACCACTGGTAAACGGCGGCCAAGATCAATAAGATGGTGCTGATGATGCGGATGATCAGACCTAGGTAGATCATCCGGTGCATCATGCCCAGTGGTAGCAGTATTTTCATCAACAG